>JGI24006J15134_10000419_pt1 | contig 26333 bp, 17 predicted proteins | sample LinPmetageLP53_FD_15134 | JGI IMG/M metagenome (IMG submission 15134)
TCTACCTGAGGACGATGAGTATCGTGACCTACTCAGCAGAATGGCACCTACTGTGTACCACATATCTCTTGACGAGTGTGTGGCCAAAGGTTTGGTTGCACCCTATGATGTCTACTGCATCCCTGTCGAGCTGACAGGAGATGAGCGGACAGCATACAAGCGAGCAAATCAATCATTTGTACACAACAAGTATCTACTAGGTGGATATGATGCCTTTGACGAGGCCAGTCGTATCCTTAATGGTGCTCCTGGAGACAAGAAAGCAGCAAGTCAATTCTTTAATGCAATACGCAGACGTAAGTCTATCGTACAACATGCAGCCAATAAGATAGAACTGTCTAAAGATCTTGTAGCCGAGCACTCTAAGCAGAAGATACTTTGTTTTGCTGGTACAATTGAATTCACCAATGCTATAGCTGCTGCTGTAGGTGGTGATACTTACCACTCTAAGATGACAACCAAGAACAGGAAAGCATCATTGGAGAGGTTTGAGAATACTAAAGACGCAATCCTATGTACGGTAAAGGCCCTCAATCAGGGCTTTGATGTACCTGACGTAGAGATTGGGATTATTGCTGGGTTGGAGAGCAAGGCTTTGCCTATGATTCAAAGACTCGGCAGACTTATACGTTTCAAGAAGGGTAAGCGAGGTAGGGTATACATACTCTATGTCAAAGACTCTCAGGAACAAAAGTGGATGGAACAAGCCACTAAATCACTTACTAATGTAAACCGAGACGTAAGTCTCAATCAAATTTTTAATTAATTATGAAACCTTCAAAAACAAAAGCACCTTATTCTAAGAGTGAAGATAACTACATTGCAAAGTGTGCTAGAAGCTCATCAGGCGTAGCAGGCGGTCTTAAGAAAGCAGCTGCAGCGTTAGGTAGAAGCCCACAAGCAGTAACTCAACGTTACTACACTAAGATTAGAGGGAAGGCATCGTCGAATGTAAAGAATAGACCTGAAACTGTAGGTAGTACTGTCCTTAAAGATCACCAAGAAACACTTGATAAAAGCGTTAGATTTACCTTGGCTAGTTTGGCAAAGGGCCACGAGAACATTACTATCGAGGTAAAAGGTACACAGGTTACAGCTGTGTTTAAATAATTGGTATGGTTCTCAAGATAGATACAGAAATCCTAAAGATTCTTGGTATAACTGCAGATGATTTTGTATATTTGTATCTCTTGCATGCCAAAAGCCATGATGTTTTATCAGAGCTAGATCTCAAACCAAACACAGAGGACCTTCAAGAGAAGGGACTAATTAAGTTGGGGGAGGAGCAGACAGACCACACGGTCAGACAAGGATTCCTGGACATGTTCCAGTCATCTTTTGATCAAATGTGGTCTGAGCTTCTCTCCCACTTTCCTCTAAAAGTACATGGTAGAGATGGTACTAGAGTCCTTAGAGCTAGGGATTCTAAAGCCAAAGCAAACGATAAAGCTATGCGTAAGTATCGTTCTGTTGTTGGGAGTAACAAGTTACTTCATAACAAGATTGTCAAGTTGCTTAAAGTAGAGTTGGACCTAAGACGGGAAAACAATACTCTAGGCTACATGCGAATGCTACAAACGTGGGTGAATGGTCATACATGGGAACAATATGAAGACCTAGCAGATGAGCCAAGCACAGGAAAATCAAGAATCACACGACAGCTTTGATCTATCAGACATCAAAGCCTTAAAGCACATCTCTACATCAGTTGATAAGTCTATCTCGGAAGTGCGTACAGGTATGTACGGTAACAGAAGAGTATTCCCCACTAAGTGGCCAAGACTTAACAAGAACCTGATGGGTGGATTGCAGAGGGGTAAGATGTATGTAGTTGCAGGACGACCAGGTGTAGGTAAGTCTGCATTCTCTAACCAGTTGATCTTTGATCTATTGGATACGAATGTAGGTAAGAACCTAGTCGTTTTGTATTGGAGCTTCGAGATGCCAGGGTATCAGCAGATACTACGTGCAGGCTCGAAGGATACAAAGCTGCAGACCTTCGAACTGTTGTCAGTGGAAGGCAAGCTATCACAAGATAAGTTTAATAAATACTGTAGTGAGGTGCAGAAGTATAAGGATTACCCAATCTTTTTCTGTTCTGTACCACAAGACATGGAAGCTGTTGAGAAGGTCAACTATGACGTATTCAGCATGTACCCACAGTCTACAGTTATTAATCTTATTGACCACTCACGTCTAGTACGTGGGCATGCAGACACAGAGCTGCAAAGACTAAACGTTTTGTCTAAGACTTGTATGATGATACAGGCTAGGATGGGTTGTATTACTATACTCCTGTCTCAGCTTAATCGTAACATCGAACAAGAATTCAGAGCAAAGCAACAATACCAGCCCCTCTTGACAGACCTATTTGGTGGTGATTCTATCGGTCAGGACGCACACGTAGTTATGATGCTACAGCGTCCGTATGACTTGTATGGAATTACTGACAAGTATTGTGGAGAAGACCCTATCGGACTACTCGGTGTTCACATCGAGAAGAATCGTGATGGGTTGCTTGGTATGATACCCTTTGATACAGATCTCTCAACATTTACAATACATGAACGCAGTCAAACTAGTTAGTGTAGAAAGCATTGAGAAGCGTAAACCTGTAGTACGTAAGTACATGCTACAAACCAATGGTCAAAGCTACATATTCAGAGAACACTTAGTATCAGGATACAACCCGTGTCCTATGCCTGAAGGATCTGAAGTAATTTACAGGACAACATCCTCAAAATCTAAAAAAAGAATCCCCTATTTAAAATATGATGGAAATGAGTGAAATAATACTACCTACAGAGGTAACTAAAGCGGCACGTAAAAGCCCTAAAAACATGATTATCTATGGTCCTCCTAAAATTGGGAAGACCACAGCTCTCGCAAAACTTGAGAATTGTCTCATCCTTGACCTCGAAGAGGGGTCAGATATGGTGGACGCACTCAAGATCAAGGTAAGGTCTCTCGCTGAGCTTGCTAAGATTGGGAAAGCTATTATGAGCGAGGGAAAACCCTACAAGTATATTGCTATCGACACAGTCACACAGCTTGAAGTCTGGTGTGAGGAAGAAGCTAAGCAATTGTACAGAGCTACCCCTATGGGTAAGAACTTTGACAAGGATAACAAGGGACTGTCTGTACTGTCACTGCCCAACGGTGCCGGTTACTTGTATCTACGTAGGGCTTTCATGAAGTGGTTCAATCGCCTGTCACAGCTGGCTCCACATGTTATCTTTGTTGGTCACTTGAAGGACAAGTACCTGACTAAGAATGGCAAGGAAGTTAAAGCTAATGACTTATCACTGTCCGGTAAGTTGCGTGAGATTGCATGTGCTAATGCTGACGCTATTGGCTATGTGTACAGGGGTGAGGGGACTACAAAGATTTCGTTTGACTCAACAAACGACGACACAGCAGGTTCACGTTGTGAGCATCTCAGAGGACTGGATGCTAAATTGGAGTGGACAAATATTTTTATTGATTAAATAAGTAAACATGTCTTTTGACGCAAGAGTAGACGCTACCCCAGAGGTAGCACAAGAAGAGACACCGAAGCAATTTACGGTGTCACAAATTTTGAATGATTTGAACAACGGTATTGACCGCAAGGAAATCCGTAAGAAGTACAACCTAACACAAGCTGAGATCAAGTTCATCTTCACTCACCCTAAGCTACAGGGAGTAAGAGTAAAGAAGCAGAAGTTGGTGCGCATTGAATTGATTGACGATACTGATACTACAACAGTGAACCCTAACCAGATGAGCCTTACTGATGCTACTTTTGGAGATATGGAGCCTGTTCAAATTGAAGGTATTTCTATATTGCCTACGAAACGACTTGACGAGCCAATGTTTGTGCCTAAATCAAGTGTACAGCTTAGTGAGACTGCAACTTTCTCTCACCAAACAGAAATTAATGACAACCAAAATGAAATCCAAGACTAATGGCTATTCAATCTAATTCCTCAGAAGTACAAATCGCCGGAGGCGGTATACCCCTATACACAGGTCTTACACCTGTCTCTGTTATAGCAGTTAATCCTACCCTTGCAGAACTGCATGCTCTGGACATAAACCTCAAGACTGAGCCTAACTACACAGGCATACAGCTTGGTGACAATGTAAAGAACAAGCTTACGTTCTGGTTGAAGGCGGAGGTAGATGATGTATCATTTACTACTCGTCTAGAGATGTTGGTTGGTGCTGAACACAGAGCAAAATCTAAGACTGGCAAGTTTCAAATGACCAACAAATTGGGTCAAGTGACTTGGGCTGTATCACCAGACGAAGCTTCTGAATGGTTTAAGAGAGACGGTATACGTCGCACTTACCCAGGCGAGGAGACTCTTATCAACTTTACCAAGGCTTGGGCTAACATACCCAACGATGGTGAATGTTCTTTCGATACTATCGATGAGATCGTTAAGGGTAATGTCACCGAGCTTAGAACTTTGGTGACTGCTTTGAAAGACAACAAGCTTAGAGTTATGCTTGGTGTCAAAGACGGTAAGTACCAGCAGGTATACAACCGTTGCTTTGGTAGGTTGAAGCCAGCGCGTAAGGATGTATTTATTCGTTCACTAAATGACGAGTATGGTACATTCAATGCTGACTACAATGAAAGCCTTGATTTCGTTAGATACGAGCCCACGGTTGTCACAGCAACAGAAGAAACACCAGCACCAGTAGAGACTACTGATAGCTGGATGTAATGAAGAGGGGGTGGGTTTTTGATTTGGCTCACCCCCACTTTTACTTATGATACATACAAGAAGAAGCGAAGACACTCTGACAAAGGATAGCATTCTGTCTAAGGTATCTGAGTATCAGATATTCAAACATTACTGTTCTCCGTTTCAAGCAGTTAACAAAAAGTTTAAGAGTGATCTTCGGGAAGATAAGAGCCCTACAGTATCAATTGCTTTGTTCAATGGGAGACTAAAGTATACAGACTTTGGTAACTCAGAACACAGCTTTGATTGTTTTTCATACATTGGTTACAAATATAATTTAGATTTCTATGGAGTACTCAAGTACATTGATCTCGACTTTCATCTGGGCTTGTCTGCTGGTATACGTCCTACGGGGCCTGCACCAAAGATGGCAAAAGAACCAGAGATAGTAGAGCATAAACCGGCTGATATTAAAGTCAGAATAAGACGATGGAATGCACAAGACGCCTACTTTTGGAAGCAATTCAATATTAGTAAGCGTCTTTTGTGTATCTTTGACGTTCAACCTATAACTCATTATTGGATAAATGAAAAACGTTTTACATGTAATAGTATCAGCTATCGCTACCGCTTTGACTGCGGTTATAAGATTTACCGTCCGCTTGAAAGAGATTTTAAATGGAGTTCTAATGTGGGTGCGCAATGCCTTCAAGGCTATCGGCAGCTCCCTGAACATGGTAAGACTTTATTTCTCACAAGTTCCCTCAAGGATGTCATGTGTTTGGCAAGTCTTGGTTACTCATCCTTTGCTTTACAATCAGAAATGCTTATGCCAAGTGAGGAAACCATTGAAGAAGTCAAAACGCGCTTCAAAGAAGTAATAGTCCTTTACGACAACGACTTTGAGAAGGCTTCTAATCCTGGACAGACTATGGCTGCAAAGATCTGCAGCAAGTATAGTCTTACTAATTTGAAGATACCTTCTCACTACAGAAGCAAGGATATATCGGACTTAGTTAAAGATCATGGAATAGAAATAGCAAAAGATGTCATCAAGAAAAAGAACTTGGAAGAAGAGAGCCCGCAATGGGAAAGCAAAGATCAAATCGAAGCCAACAGAACTGGACGGGATCAAATTCCGTTCTAAACTAGAAGCACATTGTTATCGTATGCTCAAGGATGCTAATATAGAAGCAGACTATGAGAAACATAAGTATGTACTTCTCCAAGGCTTTCATTATCCCACTAGTTCTTTTGAGGACAACGGTAAGACTGGATACATGGACAAGAAAAAGTATAAAGTCCGTGATATAACATACACTCCTGACTTCGTAGACCCTAAGGGTAGATGGGTAATAGAGTGTAAAGGCTACGCAAATGAACGCTTCCCTCTTAAGTGGAAGATGTTTAAACAGCTCTTAATGCAACAAGATGATCCACCGGTACTATTTGTACCACGGAATCAACGACAAAACATTGAGACTGTAACTAGAATTTTAGAACTAATCGCCCCGACTACATAGTTGGGGCTTTTTAATGCAAACAAAAATGAGCATAAAGACAATTGGTAATGACGTGCAGAGTAGTTCTGCAGGCATACAAAAGCGGATCAACAAGTCCGCTGAAAAACTTGTCTTTGATGTTCTTCAATCTACACAATACTCAACCCCTATTGCTTCAACTGTACGTGAGCTGGTGACTAACGCCTGCGATTCACAACGTGAGAAGGAAATTGCGTTGGAGATATTGTCAGGAGAGAAGGAAGTCAAAGACTATTTTATAACTAGACATGAAGAAGAATACAGAGACTCTAATTTCGATCCTAGCTATTATGATAGGACTGCCTTTAGTGATACTAATAGCGTCACAGTGCAATACATCGAACGAGATGGTACAGGCTATTGTGATACTTTCAGTGTTTTGGATTATGGTGTGGGCATCGGACAAAGCCGCTTGGAGGGTTATCTCGAGTTGGGTTTCTCGACTAAGAGGAATACTTCGGAGAATTTCGGGGCGTTTGGACTAGGTGCTAAGGTACCACTCTCTACTGGTGTAGACTTCTACACTGTGGAGACAGCACACAACGGAAAGTTGTTCAAGATGAACTGCTTTGCATACAAGACGGACTTCTTGATAGGTAAGTTTACAGCTGATAGTTTCATTACATTCAGCAGTGGAGAAAAAGTATACTATAAGAATACTACATCTAAGAACTTCACTAAGATTTCGTTTGGATCTAAGCGGCACAACAGGAGTAAGTTTAAGGAGGCTATACAGGACCAACTTAACTATCTACCCAATGTGAAGTTTATGTACACATACGAAGATGGTGTAGAGCAGGATAAGAGTGTCTCGAGTAAAGTCCTTTACAACTCAGACAACCTTATTGTGTCAGACTCCTGGGGTTGGAGTCGACCACATATACTCATGGTCAAAGATCCGAAGGCAACGACGGGTATTAACTATGGGTTTGTGGACTTTCGTGAACTGGAGATGGAAGCGTTGTGGGGTGCAGTGGCAATCAAATGCCCAACACGTCAAGCGTATACTGATACAGATAACGGGAGTGAGATACTATTGCAAGATGGTGTCGATGTTACCCCAAGTAGAGAAAAAGTTATATGGAATGAAAACACGAAAGCATTTATCCAAGGTGCGATTGAGAGGGCAGCTCAAGACGCAGCAGATGTAATTGACAAACAGCTAGACGAGAAAGACTTTATGACCTGGATCAAGAAGTGCAGAGACGTTCTCTATAAAGGGAACAGTCAAGACTCAGCACTAAAAGCTTTGGGTCAGATCGTAGACAAAGAAAAGATCAAGCCTAAATTTCCTTACGATAAGACTATTCAGTACGCAAGTCCTGTAGGTATATTGAAGGGATTCAAGGTTAGAAATGTAAGTAAAGTATTTAAGAACGGAGGATACAAGATAGAACGAGAACAAGTCGGATGGGGTCAAGTAAACTTTGACAACCTACACTTCATCGAAGGCAATCCCTCTAAGATTAAGGACCTGTACCTTATGAAAGAGGGGACACTGTCCATCATTACGGAACACCACCCGGAGAATCCACACAACGATATCAAAGTGCAGGCGCATATAGATCATGTCAATCTTATGCGTGTACGCAATTGGGCGTTGATGAAAGACTCTCCGGCGATTAGGTGGGACTATGATGAGATAGAAGTACCTGAAGACTTTACAGAATCAGTAGAACATGAAGAAGAGATACGTACAAAGCAAGGTGAATTTCAGAACCTTACACCTGCAGAGCGTAGAAGACTAACAGGCAATCAAGTCTTGTTTACTCTACGTAGAGCAGACTCAGGTTATGAAAAGAAGTATGCTAACAATATCGATGACTGGGTATGGGATAAAGTTGAGGCACCCCTCAATCTAATTCAGAAGACGTCCACAGAAACGTACTATGGCACGTCTGAAGATCTTGATCTACTATACCTAGCAGCTACTATATGTGCACCGCAGGTCCCTGATTGGACCCGCGTTCACCCTAAAGCAGACTACTACGTTACAAACAGAAATGAAACAGCAACTGTAAGGAACAACAACCCTGTGTTCACAAACTTTACACCCCATAGATTCTTTAATGAGTATCATGGGACGTGGATGAAAGGTTTTGATGAGGACAAGGCTGAGGATACTCCAATACAATTGTATAAAGTTTCTGGTAAAATGGCTAAGCAGCTTGAAGGATCGAACGCTAAGCATATTAGTAGTTTCTTCTCAGTAATAGAAAGTAATAAATGGACAATGAACAAACATGTTAAAGAGTGGTTCACAGGATGTATGATGCCTGAGATACCAGACTGGGTACTGTCTCTTAGAGAAGTTGACCCACAGTATAAAGATGTATATGAAAAGTGTATTGAATACAAAAACAAGTACGATAATCATCGCAGGTACTTTGACACCAGGAATGATAATTTCAAGGATGTTATAAGTAACATGCGGAAGATGCATGACATGCAAATCTTCATGATGAGTACGGACGATGCTGAGGCAATCAAAGCAAAGTCTGTTGAGATATTTAAAGTTGCAGACATTGAGTCTACAATTATGCAGGAAGATATGCTTATACTTGGTGAGTACCTAGAAGAGTTCTTAGAGCCTCTACGTCCACTGCTTAACAATGTCGAATTCACTGACTCTCAGGAGTTTTGGAAGGAGATTCGTTTGTATCTTGCAATGAAAGACAGAGATAAATTCAACCCACCATTATGATACATATAAATAAAATAGGTGAGATGATATCCGGCAGCTACGGCAACACCCCGTTCTCTCGTAACTACGAGAAGGATATCTACCTTCAGATGATTGAGCTTGCAAAACAAGCTGATGAAACTGATCTGGTTGAAGAATACAACAACATACTCGAAGAGTTTAAGTTGTTAGTAACACAGGATTATACACGTAAGTTTCTTGACACTGCCTTCCTAGGCGGTGTTAGCTTACACAAAGATCCTGCAGGAAGACACTTCCTAAGTTTTAAAGAAGGTGAAATAATAAATGCTCCACTACCTGAGTCATTGGTGAATCGTTTCTACGAGTCACTTGATAACGGTACGGACGTGGTTCCCCTTTATAAACTTTGGATGAGGTGGCTCCGTAATTCTATACTCCGCAAGAAGAATGCAGGGAACTTTACCAAAAGGTTCTTTGATTTCGTCGACATGAAGTACGTACATCCTACGCTTAAGACTGAGCTGATAGAGGAACACGGACTAAGTGAAGAGCTTGCTGAGGAACGTGCTACTATGTACCAAGTAAAGATCACTAAGGAAGGTCTTGTCAATTGTTTCAAGGTCTCGAGAGAGATCATGCACAAGTATGACTCTGAGACCGGGGAAGAAGTTCCTCGCTATGAACGCACCTTTAATGTCGATACTGGAGAGATTGAAGGCGAAGGCTTACCTGACACTGTAGAAGAAAGACTCTTTGAGCCTTCTATTATGGGGTCGGGAGGTGATGCTTTCTATTGTGAAGGCGCTAACGGATATGACAGTCCACAGCATTTCATTAAAGTTGGTTGTACACACAGACTCTCTTCATGGGATCAAGTGAACACTAATGATAATGCGACCTGTGTTGCTGGTCTACACGTTGGCGGCCTCAAGTACATAGCTTGGTACAGTGGAGAAATTCACAATGTGTTTGTAGACCCTATGCATGTTGGTGCTGTTCCTGATTCAGAGGACGGTGCTATTCGTTGCCTACAATACTTCGTTCACTCCAGCCTTGTTGGTGTGAATGGTAGTATGTATCACTCTTCTGCTTATGCAGCTAAGACTGATACAGAGTGGGAAGACATGAAGCAAGAACTGCTAGGGTCAATGCAAGAAGTTGTACAAGATCTAAAGTCCTTGTAGTATGAATGTAGAGAGACTGCCTAAAGACAGTGCTATCTGTCTGATAGATGCAGACTCTCTGGTATACTACGAGATGGATAAGACTACATACGAAGAAGCAGTCTACGGACTGGACAAACGTATTAATCATATTCTTGAGCAGTGTAACACTACAAAGCTTGCTGGTTTTCTTACAGAAGGCCGCTGCTTTAGATACACTGTAGCTCAGGACTACAAAGGTAACAGGAAAGGCAAACCCAAACCACCCATATTCTATGCTCTCAAGCAATACTTGAAGCAGGAGTATGGGTTTTGGGGCCTGTCTTGTCTTGAAGCCGACGATCTAGTAAGTTATTATGCCTACGTAGATGAGCGTAAGACTATTATCTGTTCACCAGATAAGGATGTCTTATACCAATGCATAGGCATGCACTATAACTACCGTACATCAGAGTTTCTACATACTTCCCCTGATGATGCCATCAAGTTTCTTTGGAAACAAGTATTGATGGGGGATAGCACAGACCACATACCAGGTCTTCCGGGGGTAGGAGATAAGACTTCTACCAATTGGCTTAAGACTAGAACCAAAGACTATGAAGGTTTTGTTCTTAAGAAATACGTTGAGAAATTTGGAATGGTTGAGGGATTATTTAAATTCCATGAGACCTTCCGTCTTGTTTACATGCTTCGCAGTGAACAGGATATAATGAGAGAAGCTAAGATTAAGCTTCCTCCACTAGTAGTTTCACAACGTATAAACCCAGATGAATCATGGTAGCATGCCAACAAGTACAGCTTACCCCTGTGAACGGGAGAACTGTTAGACTAACCGGAGACTACTCCATATGCACCGTAACACATAATGAAGATGACGTAACAGAGATAGTATCTGTTATGTTTGACTTCGATGATGGTCCTTGTATTATAAGTACAGGTGATACCATTACTGTAGGTGAGAAATCTAGATTCAAAGTCAATGTAATTAGAGAGTTTAAAGATCTCAATGGGACAATAAGCCACTTTGATTTGATGACTGCAACACTGAACACTAGTAGTATTATGGCACTGCCCTTGTTGGGCGGTACCCGTGAACTATTTATGTGGGATAAGTTGTTTGTCAATGCCTTTGTTGAAACAGAATCATTTGATACAGGCATTTCGCTTCTGTACAGATATTCTTCTCTACCTATATTCACGAAGTTTGAATCTGCTCTATGCTCATTCAGAACATTTGTAAGAAGGACTGACCCTGACACGGCTCATGTCCTCTTTGAATTCAATGTTCCTGATAAAGCTAGAGCTTCTTATTATAAACTCAAGGAAGGTCTGTATTCACAGATTGATGATGAGTTTAAACTAAAGATTCTACAATTTCATCATTACAATATAGACGGTCATACAGGACAAGTCCTATTTCAAGCTCCGTCACTCCGTGCTCGCATGGAAGAACAATTGCAGGTCAGTATCCCAGAGGATGCCGAGCTGTACGACAAGCTTGATATGAATAAAGAACGATATACGATTGAATACTATTCACCCAAGAAGAAAATATTATGAACGACAAATTTAAAGAGCAGCTTGGGGACTGGTGGCCGGTCCTCAAGCCCATCTTTGACTCTCAGAAATTTGCAGTATTGCGTGAACAGTTGAAGTCAGAGTACCAGAATGAAGTGTGCTACCCTGCACCTGATAAGGTATTCAGAGCTTTCGATCTTACTCAGTTTTGTGATCTCCGTGTAGTCATAGTTGGCCAAGATCCCTATCATAATGGGATTGCTACTGGTCTAGCGTTTGCTACCAACAACGGTAAAATGTCACCTAGTCTTAGAAATATTGTCAAAGAGCTTCATGAAAGCTACGGTCAAGATATTGATCCTAACTTTGACACATCTCTCGAGGACTGGGCTGCTCAGGGAGTCCTGCTTATTAACACGTCATTGACAGTTAGAAAGGGACAACCTAATTCTCACAAGGAATTGTGGAATGGTTTTACTGTGCAGGTACTTAAGCGTATTATTGCTAACCACAGGAACGTTGTGTTCGTTGGTTGGGGTAAGGCTGCAGCTAATATGATTACTGATTGTTACATTAAAGATCCTGATGAACCTAAGATGTCTCTCTTCCCAGAAGACGAGCCATCACACTATGTACTTACTGCACCGCATCCAGCGGCTGAAGTGTACTCAGGAGGTAAGGCAGGTTTCTTTGGATGTAATCATTTTCTAAAGATTAATCAGTATCTTAGCGAGCCTATTACATTTATTAAACCCATACACGATGAGCGACGGAATTTGGTTCCAGGATAATAGTACGACAAGTACACTAAAATTCTCAGATAAAAACTTGACAACTATACAAGAAGCGAAGTATATTTTGGACAGCACATATAAAATGCTCGAAGAGAAGAATAAAGCCTACGGAGATTCCGCGTTGAACCCGATTAGATTATTTTCTCGAGCTGATGCCCAAGAAGCACTTCGTGTACGTATTGACGATAAGTTAAGCAGGATTAAAAACCAAGATATACACGACAATGAGGATTCTATATCCGACTTGATTGGGTATCTAGTTTTACTTAAGGTAGCTATAAAGAAGAAGGGGGACAATTGAGTCCCCCTTTTACTTATACAAATGTAAACTTTATTGTTATTGCAGCCTCGGCAAGCTCTGGATACGTACTTCGTATCTCTTTATCTATAGCAGGTTGAAGGTAATGACTTATTACTCCTTCTTCGTTTGTCTCGGTAGACACTCGATGAATACCCATTGGGTTAAGTCCTGCATCTATGTGCAAGAATTTTAAGTCTTTAGAACAAACGACTTTTACGATTTGCCTTTTCATCACTGCTAAGTTAAGAGGTTATACTACAATTTCATAATTTACTTTTTAACACGAGTTTCGGTTAGGTTTAAAACGGGCATTGGTTGCTGGCTAAGCATCTGGCATATGTCACTTGCGTCTATGATTCCATTCTCATTGAAATCAAAGGGAGCTACTTGAGACCCCGGAGTAACGGGGTTGTTGAAGTTCATCAACATCAACAAAAAATTCATTATCCACGTACTTGCCATATTATGTATACGGCACACACAGGCAAAAGGTTACCCTTTTTACCGGGGATTATTTCTGCAAGAACTTTATTTTCTCCTCTGGAGTCAAGGTCGACATAATACCATCAACGACTGGGAGCACTCTCTTGATCTTGGTTACAATCTTTCTGTCACCTTTCTCAGCAGTACCGGTACGTCTTTGGTAGAAGATATCTTCTTCGTCCCCAACGCCTGCTATGTATCCTAGTTCAGCAGCACCTTGGTCAATAAGCCCAGTCCACTTTCTCAGCAGGTTAGCCGTAGCTGTAGGTGAGTCAATGATTCTCATCGCTTCTTTTGGATTAAGGAACTGTAGCATCTCTGTGTTCAATCGCTTAGCTTGATACGCAAAGAACCTAAGAGCATAGTTATCATCGTCATCATCACTCATCATACCGGCCAAAGCTCTACCGATTGCATACGTAGCTAGTATTACCGCAGTCTCAAAGAATGCACGGCGTATGTTCTGCTGGTCTGTCTCTGAGTAATCGCTCAATGCAAATCTACCCTGAGTAAACATGTTCTTTAGGTAATCAAACGCTGACAAGTACATACCTCTAGTTACTGNACCCGCTTCTTGATCTACGTGGTATCCATCTCCGTGTCCAAATCTTTTACGGAGTTGTGGCTGCAAGTAGTTACGGAACAAAGTCAACACCTTACCTAGGGCTGATCTCTGGAAGTGTGACTTATCAAACCTTCCTTTTATTTGGTTGGTTCTTTTCTGCACCGATCTCAGCTTAGCTACAAACTTACCTTGGTCAAAGTTAGCAACACGTGGGTCTACCACAAGGAATCCTTTCTCGTCCGTTACTAGAAGATCCCACAGATCAGCAGGCTTACCTTCCTTGTTGTTGATTACCTTACCATTCTTATCCTTCAGCTTACCCTCCATAGCTTTCATCAAAGCAATCATTCTTACACCAGAAGTCTGATGCTCTACTGCATGCTGCAGTACAAAGAATGAATCAGTAGACATAGCTTGCTTACTCTTACCACCGGTAATATTTCTACCTGCTCCGTCTGTGACTTCTACAAGTGCATCGAACATTACCATAGCTTGACCAAGCTTAGTTGTTGGAGCCATCTTACCCAGGTCTGCCATTGCTCCTCCTGAAGCTGCGTACTCTGCGATAGCCGCTCTGTAGTTAGAACGAGTAAAGAACTGTCCTGCCCATGCTTCTTCCCAAGTCATAAGGTTATCAAGAATTGCTTGGTTACCTGCTTGGAGTGTGTTAAACGACAGCGTGTTGAGTGCAGTCAATACAGACACTGATGATGCTATCTTGTTTGCTTCACCAAGTCCTTTGATGTATTGCGGTATATCATACATACCGTAGAAGTTGGCATCAACAAATGACTGCAGGTGCTTGAAAGTATTAGAGTCTATACCCTTACCCTTTCTGTATACCTGTGCGTCTCCTGGAGACAGCTTGTTAAGAATCTTAGAGCCTGTTGCTGGATCAGTTTCCAACACCTCTCTACGTGCATGTATGTCAAGCATAGTATTTACCAGACCCTGTGCTTCTGACTTAGCTTCAAACATGTTTGTCATGTGGTGGAACTGCATCAAGCTGGCTGCTATATCACGACTTACATTCTTAGCATCAACTCTGTTGGTGTATAGGATTGGTACACCTTTTTGTACTACCCCATCTACCTCTTGGAATACACCGTACTCTATATCCGTAGCTTGTCTAGTCAAACTGTCTACTACTTGATCCTTAACACCAGAGAATGCTCCTTGCTCTTGTACCCTATCTGCACTATCCTTTCTGATAGCAGGCATTTGATACGAGAACTTATCCCATGCATTGGTGTACAGATTAGACTTAGTACCCCTAGCCTGGTCGGCATGGTATCTGTTTACTATTGCATCGTAGTAAGCTTTCTTTGCAGGATTTGCTTGTATTGCTTTCCACTTATTACTCTCGTATTCCTTACTAGGCTTAGCAAGTGCACCTGAATAGGTCTGGTTACTCTTGTTCCATCTAGCNTCGTTGATNAACTCACCAAGTTCTTGCTTCAGTACTGAGGCTCTGTCTTGATCGAATGCTGACTCTGACCCCTCTAGCTCTGCTATCTTAGCTTTAAGCTCCTCTTGTCTTTTTATATTTTCATTGTAAAGACTGTCAGCATTTTCTACGGGCTGAGTATTCTCTGCATACCAAGCTGCTCTATCTCTATAGTACTGTCTTGCTGCAGGAGAACCTTTTCCTGTTTCATCCATAGACCACTGCTTGTATGCTTCACTATTCCTAGCTACAAACTTACCGTTAGTGTCTTTAGGCCAACCGTTGTTCTCCTTAAAACTATTCTCAGCATTGGTACGTGCGGTGTAGAACTTATTCACGTCGTACTCCTGTACCATGAACAACAAGTTCTGGCTTCTAATACTGTTCTCTGTCAAGAAGTCTTTATTGAATTCACTAACGTTGAATCCCCCGCCTTTAGATTCTCTAAATGCATCGTATACTTTCTGGAAATCAAATATGGTTTTCCTAGTTGTCTCGTTGGCTGTAGTTATTTGATCGTTCAGTGCAAGAGCAAACAGCTGTAGGTTTTGCTCAGATGAGTAAACCATAGGGTCCATATAGAATGAGTACCCAGACTTATCTACATGTGCCTGAGTCATCTCTCTTATCAGCTGCTTCCTACCAAGCTTCTTATTGCTTAGCTGTTCGATTTTAAGATCAAGGAGTGCCTCTAGTCTTTGAGCATCATTAAGTTCTCCTCTACCGTGCTTGACTTGTATCAAGCTGTAATCAGGATCTCTTTTGTCAATCCCAGCTATGTCCTTTGTACGCTTAGCTGCAGCAATAACATTGTCAAGCTCTGCATTTACTTCCTCACTGCCGTAGTTAACAAGGGAGTCTGCTGCAAGTGGTATAGCTATCTTAAGATATTCATTGTCCAGCTCTTGAGCATCTATCAATGCGTCTTGTAGATCTGCAAGGATATCTTTCTTACGCTGCTCTGTACCTTCTTCCCCAACCACTTCACGTAGCAATACTTGTGTTTGTCTTACAAGACTACCACCACCATCTACTCCGTCAATAATTCTTCGTATAGCATCAACTTCCTGCAGTACTCTTAGAGCTTCCTTCTTACCAACTGGCGCTTCTCTCTGAGATAGATTTCTCAGATCGTTCATCATAGCCTTGGCTCTGTCCACATTGAGTACAACATACTCTTGGATCTTCATGAATGCATCAATGTCATTCTTGTTCTCCTTCAGACGCTTAATGTTTTTCTTCAGCTCCTTAAGTCTACGTATCTGCTCGTTGTCTCTTGTAGCTTCAGGTATCATCTCAAGCTGACGTATCTCTGCATTGACGCTAATGGTAGCAGTCTTGTACAGGTTGTCAACTTCGTTCTGCATATCCCTAGATCGTTGGACCTTTGGATTAAATATACCAGACAACTGCAATCCACGTAGCTCTCCAGCAAACATCTTCTCAGCAAGAACTGAAGCTGCATCAGGTTGTACCCCGAACAGCTTACCTATAGCTCTCATGATTCTGTTGATCAGTCTACGGAATGCACTAGGCTTATTGTTCTCAATCTTAGCTCCTTCAATACCTATGGCTGTTACAAGTATCTCCTTGCCCATCTCGAACTCACTCAAGTTGTCACCTGCATACGCATCTTCTACCTGCTTGACTAGATCTGGACGAAGCTTTCTCATCTGTGCTATGTATCCTTCTACCTGTGACTTAGGTAGCATGTCTACTATGATGTGCCCAAACTCGTGGTAAGCTGTATCGTCTGTCATCTGTGATGGATCAAACGTAATAACCTCCCCATCAATCTGACCTTTCACCCCTTTTTCCAGGGAGCCTTCTTCTACGATTACATCAATACCTGCATCTGCAAACGCAGCTTTCAGTTTAGAAATCTTAGCCTTAGGATCTGCATCACGGCTTAAGCTTGCATCAATCTCTCTACTCTTAGTTGCATTGTTTTGTACAGGCTGTATACTTTCAGGAGCGGCGCTCTTGTTAGGGTACAGTATACTACGGTCGTTGCCTGCCTCGTTTAACATTCCCTCACGTCCCCTTGTTTCAGTTCTGTGGTAGGTTACTATGTTCTCACCTCCTGCTATTGTATTGGCAGTCTCTACTCTTTGGTATACGTAAGAGTTTCCAAACCCGTCGGTACCTACTATATTGAATGGTTTTCTTTTCAGTATATCTTTAGTAAGCCTAAACTGTTCTAGCACTGGAGATGGTACACCTCGTACTGTAGTAACCACATTGTCTGCTACTGGGAACATATGCTTTTTACCAAGCTTCATGTGTCCATAGTCCTGCAGGAATCTAGCCTTAAGATCATTCAGTGCTGATGCGGTAGTCTCTACCTTGGTCATCTCTTGTGACAAGTATTCTCCTGCACCTACTTCTTTCATTACAGAGTTAGGCAGCATCCCAAACATAGAAGTGGGGGACGTTGCAAATCCTGTAGTAGATATTGAGTTGGTGATAAGATCTTTGGCAAACTGTCTTATCTCGTTAGTGGTTTGTGCATCATACCCGAAAGACTCTGGTCTATTCAACATACGCTCCCACTCTCTCTGCATCTTGTTTTGCTCAGCCAATGTTCTACCCTGAGCATTGTTAAACTCTAGGCTGAAGAACTTGTTTTCAGCATTGTACTGAGTCTCCTTAGGAGTAAGCTGCTTAACAATACTAAGGTTAGCTATCAATGGCAGCTGTCTCATATTACTCAGACTTGCTATGATGTTTTGATCCTTAGACAAGTGCACTATACTTAGAGTATCCTCGTTTAGGTAAGCAGACTCGCTGAGCGGAGACCCTTGTTTAGTAAGCAGGTGATGAGATATTACCCTATTCAAAGCTTTATGCTCCTCTATGGATAAGAATCCCTTGCCAGTCAGCTCTTTTACAAAGTTTTTAAATCCAGTAACTGACATCTGTGTGCCAATCATACCTGCTCTATTGGCAACTTCCATTGCTGTTTCCATAGCTGCATGATATGCAGCTTGGTATCTGTACAGGTCTCCTGTTAGTACTCCGTCTACAAAAGATGCTCCTCCATAAGAATCAAGCTGTCCTTCTCTGATAGCCTCTATCTTATCGAAGTATGCCTGGTGTGCAGCAACACTACCTGCACCATCTATGTTGTCCACAGACACTGCTGAGTATGTAGTCTGCAATGCATTCGCTCCTTTGTACAGAGCTACTAACGAATCCTCTATTTCTCTTGTAGGGGTTTCTTCTGTAATATCTAGATTGGCTGTTGTATTCTTGTCTTTATTAGTTCCAAAGAATCCTGCCTGCTTAGGATTGTTTACATCCTTTCTTTGCATAGCTTCAGTAACCTTCCTTACATGTGGGTTAGTGAGAAACTTGATAGCTTGCTGTGGTGTAGCACCTATGCTTAGCAGGTATACTGTGAGCGGTGCTGTCTTAGAGTTATCATTGGCTGCGTTCTGCAGTGGATCTTTCACAGAGTCAACAGCTGCAGATAGGTATTGCTTAAGGTAGTGGTCAGTAGGTCTGATGATACCGAATACATCTGGGAATGCTGAGTTCTGTTTTATAGCATTCAATTGTTTACCATCAACAGTTACAGTCACAGGGCCTGTGATCTCTTGTCCTGTTGACGTCACTATGTTACGTCCAGCTATAGAGTTAGCGTATATGCCACGGAGTGACATAGACAACATGTTCTCGTATGCAGCTGTGATATGCGTCATGGGGTTAAACAAGTCAACATCACCACGCTGCTCTTTACTCATACCTATAGCTTCTAGTCCTGCCTCAATATCTCGGATACCTTCTGGGTCTAGAACTTCCTGTGCGTGAATAGCATCTACAGCAACAGCCTCCATTACATCTAGTATGATGTTGTTTACTGCCTCTGCTGGGTATGTTGAATCAAGTATCTGTGCTGGGTTAGCTTTGAGAGCATTGTAGTCTGGCATGATTCTACCAGTACCGTCCTTCTTTTGTGACGGCATCATCAAGAACATCTTGTCAATGTCAAAGTCAGAACCCATAGCTGTGGTGATCTGAGCTGGTACACGTACAGCAGACTGAGCTCCAGACTTGTTGATTCTCTTAATCTTAAGAGTTACCATGAATGACTTACTCGCATTTGGTATACGGTATGCAATCATTCTTCTGTTTTCCTCTGCTACATCTGTAGTATCCAAGTCTACACCTACAGGTAGGTCAAGTCCAAAGGCTTTCATCTGTGCCTCCCCTATCTCTATCTCTGCATGTGTAACAAAGCCATCGTCATTTACATCCAAGAACTTAAGCTCTCCTGTTTCTTCATGAGCCCCAAACTCTGCAAACTGAACCATCTCGAGTCCATTTACTTTCTGCTTGTACACGCCTTTGCGGAATGCACTAAACAATAGACTGTCGAATGTATTCTGGAATCCAGGGTAGCTAAGCGGCAAGCCAAACATTACGTTGCCTGCTTCATCCAACTCTAGCCTCATGCTTTCAATAACATTCTCAGGAAGACCTCTTTCTTTGGCCATGTCCAAGAGTCTGTTACGCATAGTAACCATGAACTTGCTGTCTACGATCTGATCTTTGTTCTGCTCAAAGAAGTCACTGGTAAATCCTAATGCGTTTTTAAGTTCGCTAAGATCATTCTGAACCTTACGCTCAATAGCATTGTGGTATATATCTAACATTGTAGAGCCCTTGACTTTCGTAGCCTTACCGGTTCCTACGTTAAGAGTATAGCTGTGGGCACGATCAACGTTAGCTATTTGATTCTTCTTAGGCTGCTTACCAAGGTTTGTCTTGGTCTCTTCTTTGATACCTATGTCCTGTGGGAATCTTAGGCCTCTAGTATCTAGGGTTACTACGTGCAGTTCCCCAAACTGGTTGACTCCGTTGTTGTCAATTGCATACGGACGTATCTGCCCAAGCTTGGTAGCTGACTCTGTATTGATAACATTAATAGGAGCTTGCCCTGCATATTGGTCTCTTGCTTCCATACGAGCAAGCATGTCCTCAAGAATAGGACGTCCTTCTGCAAGGGCCCTATCAAGAACCATGTAGGAGTTCTTATCCGATATAGGTATGTTTATATCAGAGAGAGTTCCTCCCATGTTATTCATCGTATCATACTGAGGCTTCATAGGAACAAGTGGACTACGTGTTACATCCCAGGGTTGTCCTGCTTTGTACTCTTCGTATACCTCTTGATCAACAGGCATCCATTCTCCTTGCCCTTGCCTAATCTTCCTGTAGTGGTCTATGCTAATAAACGCCTGCGCATCTGTTCCGTTGGTCTCCTTATATTTTTTTACTGCATCCTCTGCAGCTTTCCTAGCATTCTCTGGAGTAGCACCACGACTTATCAATCCCTTCTCAATAGCAGCACCATACTTTTCTGCCAGACCATTGAGATCGTCAGGTGTAATGTCTTTTACTGTTGCAGTAGTGAAGGTAGGATCAGCTCCGTATTGTCCTTGAGGAGTTACATTAAGCATGCCCCCTGGTGTGGTAACAAGGTTAGCTCTTTTAATAAATGTTCTTCCGTCCTTGGTCCAGTTGGTTGTACCATTGCGCAGCATCTGGTTAGACACTTTCTTGCCTAGCACATCAGTCAGGATGAAATCTTCCAAGAAGTTGTCTAGGTTACCATAGTTAGAGAATATATCTGCACCCAGCTTTGACTTAAGAAGTCCTTCTAGATTTGGATTAGATTCTTTTATCTCTCCCTTCATTGTAGCTAGAGCCTCACTCACATCCTTACCCAGCTTCTCTAGTATCTCAGCATCTATAGGTTTTTTTGTTTCCAAGTGATCGTAGATGGCTTGAGCATCTTTCTCGTTGTACTTTAACCCAGGAAGGTTCATCCTTTTGAACCAATCCTTAGTATGGTAGCCCTCTATAAGTGGGTCGTTATTCTTCTTTGCTTTGTCTATGTACCGCTGTGCTTTGTATGCTCTGTGCATGTCAAGCATAATCTCTGTTTTGATAAGAGATGTAGCAGTAGGATAACCACTGATACCAACCGCTAGAAGTCCTTGTCTATTTCTGGTAGATATTTTAGGGAAAGTATGAAAGCTCATACGCTTTCTATCTGCCTGTGTGGTCAGTGCTACGTTAGATGTATTCTGTCCTGCATTGTGAAACTGTGATAGAACAACAACCATTACGTCTTCCTGGCTTAGCTCATCGTATGCTTTGTTCTGTTCTCCTTTTAGTATTCCAAGATCTTTAAACTTGAACTTAGCTTTGAACTTAGGAGAGGTGAGAAGCATTCCACTGATACCTACAACTTCTCCTTTGACGCTGACACCGTCGGTGCCCAACATATCTACCGCTTGAGTTCCATCCTTTACTCTGTTCTGCAGATTGTTTATCTCTGTACGAGCATTGATTGGGTAGATAAGCTTACCCCCCATATTGAATGAGGTAGCAGGAGCTGATTCAAAAGGTTCTACTAGGTCCCTTATGACTCTATTTATAGTTGTGCCCTCACTTTCGAAGATGTTTTCTTTCACCCCTTCACTTGACAACCTAGTAGCCATAGCTGTAAGCTGTGTTCTAGGAGCGCTAATAAGTCTAGATATATCCACCTTACCGCTAAGCACCTGAGACCTTACACGTTCTCTTGCTTCTTCTCTAGTAGGAGCTATACTCATACCCATGTCCATCAGGAGGTCGGCGAGTATATCGGCATTCTCTGCAGTGTTTGTACTGTCCTTCTTAAGCTTGGATATGCTTTCCTTTATAGTAGCTGCTTTTTCTTTACTGACACTTAGTACGTCATTGCCTAATGTATCTTGGGTAACCGTGTACAAGTTTTGATTTGACTCAGACTTCCACTTCTTTTTAAAGAAAGATGTAGTGCTCTGCGAGTTGGCGTCAAAAGTTCTAGCGGATCTTTCAGCTGTTTCAGTACTAAGAGCAGGGTCTATGATTACAAACTCAGTCAGTCCTAAGCTTCCAAAGTTGCTGAACAACAATGATTTTTGCTGATCATTAAGAGAGCTAACGAACTGTGCTACTCCTGCAACTGGATGTGAAGAAGGTAGCTGTCTAAGCTTTTCTACCATCTCAACGCTGTTCTTAGAGTTGTAGGTAGCACCAAGAACTGCAGCATATATATCTGCTACAGGTACAAACGTATCATATCCAAACACTCCTGTGTTCTTAACGTCTGTGGATACAGGAATCCTACCAAGCAATCTCTTTACTTTCTCGGTCAGCTTATCGTATGGGTTCTCTTCTAGTCTACCCTTGTTGTATATACGTTGGTATACTACACCTGCATCTTCTACAAGTATGTTGGTACCGCTCTTCTCTCGTACTGTGTACCCAAACTCCTCAAGCCTGTCCAATACATCCGCTCGCATACCACGGTCTTGCTCCATGCCAGTAGCGTCGTATGTGCTAAACCACGTATCGTATACCTCTTGTAGATATGCTTTTCTTTGGGGGTCTTCTGTTTTAGCTGCTTCATCTCTGAACCACTCAGCAATCATAGATCCTTCACCTGCTGTGCCTTCTGTAGATTCAGGGTTTCCAAACAACATACCAGCATCTAACGGCTGGTTTTGTTCTACAAGTGCTTTAATTGTATTAAGCGTCTTAGCTACTCCTACATCTCTAGCCTCTTCAAATACTCTAGCATTACCAACTCTGTCTAGTGCAGAGAGCTTTGTTTCCACTTGTGGTGCGGGCTCTGTTTCAATAGGATCACCTTCTACTATAGTAGGTGGTACTTCTATATCTGCTTCTTCTGTTGTCTCAGCTGGTATTGCGTCTTCTTCTATTGGTGCTGCAGGTGTCTCTTGATTTACTGCTTCTCTGGTAGCTTCTTCAAGCTTACCATCAGTAGCATTGTAATCCATGGATATACCAGGGTCGTTAAAGAACTGACTGTAGGTGCTGTCCATAGCTTTAAAGTCTACGGCCAAAGGACCTACTAGGCCATCGTTGTCCATGATTTTTGGATCAGACAAGTAGTCCAAGTAGCTATCGTATATAGTGCTGTTGTCTAGAGGTGATACAAACTGCCCCTCTTGGTTAACACTTTTAACACTTATTTGGAACTTGGATTCTCCCAGTCTTTGCTCAATCAGACTTCTTACACCAGCTGTGTCTAGTTGTCCTGGTGTTCCTTCGTAGTGGTCAGATAGAGGTTCAAAGTTACCGTTGTCATCAAGCTTGCCTATCGTGTAGTTTATGTTCTCATCTGCAGACTTTGCAAATTGATCAGAGTATACACGATATACCTTTCCATCCTCTGCCGTTACAAGTATATAGTTGTTGTCATTGGTGTCTCTACCAATTCGTAGATTACCTCCTAGTCCTACCAGATCTTCAAGTCTGGTTATAGAGTCAGCATCGTTATTTTGCAAAAGGCTTCTAGCCTCTTGCATTGCCGTTCTACTATTTTTTAGATCTCTAGTACTCGTAGTCAGTGCTCGATATTTACCGTTTGGTTGTTTGACCAGCATGTATACCTGTCCAGGATCGAAAGCTTTACTGTTTATATTAGACTCTAGCTCTTCTATTGGAAATGGATCTATCTTTCCGTCCTCTGTAATATTACCGGTATCCATGTAGAACTCTCCCCTCTTGGTACCTCTAAGAATACCTATGATAGGCTCTTGGTCAGCTTTTTCGTAAGCCTCATTTACAGATACAAACTTCTGATTACCTTGCTCATCAACCATGTTGTTTGGGTTGCTAAAGTCTCTACCGGTAATCTCAGCTGTAACTTTTTCTCCTTTCTGCAGCCTTGCTAAAATCCTATCATAATCAGGAGATTTAACATACTCGTCATTCCTTACATGTCCTATGTAGTCGTTACCAACCTTAATGGCAATGGTAGTGCCATTCTTTAGAAGTTCAAATGTAGCTGTCTTTCCTTCTAGACCAGGTCGGAATAAAGGCTCTCTGTTAAGTAAAACTCCATTCTCTTCGAACAACTTCTCATCAAACTCTATTCTACCCTTAGTAGGATTGTTCTGGTCGTTTACTACAATTGTATACTTACCAGATCCTTTGGTTTTATCCATAGTAAAGTCACCAGCATTAAGAACAACGCCTGCTTTCTCTTGAGAGTTGTCATTGCCCTGCTCTGCTTGAGCCGCAGATACTTCTGCGTCTGCAGCACGTTCGTCTGCATCTTTTTGAGCTTGGGCTGCTTCTGTTGCTTCTACAGTCATCTCTGCTGCTTCTGCATCAGCTGCTCTTTCTTGTGACTGTGTCAAGTCCGTTGCTTCCCCTCTAACCGGTTCTAGTCTTGCTGTTGTTCTTCCTTCTTCCTTGGCTTTTTTAACCTCATCCTGCATAATTGATTTACGCACAGGGTCTTCTTCCTCTTTGAGAAGTTCTTCTATTGCAGCTGGAGTCATTGCCCCAACCTCTTGCCTCATCCTAGCCTCAGATTCGTGTCGTTCACGCTTGATCTGTGCTATCTCTTCCTGCATAGCAGGAGATGCATTGGTTGTATCTACGTCAGCAAGATCAGATTCTTTTACAGTCTCATTGATATCCTCTCTAATAGATTGGTCTACCTTATCTTGCTTTGCTTGTTCCGCTCTAGCTTTTTGTCTTTGCAGATACGCCTCCCTCATTTCAGGAACTGCACTAAGATTATTAAGAGCTCCTACTGCCTTCTTTCTGTCGTTAGCGAGCAGGATCAAGTCATCCATCTTCTCCTTAAGCTCTTGAGCAGCAACACCTCCTTCATTAACTGTTACGTTCTGTAGAGCATCATTTAGCTTTTCTCTAGTCTGTTCATCTAGTATAGGCGACTCTACTGGCAATGATCTGTCTTCTACGTCTAATGTGCCCTCTACAGTTTGTATAGCTTCACGCACACTAGCTGCAGTAATACCAGCTTCAGGATCAGCTTTATTTATTTCTGCAACAAGATTATCTATTCTACCATCTATGTTCTTAAGGCTGGATGTGTTGTTAAACAACATTCTTTTGTAAAAAGTCTCATCAGCAATAATCTCTGCTTCTTCTCTCTTTTGCTCTTTGCTCATGAACAGTCTTGCTGCTCCCTCTGTGCGTTCAGTAGTTGGGAACTTAGACTCTATATTATCGTGGAGTGTCTGAAGGTCTTCTGCTTTTTTCTTCAGGGCATCAACCAAGGCATTCTTATCTTGTCCCATGAGAGATTCTCCCTCACCAAGATTGTCTTGGATAAACTGCTCCTCAGTCTTTTCCTTCTCCATCTCAAGACGTTCTATGAATACATCCATAGTACCCATCTCTGCATGCATAAGAGCTTCCGCTCTGAGTGCTTTAAACTGCGCATCAGCATAAGCCTTATGCTTACCTGGTCTGCCTGTAAATCTACCTTTCTCGTCCCTTGCTCTAGTTTGTAGAGCGGCATTCATATCTGCTACGTGACCTGCTATTTCATTAGCATGCTGTCCTCTCTCAATCATTTTCTGCATGAGAGGACTGTTGTTGATCATCTCAAGAGCTTTGTTTACCTGCTGGTCTTCTGCGGTTTGTCCTTTGTTTATAGCAGTTTGTACACTGCCCAGACCTCCAGTAAGCATACCGACCATAACACCTACTAGTGTATTGTCAAAACCTTCTTTGGTATTGTACGCATCTCCATAGCCTTTGCTGATTGCCTTAAACCAATCATTAGCAAACTCTGGATCTGTAGCTCTGAGAGTTGCAGCCTCTGATATTGCAAACTGTGTAGCTTCTTGGAATCCCTCAGATACACCACCTTCAATGGAAGGAGCTATGTATTTCTTAGCTATGTTCAACCACCTGGGATCTTTGGCTAGTTTGTCCACAGCTTTACCTGCAGCTTTATCAAGTCCTACTCTAGCAAGAGGTCCTTTACTTCTTGGTATAAACTTAGGGAATAGATGTTGTCCAAATGTTACAAGGTTTGTAGCTGACAATACTGCCAAGTTCATACCAAACGTTGCATTACCTGCACTTGCAGCATCAGCCCTCAAACCTCTTTTAACACTTTCTGGCACAGCTTCTGGCCGTATACCATTAGATGCTGCATACTCTGCAATATACGTATCGGCTACGCTATTCATAGTCTCACGAGCTTCTACAGAAGACTCTGCCCAAGACATCATCATACCAATGTCTGCTGCCTTGGCTGCTGACTTAAGACCACTACTAATCTTTGCACCTTTACTTACAGCATTTGCTACATCAGCTCCTGTATCTACTGCTCTAGCTGCAGCCAATGC
>JGI24006J15134_10000421_pt1 | contig 26279 bp, 10 predicted proteins | sample LinPmetageLP53_FD_15134 | JGI IMG/M metagenome (IMG submission 15134)
TGTTGGTGGGCGACCTTTACCTTCATATAGGGCTTTTTCTTTTTTGCCTAATTTTTTCTTTAAATTGTAAATTAAAGATTTTTTACCAATGTATTTTTTTCCCGTTGGTAAGTGAGTTGTTTGATAAATAAAACCAAATGCATCTTTTGGGAGATCACTAATTTCTTGTATAACTTTGTCTTTATAGTTCCATTGCATACGTTAAATGTACGAAAGGTATTTTAGGTATCCCAGCGAAGTACGAAAGTTGTGTCAGTTTCATCTGACATTTTAGTTGGTTGGCCTAATTTACCAACAACTAATAATTCATAGTCTTCATTATAAAGACCAAGTGTTGTAACATAAGGTTTCCAAAGTGAACTTGTTGCAAAATTAGCTAGTGTTTCTCCCTCTTCATTTTGAATACAACGAGTAGTTACATTATTAGTGTAATTATATTCTTGTTCGTCTATAGTACATTGTATTTCGTTTTCTACTAAAGGCATTGTATTTTTATAACGAATAGAGGATGTTATATTATTATGTTTAAAATGATTAAAATAATAAGGATTAGTAATAGTTATTAATCCCATATTATAAAATATATTACCTACTATGGGAGTTCCTATATATTTTGATTCATAAGAATGTTCTATTATTTCTTCTTCTAAAAGAGGTCTTTGATATATTGATATGTTTTGTAAGGAACCAGTAAAGAAATTTCTTATACCCCCTTGACATCCTATATAGATATTAGCATTATTTTGTGTTACCCCTGCATCTTTTTTACAAGTTGAACACCCTGTTGGGTAATCTTCTATTACAGATGCTTGTTTTGTTCCATCTATCCAAATACTTAATTCTAAATCTTCAGTTGTTTGGTTTTTTTCATATTGACAAGTTATATTATATATAGACCCATTTACAGGATTAAAAGGTAAAGGTGTAGTTACAGTGTGTGTTTTATATCCATCACTTCTTCTAAAGCATAAGTTGTAATCACATCCATCTGCTGTTGTAGTTTCTAAAAATATTTCAAAAGGATATCTAATTCCTGAGGGTATGTCTACTTCTTGATTTGAACCAGATGTATTAAGATTTAATAAAGATGCTTTTCCTTCTAAAGAAGATGCTATTACTGTTTTTGTTAAACTTTTACCTATAATATGAAATTCTAAAACATCATCATCTAAACCATCTTTTATATAGCATGCAGGTTTTAAATTAAAGTTTATAGAAAAATCATCAGTAGTGTTAAAATTGTATTTTTCATTATGGGGTAGTTGTAAGTAACTTCCTCCTCTTTTATCAATATTTCTTTCCTTTTTATTTATTGTATGGTATCCTAACCCATTATGATGAAAATCCATAAAGGTAATCTTAGTAAAATCTGTATTAGTATCATAATCTGTTTCACTAATTGATGATTGATTAAAATTACGATATTTAGGGAAATAAGAGTATTTTGAAAATCTAATATTATTATAATCTACTAACCCATAATAATAACTGTCATCATAAACATCTTCTTGACTATAAGTAGGTATTACACAACCTGTTGCATCAAATTGAGGTAAAGATGAATTTGGACCAATTGAATGAGTTAATATATTTATTATTCTTTTTCCTTTTTTATTGTGTGTTAGTTTTGTATGTTTATAAGAATTAATAGGATTTAAATAAAATATTCTATCATCTTTAAATATTTCTCTATGATTATATTTTTGGGCATTAGGAAAAAATTCAGGAGTAAATGCTTGAGATCCTGATCCTATAGCTGATTCTAAATGGAATAAATTACCTAAACCATCATCAATAAATCTTGCTGTTAACTCAACTGTATTTCCCGCTTGAAGTTCTGTTAAGTCCTCAAAATTTTCAACATGGGTTATTGTTTCTAATTGTAATGATTTTGGTTTTATTTCTACTCCATAATTTAGTTGGGGGATAGAATATATGTAAACTTCTTCATCTAGTTGTCTATGATGTTTAATAAAATTAACATTACCAAACTTATTAGCTAAATCTGAAGGGTAATCTTCGTAGAATAAATGCTCTAATTGTGTATGACCTATATTTGCAGCTTCATATTGTTCTGTTGCACTTTGGCTCCATGAACATGTTATGAAGTATATATGGTTTGTAGAATCTGAATAACCTTTTAAGGTATGATCATACTGTTTATGTGCATTAAAGGGTACAACTGCTATATCGGATGCCTTTAATTTCTTGTATACAAACATCGAATATCATTTTTAGTAGTCAATTTTTACCTTTATTAAGCTTTCTTTTGTAAAATCTTTAGGTAAAGGTTTACTTAATTTTGCAACAGCTAATAAATCACCTCCATTACTATATAAACCTACTGTAGTAATATATACTGTTGGTTGATCTGCCATAGATTGAAATCTTAAATTACCTTGATCATCTATAAAAGAAGGATTTGTTGTGTAATTAAATTCACTGTTTTTTACTCTTGTAAAATAGTATTGAGATGTAACTTTTTCTTCACTATCTAATATAAAGTTATTACCATATTGTATAGCTGCTTGTAGTTTTTCAAGATTTGCTCCTTTATCATTTGGAATATCATAATAAACCATATTAGTATTATTTAATGGATCTCCTAATCCTTTTAATGCAGAAGATTCTTGACAAGCATCTGCATTAAGTATTATAAAACCTGCATCTGGGTAAAATAACCCATATGATCCACTATCTCCTGCTCCTATCCCAAAAGATAAATTACTAGCGTGTCCTCCATTATTATCTGTATCATAATAAGCTTCACCACTTGAACCAGAAACTATATCATATTGTCTTCCACACATAGTCATTTTTGCTGAACCTGTTGTGGTTACACTATTATCTGTTAATTGGATTGAAGCTCCTCCAGCTTCACTAGATCCTAAAAATAGATTAAGTGTTCCTGGTTTTAAGTTTTGTTTATAATTTTTTCTTTCAACGTTTATAACCCAAATAGCTTTTGGAGTATAACCATTAAATGTAAATTCTTGAGTTTCATCCCCAAAAACTATTTGTTGATAGTGATGATAATTCCATTTAGTAGCTGAATATCCATAAGAACCTATATCATTGGTAAAATCTTCTGAACCTGATCCATCTCTATGACCAAAAGCTATTGCATATTCTTTTGATGCTGATATTGAACCAGTATACATGTTGTATATATCCCAAAAGAAATTACCTTGTGAGTTAGGTAATGTTTGGTCTGTTTGTAAAGATGCTGTTTCTGCTTGTGATAAATTGTTTGCGTTATTAGCCCAAGTGGATGTAGAAATTCTTTTAGTATCGAGTACTATATCTTCTGAGTTATATCTTACTAATGTTGCCATGTTTTATTTTATGTTTTATTTAAGGAATATACCTGTTTCTCCTTTAGTTCCTCTAGTTGCTATTACTTCTTTAGAAATTTCAATTGGAATAGTTGTTCTAGCTCCTGAATCAACTCCCTCAACAGTGATGGTAGTTGTTAATTTTGTGTTTGAACCAAATAAAGAAGTACTACTAATACCTGTTAAGCTAAAACTCATACCTCTTATTGTTTCACTTAAAGCTGAATCTGCAAAAGGTCTACGATTTGATGTTGCTCCTTTTTGTCCTACTCCTACAAATGCTTGTAATAATCTTCTATCAGCAATTGTAGCCATATATCCTGATGGTTCTTTTAAATTAGCTTGACCACCAAAATTAAGTGTTGTTGGATTAAGAGCAGTAGTTGCTCCAAGGGATAATTGAACTTTAGATATATTACAAGTTACAATTGGTAATTTAGTTGTACCCCTAGGTAAACTAACTAATTTGTGGATCATTATATTATTTTCATCTGGAAATGCTTCTAATAAAGGACCATTTTCAATTGCTTCTCCTGCAAATTGTGAACCATTTGGGTGTTCTTCATTCCATAATGAATAATTAATTTCATCATCTGCTAATGCGAATTGTGTTATTTTAAAAGATCCATCATTTCTTGCTAATAATTCACGACCTCTTTTTGTTAATACTGCATCTACTATAACTTGTGTGTTGTCTAAATATCCCATTTTGTTTATTTATTATAAATATATATTATTTTCTTCTTCTTCCAAAATCCCACCATCTTCGTTTCTTTCTTTTTATTTTTACTTTAGAAGGTAAATAAGCACCTTTTTTAATTGTTTTATCTTTATATTTAGGAGCTACTTCTTTTTTAACTAATCCCGCTTTTCCTAAATAATAATCTAAATTGGCTTTTATACGTGGGTTTAAGTTATCGGGTATAAGTATAAAACCCTTTGTTCCCTCGCCATCTGGTAAATGTTCTTGCTTATTAATATCTGTAAGTATAAAATTAGGTCTTTTTTCTTGTTGAGATATAGTCCATTTATCTAATGAAGGCCATCCTTTTTTCTTCTTATAATTCATAGGTTTTCCTGTGTTTGGTTGAATCCAACGTGTCCAATTAAACCCATACCAATAATTAGTCCATATACTTACAGTTTCATACATATAACCCGGTGCTATATTTGGACTTCCATCAACTTGAGCATCATAAGCATTATTAGGATCACCCCAACCTATAAAAGGAGATCCATCTAAAAATCTAGGAGCATTTATNCTNCCACAAAATATTCCCCTTACNGGTCCTGAACCTGAGGCTATTTCTGTAGGTCTAGGTCCATATTGATCTACATCCCAATCAGTTCCATCAGCACTTTCTGATGCTGCTATTAATGCTGTTCCTGCAGCTGCTTCTGAGGAATAATTATAAGTTCCACCAGGAGATATAATCACATTATGTTTAGGTGTTTTATGTGCTCCTTTAATACCTACATGACTATAATCACTAAATAAACAACTTCCAAAAGTAGTAAAAGGTTTTAAATAGGGTTCAAATGTTAAATATGCAGATGCATCATCTCCTGGGTTAGCATCTCCATAAGGATTAGTTGCATATGCTTCTCCTTCAGCGAAACCATTAAAATCATTAGATGAAGCACTATACATTACAGTATTATTTGCTGTTATTGGGTCTATAAAATTTACTTTTCCTGGATATGCTGGAATTCCATCAAGTCCTGGTGTTGTTTTAGATGGGTGTTTTTCATACCAAGAATAAGCTTGTTTAAAACTTTTATCTGTGTTTTTAGCCTCTTTAAAAGTAATAATATGTAAATCAGGTCTTTTAAAACATTCATCCATAAAGATTTTTAAACTTGCTGAAACATCTCCCGCCATACTTTCAGATGCCCAAAATAAATCTTTTTGTCCCCCTTGTTCAAACCACCATCTTGCTGAAGGATTTTTAAAGTTTACTTTAAAAGTACCTGTTAGCATTCTACCAGACAGATGTCTTGAACTTAAATTTCCACTAAGATCTTTATATTGGGATAAACCATCTCCATACATGTCAATAGGAACAAATCTTGAATTATAATATCTCATTCCCCCAGGAAAAGGATCCATACCCATATATCCTGCATATCCTGGACCTGTTTGCCAATTTCCATTTACTTGGGGACTAGGGTGTTCAGGGAATGTATTTTGGTTTTTTCCTATTCCCATACCTGCTGCTTTAAAACCCGTATGAAGATTAGCTGCTTCTCCTCCTCCCTCATCACTTGCTAAATAGAAAAAACCTCCTCCTTTTCCTGTTTCTCTAGACGCTGCGCCCCCCGTTCCTTCATATAAGACTGCAGTAGCTTTATCTTCTTTTTCTATTTCTTTCCAATTTTGAGCTATTAAATTATCACGTAAAGTTGTGTAGATTGCTTTTTCTGTTGGGTGTCCATAAGGATTATCTGTAGCATGATAATCTGTTAACCACCTTCCATCTTCTCCAAAATGTATTCCTGTTCCTGGGAAATGTCCTTGAGGCATTAGATTTGAAGATTCTGTTGTGTAACTTGCAACTTCTGAAAAATATCCTTTATTCCAATGTACATTATAACTTGTATCTAAGTTGTTAGGGTGTTCATAATCTAATAATTTAATTTTAAATTCAGAAGCCCAAGGAAAAGTTGATTGCATTAATTTTGCAAATACTGCATCTTCTCCTTTTTTTCTTATTTCTTGTACAAAGAAAGAATCATCTTCAGAATTAAAAACTACTGCTTTATCTAATCTTACATAAGAAAAATCAGGACCTGGTCCTGGAAACACCTCGTTTTCTTGATATCCAAATATTGAATTACCTACAAAAATAGCATTTGAATAAGTTGCAATCACAGGATCTGTTCCATGGCTAATATCCCCTTCTGATTTTCTTCTAGGTATTATAGCTGATCTAGTTATTTCAGTATCTGTCCAAGGATTAGCTAATACCGGTAAACCTGTCCCATCATAATTATATGATCTTGAAACATAAGTTATTATAGTTTCTGATCCTAAAGGCCCATTATGTGATAAATGTTTAGGTGGACCATTAAGCCCTTTAGGGTCAATTGGATTTAACATTATAGGTTTAGGAATATGAAAATCACCAAATCTTTCTATATGATCTTGTTTTTGAGTATAGGGATCTATTTTATAATGACGAGAAGGAGTTAAAGGAACATTATTTGAGATTTCAGAAAAAGGAGCATGGTTATGTAAATCTTTTCCATAATATTCAGATCCTGTATAAAATAAAGCTTCTTCAAATGTAGATGTAGATGCATTTCTTTGTAAACATAATTTATCTATTTGACCCCCAACATTTACCCCATCTAGCGTATATCCTGAGGGGTAAACAATAGGGTTTGAAGCTGCATCGTCTACGTATAGTCCAATTCCCCCCTGTGAATTAGGAGAATGAGGATCCCACACCCAACTAGCGTGTTTTGGAGGGTATTTTTCCCACTCTTCTAAATCTTCATTAAATTCATTAATCCATCTTAAAGATTTAGCATATACATCATATAAAGTTGTTCCTATTCCACTAGCTGAATGTGGTTCAACAACATTTCCTATTGTTTCTTTAAAAGGACCTGTACATTTATAATAATTAAAACCTGCTCTTTCTCCAGATCTTATTATAAAATTCATTCCATCTATATAATTATCTACATATCTATTTTGTAAGGGACCTAAATGTTTCCCATCTTCCATTTCATCTGTAAATTCATTGTAATATAATCCTATTAATTTAGTTCCTTCCCATCTAGGTCTTGTCCATCCTTTTGAAGATAATAAACTATCTTCAAAACATACATTAAAGAATCTACTACCTACAACAGGGGCTTCTATTGGGGGGTTAACTGATGGTGCAGCAGGAACTGAACTTTCTCCCATAGGGGCACTATAGTTTCCTTTATTAAACGGTCCAGGCATTTTTTAATTTATTATACATATTAACTTATTTATTATTTTATCATTAAGATTGACTACTATATACATTAGGTTCTGGAGTACAAGTTGCTGTAGATGTTTGAACAATCATATTACTTTGGGCTGCTGTAGGTCCTACATATTCCCATACTGATAGTGTTCCATTCCATTGCCACCCTATTGGAGGGTCAGATGAAACAGATGTTATACTACCCCACTCTCCGCGCCATATATTAGGTTGTGTTATTATTTCAGTAGGCATAATTTTTTAGTTTTTTCCTGTATTAGTTGCTGTTATATTGTAATTAGTTGTAAACTTACCACTACCTACAGGAGATACTGGTGATCTTGGTAATGTATTAAAAGTATTTATGAAAGGCACATTTCTTCCTATAGGCTGTGGTACATAATAATATGTTTTACTTGTTCTACATCCATCAAATGTTAATATAGGATGCATATTATCCCATAAAGTTACATAATTAGTTTGACAACTACCAGGACTTCCATATTTACTTTGACTCATATGACGATAATCACTTTGTGTAGCATGACCTTGTCCGTCTCTCCACATATTTTCATCTTCAACATCACTAATATTAATACAAGCATTATATACAGGTATATTTCCTTCTAAAGGAGGTGCAATTGGAATGATTGTTTCTCTTTCTAATCTTTCTATTGTAGGTATATTTCTTGCAAACTTTTGTCTTTCTAAGTAATGAGGTTCAATTAATAAACCTGTTTTTAGATTTGCTTTTGCAGGAACATGTTGTTCTACTATTTTAAATAAAGTATGGTCTAAATATTGTATTGTTTTTAAATAATCCCAGAAGTTTTGTCTATAGCTATTTAGGTATTTTTTAAAGTATGTTAATCTTAATTTTGTTAAATCTGGATAGTCTTCTCTTTTTTGGTGTTTTGGATCTCCAATAAAATCATCCATTCTAAAAGCACCTAAAGTATAAACTATATCTTCATTTATTTCTTTTTGTGGTGAGAAAAATACTCCTAAATCATTATAATCTAAAGGTTGTCTATCCAAAGTTGAGTCTTCTGATTTAATATCAAAAGATAATATACTTCTATCTACTGAACCTGAATCTATTCTTACTTTTTCACTTGTAGTTGAAATACCTACTGTGTCTGGAGTTAAATGTCTGTGAGTTTCATATACAGCTCCAAAAGATTGACTTACCATAATACTTCTTATACTTTGAGAAGGATAAAGATCAAATTCAGGATGGGGGTTGAAATTTTTAACATATCCTGTTCCATTATACTGTATATGTTGATTCATATATGAATCTGTTTCTATTTTATTATTACTTCCTAAAGGTAATCTTAAATATACATTATCCCAAGATGAACTAATAGTATTACCTGAATATTGAAAAGGGTCAAGTGCATGTTTTAATAGAGTATCATGAGTTAAATATTCTGTTGTGTGGAATTTTATTTCTTGGAATGATCCTGAATACGCTTCTGCTGCATGTGGGTGTCCTCCAAAATAAGCATGTGTAGCAGGAGTTGTATTATCACAATTATTAGCTGCGTCTCCAAATGTTACAGCTCTTTCATATTCACTAAATAAGGCTGAAGATGTTGTATAAGTAACATTTCCTAAGAAATTTGATTGATAAGCTCCAAAGTCTACAAAATCAGCACTTCCTGATTTTCCTTCAGTTCCTATAAATATATTCCAAAAATCTCCATTAAATGCGGGAAATAACTCTGATGTAGCTCTTACGCTTCCATTAACTGTTAATGTTAAAGACCCCCATTGTTTATAATCATTTGAAGATGAAATATCAGCACCTACATAAGGTGTTAATAATAAATGAGGATCATTTCCTGGGAAGTTTGGATTATATAAACTAAATAAATGTATATTAGTTTGTGCACTTCCTGTTGGACCACAACATAATTGAATAGGCGAAAGTCCTCTAGCATCATCTAATCTTCTAGGGTTTATTCTAAATTCTATTGTTTTCGAAGATGCTGTTACATGACAGTCTGTAATTATTTCTGGGGGTATTTCTGTTACTACTGTAGTATATGTAGGTAATACACACTCACATCTACTACTACTTATTGGTCCTGGTACAGGACATCCATATTCTATTGATGAAGATGCAGGACAACATGTACATCCTTCAAATTCTATATCTCCTGGTAGTGGATCTCCTCCTGAAGCTATAGCTGCACATTTACAAGCTGCTCCATCTATTTGGCCTACTAAAGGAGCCATAATATTAGGGTTATTTGTTATAGGTGCTTGTATAATATCTCCAGGTATGTCTTCACATGTTGCTTTATATTCTGTGATATATAATAATTTAGATGTGTCCATTCCTCTTTTAGTTGGATCAGGACACATATTATCTACTACATCCATAAAAGGAACTGTAGAGAAATCTGAAGTAACAACATTACCATTTATTAACCAAGGGGTCCCAAAACCATTAATTGGATCCTCGTGTAATATCATTAAGGCATTTATTAATGATTCCCAATTAGCATATACTGCATTAGTCACTCCATTTGTTATCCCCTCTATCCAACTAGTACCATTAGTTTCATTTATATAGTCTGTGTTTACATAGATGTTTGAAGGTCTTACAAATATACCTTCTCCACTACAATTATTATTTCCTGGATTAAAAGGGGTTATTGGAGGTAAATTATTTCTAAGAACTGCAGGTTGTGCTTCAAGAGGACCACAGGTACAACCTCCATGATCTGTAGTATTATCATAACTAGTATTCACATAAAAATAACCAGAAATGTTAGTAGAATGACCATTAGTTGGTGGGAGTGCACATACTACATTTCCTTGTGCCTGTGTATTTATTGTAATTTGAGTACCATGAATCAACCAATCGCAAAAAGCAAAAGGATCAGCATTATCTTCAACTCCTGAGAAATAAGGACTTTCTACTCCTCCCCCACCATTATTAAAAGGAAAGTATTGGAATATGTTTTCTGTAGTAATTATATCTTCTCCTCCTGTTTGGTATTGTGTATTAGCTAATTCTACAGATGCTGTTGTTTCATGGTATGTTGAGGATAATGATAAATCAGTACCCGATGATACTACTGAACTTCCTGCCCAATTTTCGTCCCAATGTTCCCCTGTTAGTCCCATTTCTGATATTTTAGCATTTAAAAAATCAAACCAAGTAGTATAATAATTTATATCTGTTGGGTATTCATATACTGTTGATGATGGATCTATTATTGAATTTTGATAAAATCCTTGAATAGTAAACAATCCATATTTATTTCTTAAAGCTGAATTTGGTCCTAAACATAATAAATTATTTACATCATAAGTTATACTTGTAGTTTCACTTACTTCATTATTAGATTCTAATTCAATACATTGGGGTGTTGCTGAAGAATCTAGATCAATATAAAATTCATATTCTTTGTTTGGGTGATTTGAATGGTATGAATGTAGATTGTGAGCATTTGATTTAGGTGAAGGAGCTGGAGAGATATCATTTTTATCTAGAAATCCTGGTCGTGTATGGTCTCCAATTTGTGAATCACCATATTGTACATAATATAATTCATTTTCTATAACATTAAAGGGAGTTGCATAAGGAAAAGCAGGTTGTGCACTTTGTGATCCTACAGTAGCCGCCATTATTGCTGCGTCTCCTCTTATTGCATTTATATCGTCAATTAAATTTTCCCAAGAATACCATGTTTTAGGTAGTGTGGTACCCATACTTTGTCCTCCAGATGCTTCATCACAAGTACAATTATCAAGTGCTGCTGTTCCACCTCCTCCAGGTGGACATTGAGTTGATACCGTACATGAAGTTGTTGCAATTAAATCATAATAAGCATAATTTGTGTGTGTTTTTATATTTTGATGAGATACACCATTATTTGGAATGGATGTTAAATTACTACTCCAATCATGGTTAGGTTCTATTTTGCTTTCATAATTTTCAATATTATTAGTGTTTTGTGGGTTAGGTATCCATGGTCCTCCATTATTTGTACCATCAGTATAAAATTTATTATAACCATAAAATGAATTATCATATCCATATAATCTAATGTAGTGAGGAGTAGCATATCCTCCTCCTGAGTTAGGAGCTCCTCCTGTTGGTCCTTTCATTACAGCAGGGCATTCTATTATTTTAGAATCTATATGACGTCTTCCTTGTAAATCACCATCACCATCTCCATCCCAATCTAACCAATAATCTGGATTATTAATACCATAATCTACACCTTCCCATTTATCAGTTTGATAATCCATATCCGAAGAAAGAATTGTAGAATTATAAAAACCGGGTCCTCCATAAAGATCATTAGATTTATCACTATTAAATCCTATTCCTGAAAAATATTTTAAAATATTAGTACTTGAAGGCATTTGCCATGGTCGAGCTGATGGATTGTTTTGTCCATACCATTCCCATGCTATTTTTAATTGTTCACGATGAGCTACTACAGAATCTATATATACGGATTGATTCCACTTTGATCCTCCATTCATCTGATTATCAGTATTTGGTTCCGCCCATGGACCTCTTAAAGAGGTAGAAGATCTACCACCAGTATTTGGAATGGCTTTATCGTATGAAGTATTACTATTACCATCAAAATTCCATATTATATCTGATTCTATTGGTAAATCTATTCTGTGTGTAGAATCTGCCTTTCCTGCATTTGCTTGGGTATAAAGATCTCCGGCGTGACTAGTAGAATATTGGTATGGTCCTCCATATCCCAAATGTACACTATTTTGAGTAGCTAATATACAATTTTCAGCACTACCATAATAAAGAATACCTGTTATATTAGGGTCTCCAAATTGAGCTGATGTAGAAGATCCTACTAAAGGTTCATTACTACTTATATCAATAGGAGATGAAGAAGGTGATAAAAATATAATTATTCTATACATAAATTGAAGATCTGTATTAGGATAATTTGATGTATCTCCATAATGTGGATGAGAAAATAAATGTCCTACTACAGCTTCTAATCCTGAATTACCTACTTGGGTTAATTCTTCTCCTACTTGAAAACTTCCTATTTTTTCGTTTGCATATACTGTATAAGAAAGTGCTTCTCCTAAACCACCATAATATCCTGCGTTAGGTTCTCCATCACCATAACCCCCAATTAAATTTGGGAAAATATTACGACTTGGGTACATATAACTAGTTCCCTTAACATACCATATTCCTCCTGGTTCTAAAGCTATAGATGATGTTTTTACTGTTGTAGTGTATTCTGTAGCTAATTCAAATTTTAAAGTACTTATATCAGTTGTTTTTAAGGTTGGATCTATTGAAACATAATCCATAAAATGATCAAGACTTGCAAAAGCTCCTTGTGGTAAAGGAATTATATGTTCTCCAAAAGGAGTTATAATAAAGGGTTCATTTATTGTAGCTCCTGATGTTCCTCCTGATATTTGTCCATAACTACTTAAAGTTCCTGCTGTTACTTCTAAAACTATTACTGGGGGGATTGCTATAAGTTGATTAGGTGTTAGTTCTTTTATTGTTGCTATTAAACCTCCATTACCTGATTGAGTTACTGATTCTCCTATTTCAAATAAACCATCTTGAGTAGATCCTTCTACTTTAAATTGATCTACTGTTAGTGAACTTAAAACAGCACCACTAGTATCTCCTATAATGTCTAATTCTTTATCTAAAGTACCACTAGTTATATCTATTATAATTGCTATATCATCAGTTCCAGAATTTATTTCTATAATAGTAGCATTAAAACTTCCATTGTTAGGTTGATTTACTGGTTCATTTAAACTAAAAATATTTGTAAGAGAGGAACCTGTTATTGTTATTTCTGTATTATCATTTATTATTAAAGTATCAGGACATTCTTCAGCACATAAACATTCGTCTGCTATTATATCTCCTCCTATTTCTGTGTCTGTCCAATCATCACTTAAAGATACTGAATTTCCTAAATTTATAGCTCTATCTATAAAACCTGTATATGTTGTAAAAGGTGTTTGGTTTGGATCTATTAAAGGATCTATAAAGAAATTATCTACTGAAAAAGTATAATTGAATGTTCCTTTACCTAATCCATCATCTTCTTTACATGTTATTACTGATACACCTATATCACTTTCCCAATCAGCACATAATGTTTCTCCTACTACAATATCTATAGCATTCTCAAGTTCTACTTGTGTAAGTGGGTTTTCTTTAATAGATTCCTCAGTTACATTCCATCCATATTGTTGTAAACCACCATATCCATATTGTGGGTCATATCCTACAGGATATTCTCCTTGTCCCGCCGTATATGCCCAAGTTGCTCCACAATAAGGGTTTACATTTACTCCAAAATAACCATTTAAAGCATCAAGATTTATAGCTCTATTAGCCCCTGGTAGTAAAATCTCATGGCTAGGTTCTAACATACCTGGATTTTCATTCACACTACCTGTTAATATTGCTCCTAACACATGTAGGGGGAAGGCTAATTGTGATTTGTAAAAATAAGTTGATCCATCTGCTCCTAGCAATTTATTACCACCTGAACTTAATCCTACTGGAGCTGAAGGATACATCATATGAATCAAATCTCCTTGGTTTTCATATTCTGGCGCAGATCTATCTACAGTTTCTAAATATGTGTGAATATATAATTCATAATCACTTCTCCAAACTTCTTTTCCTTGTTTATTTCCTTCAATTTCTGCTTGAGTACAACTAATATCAGCAAATGTAGGAGTGATAGAGGATGCAAAACCTGTATATTGATCTTGGTCAGTTGTGTGTGCCCCTGACTCATCATAGAAATTAAAACATAAAGCCTTATCAGTTGCGTTTTCTAATGAAGGTGCTGGACCCCTCCATGCATTACCCTCTCCTGATAATCCTGAGGTTGTGTTAGGAGCATGATCATCATACAATCCTAAACCATCATTAATTATATCTTTTAAAGGTACAGCTTGTCCTCCTATTGTTATAGTATTACCACCAGTCCATACCTCGTTTTTTATTGATATTGCTCGGCCATCTGATGTTGTGTCCATAGGAAGTACATACCAATTATGGCCTGAAGCTTGCTCAAGATCAGCACTTTCATCCCAAGGTTGGGCAGCTGATATAGTATCATTAGTACTATAACACGTACTAATAGAACCTGATCCTTGTGCTGAAGGAGTAAAACCATCTGCTTCAAAAGCATTTTGTAAATAGTTTCCTATATTTGAAAAAGGTAATCTAGCTATATCTAACCATCTTTCATGAGAAGAAATCATATGATAAACTTGTCCTGTAAATGCAGCTCCTTGTTGAACTACCCAATTTTCTACAGTTTGCATTGCTGATGTAGCCTGGCTAACAGTCATAGAAGTACCATCATAAAAACAATATATTGATGCATCTATAGGACATTGTTCTTGGAGTATCTGATTTAGTGAGTCTTCTGAGATATTAAATTTAAGAGTATTTATATCTATATCTTGAAGATTACCTAAAGTTGGATCAGATGTACTAATATCAGAATAATAATCCATAAACTCTTGTATAGGAGTTATTTGAGATATTGCATCTCCTTCAAAAGCCCCATTACTTGTTGCTGGGTTTAAAATTAATGTTTTACTATCACAAGGTCCTTCTGCTTCTGTTAATATTAAAGCTGTTGTTAAAAGAGAAAACCTAACACTATTTGCATCTTCTTCTACATTATGACCATCTGCATTTAATTGTTGTAAAAATGATTGGTAATTAATATATAAAGTATCATCAAAAGGTATGACATTTGGATCTTTTTTAAAGCCCATAACCCTTCTTATATATCCATTGTTTGGTCCCAAACAAGGACTTTCTACTGTTTCGTTATTTGGTAAGGGTTCAAAAGTTTCATAAAAATATTCATCAATATTATACCCATAAAATCCATTAGAATATGTAGTAAAATAATCTAAAAATTCAGTTGAATTTTGGAATGTTCCATTCCCTATAGGATTTTGTATAAGACCACAACCTGTTGGAGTTACTGTTGTTGTTGTTGTTGTTTTTTCACAAAAACCAGTACATTCATTGTAAAAGTATCCGTCATTTTCATCACATGTATTTGTTGATGTATTAAATTCTCCTCCCCCAACTGAAGTTGTGCAAAGACAATAATCTGTGTATACATAAATATTTTGTCCTTCTCCAAATACCTCAGATTCTACATTAGCAAAAGTACGCTGTGGTCCAGTAAGAGTAATTCCTAATATAGATTCTATATCTGTTATTAAAGCTTCCCAATTATAATAAGTATTTCCATCTATAGAAGCATAAGTAGAGTTGGTTAAAGCATCTATCGTAATATGAGTTATAAATAAGTTTTCTGCACTTCTATTCCCATCTATACAAACATCTGGTGTTCCTGATGTTGTGGTATCACCATATAAAAAGGTATCAAAATTTAATGTTGGGTTGTTTGTTGAGATATGAGACATTTGCATTAAAGCTGCACTTGCTCCTACACCTATTACTCCTGTATCTGTTTTACCTGTACAAGTATCAGTATTTGAAGATCCAATACCTTCAGTGCTAAATATTATATTTTGAGTGTATAAATCTTCTAAATTAGTATAAGTTGTTCCATCAATAGTTACCCCTCCACTATCTACATTACTAAAAATAGTTTCATCTATAAATGTGTTTGAAGGAAAAGGACCAACTATATCACACCCAAAAGATGCTATTTGTCCTGAATTCCATCCTTCCATATTAATTACATGGTCTCCTGCTGTTAGGTTTATTTTATATACCCACCAATTATTAAAGTTTTCTCCTGCATCTGAATTTTTTTCTACTACTATTTCACCATCAACAAGAAATCTAATTCTATTATCCCCTCCTAGTCCTATTAAATATTCTCCATCTGCAGGAACTGTTATACATTCAGAAAATCCTATCCATTGGTTTAATGGATTCATAAGTTGAGTATTACCACCACTAGGATTATAAGTATCTGTATCATCCCATACCCCTATTTGGTTTAATCTTCCATCACTTGTATTTTGAGAAGGATTTCCAAAATACGTATTTGTAATATTACCATGGAAGTTTGATGAAAGTGGATCTGCAAAAAATTTAGCTCCATTTTTACCATAAACTGTTGATTGAGCTCCATTTTGTAGGGTAGATGTTGAGTTTACTGTTGGTGGTACTTGTAGTAATTGTGTTGATGTAGATGTTCCACCACCTGCCCCAGCATTTGTTCCCCCTGTAAATTCCCGTTTAAGTGGAGATAATTGAGTATAAATACAAGGACCACCACTAGCATTTTGTTGTAATGTAGATGTTCCTGACATTTGAGTATTTCCACTTGTTCCTACTTGGTTTTGTGATATTTCTACTCTATTTGGTCCTGTACTATAGTAAGCGTTAAATTCTGAATTTTGATTTATATCATTTGCTAAGTTTTGTATTTGTGTTAAAACAGTATTACCATTTATTGTAAAAGTATGTAATGTTCCATTAATATCTTGTAATATTAATGTTTTTCCAATTAAATCATTAGTACAAGTATCAATTGTACCATCTGTCCCTCCTGTAAGACCATAAGTACTAGTATTACCAGGAGAAGCATCTACACAATTACGTCCAGGTGTTTCAGGACTTCCTCCAGTAATATAACTCATAAGAGTACCTGTTATTGGAGTATTAGCTGCTAATGATTCATCTGTTGTTGATATTAAACATAGTATATTTTTTCCCCCTTGATCATCATATACAGCATTAAAGTTATTATTAGCATTTATATCATTTGCTAAATTCTGGGCTTGATCTATATTACTACTTCCTGATATTGTAAATGTATGTGTTGTTCCAGATGAATCTTCTAATATTACTGTTAAACCATTATATATACTAACAAAACTATCATCATTACACCACGATACACCCCCTGTTGCTGGATTACCTCCTTCTCCACCTGAACTTGGAAAATATAATGGGGCATCTGCTTCTTTTCCTGGTCCATCTAATACAGTAAAATCATCACACCCACAAGAAGATGAAGGTGGAAATTCTGTAAGTACATCTGGAGTTATTAATTCTGAAAATATAGTATCTGTATTTACTCCAGGTATTGCAGGATTTTCATATCCTGCAGTATTTAATTCATTTATAAAATTATTATATATTTTATAACAATTTCCTGTTATTCCTCCTGTGTGTTCACAATTTGAACTTAAATAATTTATTACTTCTAATCCTGTTAAGTAGGCAGATGCATTAATACTTGGACTACTCCAATATATATTTCCACCTCCATCTTCAGAACTATTTAAAACATTTATATCTCCATTATATGTGTTTAGATTCTCATCCCATATAAAAGCTCCTTCTGCACCAGGTATTGCTAATAATAAGTCATTAGTAATATTAGAAGTTCCTGAATCCCCCATAAAGAGATAATCAATTAATTGTTCTGCTGTTAAGTTTATATCTACATTTGCGTTTGATACGTGTAAAGTGAAATTTGCATTACATGAGCCTCCTTTAGCGTTTGAGTGTTTTACACATGTTGGGTCTACTTCAAAACATTCTAAAACAAATAATCCATAATCATTAACCCCTGTACATTGTTTTTCTCCTAAAAATAAAGGAGTTTTTGTAGGATTTACTGATTCAAAACTAAAAGTAGATATATCGTGACTACAATACCCATTTGTACAATCAGTTACAAAATCTAAAAACCCCTCTTCATCTTGAAATAAACCATATGTTTCTATTCCATTAATTACCGTTGTTCCAGATCCATCAAATTTTATACCATTTTGTATTAAAATTTTACTATCACATGAATTTGTTCCTGGAACTACAGTTGTAACTGAAGTAGAATTATTAGCTCCTCCTCCTGCGTCTTCAGGCCCCCCCGATCCAAAATCATGTTTTGTTAAAAATTCTACTTGTGGGAATTGTTGAGGATTACCACAAGCAGGAGTAGTCATATCTTCAAAGAAAGTACCTTCTATAGGTGTATTACCTTCTATTCCCATTAAATGTTGTTCTAGTTTTATTACTAGATCTAAATTGTATTCATAATGATTATAATGGAATAAATCATTAGGTACTTCTAAAGAAGCACTAAATAAAGGATGTGCATCTATACAAGCTGTTATACTTTGAGCTGTTTCTAAACCACTTTGTGCATGTATTTCAAATTCAATACCTGATGAAAATATATGAGTAGACCCATCAGTTGCTTCTAATTCTATTGTTTTTGGAAAAGGTTGATCAAAATTTTCACCAATAGTACCCATTGAACATACTATTTGTCCCTTTGCCTTACCAGGTTGACTTACAGATACTCCTGTGAATGCAGGATCATCAACATACCAAGGAGATTCTATAAAAAATCCATTTGCTCCAGAGTCTCCTTGTAAAGTATATGAGAATTTTTCATAATTAAAAGTTTTATATGTTGTTTCATCTGTTGTAGGTCCTCCATATTCTTTTATGTTTAATATAGTTTCTGGAACTCCATAACAACTCATTAATGCTCTAATTCCTCTTTCTGTTCCTTTAGTTTTTAAAAGAAAAGGTAAATTATGATATAATCTTTTCCATACTTCTTTAGTTATATCTCCCTTAGGTATTGAACTTCCTCCATGATCACATTTAACAACGTCAGCTGTTATCATTTCTTGACCTGGAGGAGCTTCATATGTTCCAAAAGCACCTGTTTTTGTTTTAGAAGTTCCTATTATATATTCAAATAATTCTTCATTTTCAAATTGATCAAAAGCTTCTATTCCTAAACTTTGTAATGCAGTAAATACTAAATCTTTTGATATTCCTTCAGTAAAGGAATTGTTTGCATTTCTTATTTTACTTACATGATCTATATATATCCATATTTGGTCAAAATATTGACCAATCATATTAGTAAAAGTTACATATTGTTCATTTTCTTCTCTTTCAAGAATATGTTGAGGTAATGTTTTTTGTAAATTATAACCATTATCTCTATCAAATCTAGAAGCTGATAATATTTGTCCTCCATATTCTGTGCTATATTCATCTAGATTACCAAACCATTCTACAGCTTCATCTGATGTTGTAGGATACAAGTTAAAAGGTTTAACAAATACATCACAATCATCTAATCCTACTACCATAAATGAAGAAGAGGGTACAAGAGCAACTGATCCTGTTAATTGTAGGTTTCCTATACCAAAATCAGGAATCTTAGGCCAAGCATAAGGATGGTGTTCATAATATAAGAATTTTTCATAATTATCAAAACTACTAATTAATTTAGCTCTTTTTGATTCTATGGTATTTCTATTATTTATAACAGCAGTTGAAGTTGATATAGTTCCTGTTATTGTTCCTATGTCTTCTATTTGGGCTTCGTATAATTCTACTAAACTTAATTTATATTTAAAATTTCTTAATCTTTCTTCTGCACTACCAAAATGAGTAAAATTTTCAAAATGATATCCTGTTTCTAAAGAACCAGTACCTGTTTTTGTAAAATCTACTGATAGTTTTACACTTTCACTTAAATGACTTAATACATTATATAATGAAGCTGAATTAGCTCCTTCTAAAAAACTATTATATGTTTTAAAAGCTGAAGGAACAGAATCATTTAAACGTGTATCTATTCTAAAGTTGGGTCCTTTTATAGCTATATTTGGATCATCAGGAGCAGCAGTTCCTAAATCTATTACAAATTCTAATGGATCTATAACATCTTCACATATTCTTAAATTTGCGTTGTCTTCTACATCTTCTGGAAGGGGTTCATATAATTTTATTAATACACATTTTTCTTTTAAACTATATGCTATATTAATTCCTAATATATTTTTATTACCCCCAAAATTAAGTATAAAATCTCTTTCAAAACCAGAAGCTCCAATTTCACTCATGTATCTTTCTACCATTGATTGAATTTGCTCATCATCATAAGATTCAGAATATAATTTTAATTCTGTTCTAGATGGTGAGATTTCTTTAATGTAAAAGAATTTAGCAAAAGTATCTAATATTTTTTTTCTTTGTAAATTATACACACAAGAATACTGACCTTGGTTAAATCCTAATTCTTGAAGTTTTTTAGTAGGATCAACAAATATAGTATTTGTTAAATTTGGAGTTTGGGTATCTAAAATTTCTGGATATTGCCAATCCTCATAATCATCTATAGAATATAATAAAGTCCCCCCCATATCAAATATATGAAATTCTATATAGTCATTTATTTTACCAAATTTTCTTTGTTGGGTTTTAGAAACAATCTTACCTTTGTCTCTAACATCTATTCTTGAAATATTATTTATTTTTATATTCTCCATTATCTCATACTATCTATTTTTTTACCATGCCAATATCTATCCTTTATTCCAAAAGTTCCTGCTTTTGGTATCCACTCAAATCTAGATTCACTCCAAAAATACCTAGAAATTGGTTTAGTATGTGGGTTTATAGGAATTCCTATAGATGGTCTCCAATCTTGCCATCTTTTATAAACACCATTTTCTAATTTTGGTGTTTCATCTGTATTTTTAATATATTTTAATCCCCAATACCAATCTCCTTTAGGAGAACTTACTCCTAATCTCATTAATTTTCCTGCTTCTCCTATACTATCATTTTTTAATAAATTACTAGGGTTAGCTCTAAATCCGGATGGTGGACTTTTTGGTTGTGGTTCTCCTGCTAATCCTTGCATTCCAGGTGCAGATATTCCTGCCATTCCTAAAGCTGAAGAAGTTGATATATTATCTGGGGAAGAAGGTGAAGAGGAGTCTTTTTGAGCTTTTTTATCTGAGTTTTTTACTCGATTAATAAATCTGTCAATAAGATTTTTACCTATAAGTTTATTTCTTTCTTCACTAGTAACTTTTTTATCCATTTCACCTGTTACTATATTTTTAAGTTTACTAGTATCTATTGTTAAGTTTTTAAGATCTCCATCGGGATCTACTTTTTCTAATATTTTTGTGTATCTTATAATAGTACGTCTAGTTTTTAATAAATCTGGAGTTACTTCGTTTAATCTAGATTGTGCGCTTATTTTTTCATCTGGAGTTAAATCTACTGCTCCTCTTGCTCCTAGATCACGTTGATATCTGTATCTAAGGCCTTCTAAATATTCTTCTTTAGCTAATAATTGGCGAGTTTCTTTATCTAAAGCAGCTATATAATCATTTACTGTTGGGTAATTAGAAGGATCTGCTATAAAGTCGTCTGGATCTAATTGTATTATTTTTTTATCTTCTGCTTGTTTTCTTTCTTCTTCATCTCCATAAAGATCTTCATTTTGGAATTCAGGACCTGAAGGTATTCCTTTAACTACATCTTCAGTAACTAATATGTATACTTCTTCGTCTGGAGTTTCTTCAAGATGGCCTTGTGTTCTTTTAAGAATAAGATAAGTATCAAATTTTTTAATTGCTCTTTTTCTACCCTGATCCATATAATAAATTGTAGGATTATCAGGTTGTTTTAAGAAAGAACCATTTTTAAATATTGGATGCTCTTTATCTAAATCATCTGTTTGAGCTAGTTCTATTTCTAATTCAGCTATTCTTTCTGTTAGTTCTATTATTTCTTCATCTCTTTCATCTTGGTAATTATTATAATGATCTAGACTTGATTTTATTAAATATTCATGTGAATCAATAGATCCTTCTTTAGGAATTGCATAAAAAACTTTTGCATGATCCTTCCAAAACTTTTTTAAATCAACTTCATCACTTCCTTTAGATTCGTGGAATTCAGAAAAACCTTTATCTATAACTTTATTTAAAGATTTACTACTATATACTGTTTTTTTTATTGTAATGGGATGAGATACACTACCTATTTTATGTATATGATGAATTCCTTTTATTTGTTCTTCTAACATATAACCATAAGGATATTCTCCTACATATTCGTGTGTGTGAGAAGTTATTTCTCCTGTTTGGTTATTTTGTGAAAGATGCTCAAATATTTCAACTGTATCATCTTCATACACTACAAATTGATGAACATGGCCCTGCGTTCCATTAGATGTAACCATCCTCTCAGTCGCCCCTTTAAATTTAACTACTTTTACTGGAAGTGCTGATTCTCCTTTTTCTATTAGTGTATTCTTATTTAACATTATCTAACTACTTTAAAATAATAATCTTCGTCATATATGTTTATACCCTCATTACTATCTACCCTAAATTGTAGTTTATAATAACGTTCAGGTTGTAATCCTTCCATCCATAAATCAAAATACATTCCTTCTCCATCTGCACTTAATTTTGTATATGAAGTATCGAAGGGGATTATTATTTCCTCTGTAGTTGCGTCACGTAAACTATAATAACTTGTAGTTGGTAAATATTGTGTATCTAAATAATTTGAAGATGTTACAAAAGTCCTATCTGGAAATCTTTTTCTTGTTGTTAATCTAAAACGTTGTTTTGATTTTCTTTGGAAAATATCTTGGTTATTATTTAATGCTAAAAATAAACTACTACTTAATACAGTACCACTACCTATAGAATAAGATGAATCATCCCATTTAAAAGTTAATTTTGGTGGGTATATTGTATGTGTATCTACCGAATAATATTGTAGTTCACCAAAGCTAGCTGAACCATCACATTCTGTGGCGATAGGTTTTTTTATTATAAAACCTTCATTTTCTATTCCTGTTGGGTAAGTAGCTCCTTGATAATAACTTGCAGAAAAGAATTTAACTAAATCAGTTACATTTACATCTAAATCTAAATTATCTGCATTAGAAAAAGACGTTTCAGCTACAAAATTAGTCCCTGTCCACCAAGTTCCTCCTCCGGAGATAGGCATAAAATCACAACAAGAACCTGTTGAATTAGTAGCGAAACTTGAAGTAGCCCATATAGATCTTGCACTTGAACCTGTGTCTGTTCTCATATCCCAAGTCACACCATTAGATGAAGTAGGATTATTATGAAATCTACCTGTACCTTCATCCCATGATTGAGAAACTGCATAAACTTGTACTATGTGATTTGCATGTAATGATTTATGTTCTGCAGAAAATACTTCTAAATGTGTGTTGAAATCGTTTCCATTTAGTTTGTTTTCTATTATGTCTTTAATTTCAGTATTTTTAAATTTAATTAAAAATCTAGAAGGATAGTAAATTTCTTTACCTGAGTCTTTTTCTTCTAATAATTCTAATATTTCATCTCTACCAGTATTTAAACCTGTTCTGTTAGGATGACTATATATAGTTGCGTCTTTTTCGGGAAATATAGAATAATATGCCATTTTAGTATTGTGTTATTTTTCCTTGAATATCTGAATTAGGGTATCTTAATTCAAATATACTTGGATCTAGCGAAGGATAAATTATTCCCTTTATAGTAGCATCATGTAAGTCATATTTGTAAGGTGAATATCCTAAATCTTGTCCTGCTATGTTTTCAAGTTTTACTGTAGGGACTGATTGTACTCCTTCTACTGCTCCTATAGTATTATATATTTCAGAAATTATTATTGGTTGGTTTATTTGCCATTTATCTATTAGAAAGAATTGTTTTAATTCTTTAATACAGTTCATTAATACTTCTTGATTATTAAAGTTTTTAAATGCAATAATTTCAAAATCTACACTAATATTAATAGGAAATGCATCTTTAATATTAACAGCGTCTGTTAACATCCTATGTTGTTCTAAATAAGTTGCTAAATTAGTTTTAGTAGCTTCATTTAATGTTGTTATTTGTTTATTTTTATTATAACCTAAAGTGTATAAATTTAACGCCATAGGATTAGGTATTCTTCCTGGACTAGAAACTAAAGGAGAAATTTGATCATCTTGTGTTATATAAGCTTTAGCTACCCTACCAAATTTAGCAGGCATAGATAAAGTTCTAATTAAATAATCTTCTTTAGTTACTGTTCTATTTTGAGAAGAAAAAGAAGCCATAGCATTTTGTCTTATATCTTCAATAGTATCTCCTGATCCTCCTCCGGTTGCTGGTTGGGGGTTTGTAACTGCTATAGAATCTACAGAATATTGTTGAAGACCTGAATCTAAATTTGGTGCTGTTTTTATATTTACTGTTCCTAATTCTTCTATAGTATTAGCAGATACATTTGCTTTTATACCAAAACTATTGCATCTATAATTTACTGTTAGTTGTGTGTTTGTAGGAACTATTCCATAAGTTCCCGTATATAAAAAGTTAGAAGGATCATAGGCAAAATCTAATTTTGATCTTCCATCTTTAATCATTAAACCAATATTATCTGGGTTTGGTATAATTTCTTCAGTTACTGAACCTGCTTCTCCTGCTCCAAATTGTATATTTAATACTTTATCTGATGTTAGTCGTGTTATAAATCTTCTTGGTACTTTTTTAACTTTTAAAAGATAAGGAGAAGTTTCATTATACCCATGTAATGCTGGGTCTTTAGAAGCTATATTTTCAACTGCTTCAAAAACGGTATCTTGAGCTAAATAAGGTACTTCAGTCCATGTTTCACCATTAGAATCTACTATTGAATCTATTCCTATTATATATGGTTCATTTATTTGAAATGATCTAAATTTTTCGTAATCGTTTGCAGAAAAACTAATTGTTTTAATTTCTCCAGAAAATGCCTTTACTTTCTTTTTAAGAAGATAATATTCTGGTTTATCAGTACTGTTATTAATAGAATATATTGTTGTTTCTAATGGTTCAAATTCTGTGTCTAGTTTAAAATTAACATCTTTTTCTATTATAAATTCAGGTCCTTCATTTGATATAAAAGATGATCCTTCTGCAATAGTAACAGCATATTTCATATCTGGTAAATAGCTATCATTAGGATCAGAAGGAACTAAATGGTATATTTCTAATTCTACGGCTGAGGTATTTGTTGTTTTAGGTCTATACCCTAAAGAATAGGCTAAATTAAATAAATTTTCTTTTTCTTTAGCTAATAATAAAAAGTTTTCTTGTAATTGTGTATTTTGATAATATGATAAAACGTCTCCTACATACGCCGCCATTTCCATAAACATCATTCCTGGAGATGCATCACTAAAATCATTATGAGTATCTGGAAAATATACTTTAGAAAACTCAACTAATTGACTTTTAAAATCATTAAATGTTTTATTAAGGTATTTTATATCTTTATCTCTTACTGTATTTGATGTTTTTGAAAAAGCCATTTTAGTTTAAATTTAATTCTATTGCATCCACTGAGTCTTCTCTTTTAATTTTATAAGCTATATGAATTTTAAATGTATGAATTTCAGGAGTAGTTTCCATACCTTGTCTTCCCATAACTAAATTTGTTAATTCAATTGCAGGAATATATCTTACTATTCCATCTTGTATTTTGTTTGTTAATTGTTCTCTGTCAATTACCTGTTCAAATAGAAATTTTCTTATTCCTATTCCAAATCTAGGATTCATGAATCTTTCACCAGGGTTTGTTAATAATAAATTAAGTAAATTACTTTTGATTTGAGCCTTAGTTGTATACGAAGAATTAAATACAGCTTCACCATCAAATGGTAAAGTAACACCAATTGCTACTCGTTCATTTTCTGGCATGTCTAAGGGATGTATCCCTCTATTTAATCTTTGTATAATAGCCATTTATTATCTTCCTTTTTTCTTGCTTATTGCTTTCATTAAATCACTATAATCTCTTGTTACTGCTTTTGCTATAGGGTCAGGTATATTTGTTGTTTCTGTTATGCTAGGAGCCATAGCTGTTTGTGTGTTTGTGTCTCCTTGTGCTGTTTCATTTAATAAATCATTTAATGCTCCATTAGATGTGTAATTTTGTTGTGGGCGTTGTTTTATTGGTTCATTACCCATTATTTTTTCTCTTAAAGAATTTTTTGTTATTTCAGGGACTTCAACCATTCTTTCAGTATGTTCTGTGATTGATGGTTTTAATTCATCACGTAAATCTTCTTTAAGTGTTTTAATTTCTCTACGTAACGCATAATCGATTTCTTCTCTAACTACTTTTCTAATTAGATTT
>JGI24006J15134_10000424_pt1 | contig 26169 bp, 30 predicted proteins | sample LinPmetageLP53_FD_15134 | JGI IMG/M metagenome (IMG submission 15134)
AGTGGCTCAAGAAGCATTTGTAAAGAAGCTAACGGATTCGCTAAAGGTAGAAGAAGTCGAGGCTGAAGTAGAGTAATGATTGTAAGGCGATGCTCCCATGGTCACGACATTGTTTTACATAAAAACAATAAACCGGGAATGATTAAACAAATCAAATTGGCTGATAGCTCTATGAGTACAATTACATACCCCTCTGATTCTAAAGACTACTTTCTTTGGGTTGATGGCAATATAATAAAGAGGTCAGACTCTTTTAAAACTTGTGAGGACGAGTTTGTAAAGCAATGTGCTAAAGAACATTCAGGTGGTCATGGGAGAATCGACATCGTAAAGCATAAATTAATAAATAGCAAGGTAGTAATGAGATGAGCTTCACAATTAAGAAACTAAAAAACGGGGATTTTGAAGTCGTTAGTACGAGCTACAATATTCCCGTTAAATATATCTATAGGTAATGAGTGAAAATAATGGAGCGAGAAGTTACAAAGGGGAAGTCATTGGAGATTCCATGGCTATCACTATTAACTTTAAATGGATGTTGCAAATCTGTGCATTGGTTGGAACTTTGGTCTATGGTTATTGGCAAATTGAAACAAGAATACGAGACCTTGAAAATCAAATTATTATTGCAGATGAAAACATTGGGGATTTACTTGGTAAACACATCGTGGAAGAACGGGTTGAGCGAGAAGAGTTGGCAGAAAAAGTAAAGTTTTACGAAAAAGAATTAAATTTAAATCCATTGAGTTGGGGTAAAAGGAAAAAGAAGTAAAATGTGTAAAATATACTACATTTTGGGGTAAATAATGGATTTTATGGCTATATATGGTGAAGCGGGTATGATTGGGGTTGTTGGTGCGATGTTTGTATATTTAGTTATATCATTAAGTAACAAATCTGCACAACAACAAGAAACATTAGAATCATTAAAAATTGAAAACAAAGGTCAAAGCGAGACTTTAGAGAACATGGAAAGTATGATTATCAAACTTATTGGTAGATGGAATACTTCTGATGATAAATTAGATAGAAAATTTGATGCAATGACAAAAGAAATTAACGATATGGATAATCAATTATCTGAAATAAAAGGTTCTTTAAGTAGAATGAATGGGAAACACTAATGGATACATTACGGATAGCGGGTATAAGTTTTACAAATTATGCTTTACATTTAGGGCATTTTAATGATGTTTTACAAATTTTAGTAGCATTGCTTTCAATATTTTTATTAATAAGGAAGATAAAGGATAAGTAATATGGAATGGTTACAAGCAAATTGGGAATGGGTATTACTCGCATTTATGGTTGCTGAGAAAATTGTTAAGATGTCGCCTAGTGATAAGGATGATATACTTTTAGATGTTGTTATTGAAGGATTAACTAAAATAGTAAAGGGAGATAAAAAATGAGTATGCTTTCAAGTTATGTTAAACGACAAGTAAAAAAAATGGGTGCTAAGGCTTTTATACTAAAAGTGGTAGGCATTATAGTTAAACTAACTCCGTCTAAAGAAGATGATAAAATAGTTGCTGAATTAAAAAAAATATTAAAGAAGTTTTAATATGCCACAATTAAAAAATAAAACAAAACCTGCTCCTAAAAAATCTAACGAGTTAAAAGAATGTCAAGAAGCAATAGAATACTTATTAGAAGAATTAGAACAGGTCAAAGAAACATTAAGTAAAATCTCAGGTAGAATGGGATTGTAATGGCTAAAACAGCAGCTTGGCAACGTAAAGAAGGTAAATCGCCTAGTGGCGGATTAAATGAAAAAGGTAGAAAATCCTACGAGCGTGAGAATCCTGGTTCTAATTTAAAAGCTCCGCAACCAGGCGGTGGTAAAAGAAGAACATCTTATTGTGCAAGGTCAGCTGGTCAAATGAAAATGCATGGAATAAATTGTTCAAAGACTCCAGATAAAAGAATTTGCAAAGCTAGAAGAAAATGGAAATGTTAAATGCCTAAAAATAAAAAACAAAGTTTAAAATCAGCATGTTGGGAAGGGTACGAAGCAATAGGATTTAAAATGAAGAATGGAAAAAAAGTCCCTAATTGTGTACCTATTGCAAAAAAAAATGGCTGATGTAATTGGAATGTCTGATGTATCCACACCTGATACAGGAAAAGGCAGTAAATTAAAAACAGGTGGAATTAACAGGAGGCATAATATGCCAAATAAAACGAAGTGTAAAACAGGTCAAGTTTTTAATCAAAAACTTAAAAAATGTGTTTCTGCTCCTAATAGGCAAAAAACTGCTAAATTAAAAGCTGAAACAAAACAAAAAAACAGAAAAGTTCTTCAGAGGATAAATGAGATTGGGCCAGGTGTTGGTGATGACACAGTAAGGCTTGATGATTTTTAAAAAAAATAAACAGGAGGTATAATATGCCAGATTCAAAAACATGCAAAACTAAATGGAAAAAGATGGGATATGAAAGTGAAGAGGATTGCACTTCATATGGTAAAAAAAAGGGTAAAACTCAAAAAGGTAGTTCTTCCGTAAAAGACGAAAAAGCAATGGTATCAAAAGATATGGCTAATTCTAAAAATGCTAGAATGAGAAATAGACTTAAAGCTAATGTTGCAAGGGCTGATAGTCTTCAAAGAGGTTATTAATGTCTAAACGTGTTGATTTATTTGGGCATGATAAAGGAGTTGGAGATACTGTTAGCCGTATAATTAAAACTGTCACTCGTGGCAAAATAGAGGAGTGTGGAGGATGCAAAAAGCGCCGAGATACATTGAACAATATGATTCCTTACAGGAATCCAAAGAGCAAAAGTTACGAGTAAAAAATGGCGGAGCTATTGAAGGCGTAGAGGGAGGATTACGTTTAGATGTATTTGACCACGATGACCCAGATGATTTGCAATGTGTATGTGATTTACCAGAAATTGCACAAGATTACATTATACAAGACATAGAGTACGAAGAAAACAATGCCTAAACAAACCTATAAAATTCAAGGTTTTCATGGTGGTATTAATTCAGATGCAGACCCTAGAGATATACAAGAAATAGAAACTCCAAATATTGTTGATGCTAATATAGATTCTGTAGGTAGAGTAAAAACTATTGGTAGAGCTGGTGGAGTTTCAGCTAGTTTTGCTAATGCTCCAGTTGCTAATAGTGGTTTATTTGTTATGGGAAGCGATAAGTTATTAGATGGGAGTGATGGAGATGAAACATTAATTTTTAATTACGATTCTGGTGGAACAAATATAGACGCTAATGATAGTGGAGGTTGGGATCCTGGTGTAATTAATTTTTCTGGAGCTGCCACTCCTGTATATTATTCCGCTGATGGTGTATTAAGAGTTGGGGATTCTACATTTGCTAGAGATAGCAAATGGTTTGGATATATAAAAGATGAAAGATTTAATGGATTAACAGCGGATTCTGGAACTATTGGATGGCATGACACAGAACAAAACATAGCGACTCCATCTACTGGTAAATGCTTAATATCTACTCCATCTCCCATATTCAATGATACTTCTGGAGTAAATGGAGGAGGTCAAGAATATGACAATGTAAATGCTTTGAATAATAATATTCATCAAGTTATTGAAAGAAATTCTGTTAATTTAAGAGTCGGATTACAATTAAAAGGAACAATTGATGGATTGTCTGGTAGCCATGATTGGTCATTTACAAATCAATGTACAATGCATCAAGAAACATCTGGAGAAAAACCTTATTCTTTTTATAGTAATAATAATTTAGTTTTATCAAGTGGAGAATCAAATTTTAATTCCATATCTAATCCAACAAGTTATATTACTAATAAATATACTATTATAAGTGATGAAGTTTATATAGTCCATCCATTTTTTATTTCATCTGGTAGAGACTATGACGATTTTAATAGAATTGAAATAAAATGGGGAAAGAATGAAACTACAAGTTCTGAAACTTATATTTATTATACTTGGAAATTTAAAAAAGAAGATATAAAACCAGATTGTTGGAATTTATTAGTTTTAACTCCATCGGGATTTGATGATGTATTAGACCCAGAAGTAGAATTAACTTTTGGAGAACCTTGGAATTATTGCGAATTAAAAGTTATTAGAAAATACAATAATCCTTCTTCTACTAATTCATTAGATTGGAGAATGTCTTCTCCATTAAGGATAGATAACCCGGGCATAGTAGGATACCCACCTGGTGCTTATACATTCCATTATACTTGGTTATATGATAAAGAAAAACAAGAATCATTGCCTTTTAAATTTAATGATGTTGATTCACTTGTTTCTTTTGTAGACCACGCTGGTGGAAATAATTCAGCGACTAGGTATACTCAAACTGGTAGTGACGCTGATTATATAGTAGGCGATTTAATAGGCAGAAAATTACAAAATACAATAGATTCTTCTGAAGGTTATATATCTGATAATACAGCTACAACTATTGATGTTCATAATTTGTTAAATGGAGATGATAATGATTTTGATAATGGAGATGATATAACAATACGAAAAGCAACAACTAATAAAATTAATATATTAGGAGGATATATATTATTTAATTTTGATATTTATAATACTGTTAGTGTTGGAGGCACATACGGAATTGATAATAGAATTACTGGTTCTAGGTTATATTGGAAGTTAGAAGATAAAGAAGATTATTTTTTAATAGGAGAGCAAGATTATATTGAAAAAGGATTTAAATGGTTTCCCTCAGATGATACATTCCCTTATTCTATGCAAAATCCATTAGATACAAGCGATGATTATATTCGTTATTCTGCTTTAATTAAAGGGGTATCTCCAGAATCTGCTAACATGATAGATACATATAGAAATATAAATGGTTATCCTGCTTCCGTAGGTTCTATAAATGCTCAATATAAAACAGCTGTTATACAAGGAAGAAGAGCTTATATAGGAAATATTAAACAAGATGGAGATACTCATCCAGATAGAATAATAAAAAGTCAAATAAATAAATTTGATACTTTCCCTAAAGATAGAAACTCTATTGATGTTGCAATACGAGATGGAGATAGTATTGTTAAATTAGAAGCATTTGCAGATAGGATATTGCAATTTAAAAAGAATAGTTTATATATTATAAATGTTGCAGCTAATGTTGATTTCTTAGAAGATGTTTATAGAAATAAAGGATGTTCTTTTGATTATCACGTTACCAAAACAGATTATGGAATATCTTGGTTTAATGCTCATGGTGTTTATTTTTATGATGGTAAAAATGTTTCTAATCTTTTAGAAAAGAATGGAATGAGATTAATAAGTGAATCTGATTGGGGAACATTTATAAAAGATGGGACAGATGATACTGATATGTCTTCCGCTCATATAGGATACATACCTAAGAAAAGACAATTGTTAATTAATAATGAAAATACAGATGTATTTATATATGATTTTGTTTTAAGAGCTTGGATGAAAGGAGCAGGTAAAATTCCAGTTACTACTGCTAGAACAAATTTTGCATTAAATGCTAATCAAGATTTATTTTATATAACAAATCCAACTACTACTGTTCAAACTTTTGACCCCGAACCAAATGCAACTTCAAATTCAGCTTTTGTTTTTCAAACAAGAGATATTGATTTTGGAGAACCTGCTGTAAGAAAAAAGATTTATAAAGTATATGTTACTTATAAAACTGGTGGTGTTACTAATGTGCAAGTTAAATACGATACAAATGGTAGAACTACTTTTGATAAAGTATTTCAAGATGGAGATAATCTTACAAGCAATGAATTAGATAACGCAGGGAGTAATCAATGGGTACAAGCCACATTAAAACCAAATACATCAACTGAAGCAAATAGCATTTATTCATTTGCATTAAAGTTTATATCAGATGGCACAGTCCCATCTACTTTTGAAATTAATGATATATGTGTTGTATATAGGATGAAAAATATTAAATAATGTCAATGTCTCCAGAAGAACGAAGATTAATACATCAAAAAGGACAACAACCAACATATGGAACTGGAGTTCCTGAAGAAAATTCAGGGTCTGATGGAGATATATCATATAGAAAAGTTGGCAAAGAAACTATTCAATATTTAAAACAAGATGGAAAATGGGTAGAAGTTTCTTCTTCTGATAACGCTGGAAATATTTCTTCTGAAAATTTTGGGAATGAATATATTGGAAATGATTCAGATTTTTTAAGAATCCTTAGAAAATATCGAAGTACAATAGCAAATTGGGGACAATCTTGGTCTAAAACTAGCGCTTTTCAAATTAATTATAGCAATGATGGAGAGGACCCACCGGAATCTAATGGAGATTTAAATTGGTTTCAATGGGTTAGTGAAGAGACAGCAAATGATAGAACAAATAATGTATTAATAGTCCCTAAAAGTTGCATATTATCTAATATAAATTTTCTCATTACAACAGCTCAAGATAATGCTCCTAATACTTTATCCTATGGATTTAGATTACATTTTTATACGGCTACTATTTTACATAGTGAGATATATCCATCTGATTGGGAATATTTAGAATTTCCACATCAAAATAACGGTACTGGAATACATGATTTTAATATTCAGATTGAACAATCTGGAACTAAAGGAATGGTAAACATTCCAATACAGGCATTATTAAATACTTCAGGTTTATATTCTATAGCTGTAGAACAAATTAATTTTCCAGATGGAAATAATTCAGGCAAAGGTTCTATATGGCATGCTTTTTTTGACAATGTATAACATCTTGATAATGATTTTTATTAACACTAAATTAAACAATAAAAGTATATAGGTTATTATGGCTGACGAAGCTTCCATATCACTTACTGCAAGTATATTACCAGACCAATTTAAAAAAACATTGTCTGGTTTATCATTTAGTGTAACTCCAGATTCTACAGAAGGATGGGTTGTTAAAGTTATTAATGTAACAAACTCTAGTGCTGATTTACTTTCTACAGATGCAGTTATACAATCTGCTGGTAAAGCTTCTGCTACTGCAATGGCTACAGCGGCTACTGGAGATGCAGTAAAGTTTTTATTTATACATAATACTGGGACAACTGATGGCAGCACATCCACAACTAGAAGTGTTTATATTTGTTTTGATGGAGGAACAGCTGCTTATAATTTAGCAACTGCTTTAGAGATACCCGCTGGAATGTCTTGGTATGGCAAACCAAATGCTACAATAGCTAATATTCATGTATGTACTGGAGATGCAAATGGAAGTGCTGATGGTTCTGGTGTAATTCAATGTAATGTATCAGCTATTATAGATGAGAGTTAATTATGGCTAAGTCTTTAAAATCAGCAATTAGAAGTAAGGGAACTTTAGATAGACAAATGGGTTCTCAATTGTTTGATGCTACAAGTTCTTTGATGGCATCAGATTTATCTACGAAAGAATTTGAATTTAAACAAAAAGAACGAGATACATTTTATAATACTTTATATTCTGGATTAGAACTTAGTGATACAATATCTCAAAGTTTTCAAGATAAAGCAAAATTACAAGGTGATATAAAATCTTTTGAAGATTCTTTACCAAGAGACCCCGAATCACCTAGTGGTAAAAAACTTGGATTAAGAAAAGAAAAGAAAACATCTTTAATGGATGTATTTAAAAGGGAAGGTAAAATTAGTGATTTTTTATATGGACAAGATGAATACTTTGTAGGGGAAAAAAGTTATGGAAGTAAATACGATGTAGCGGCTAGGGGTAAGCAAATAAAAGCCCTTGACGCAGCGGATGAATTATTAAATAAATTATCTGGTGATAAATATACTTCTAAATCTCCAACAAAATTAGGAGATTTTAATACTCAATTAAACTTTGATCATTCTAAATATAATGCTTTGAACCTAAATCAAAATAACCAATCTATTGAAACAAGTCCATATGCTCCAGAATCATATCGATTATCAGATGAACACATGGAAACAATGGGAATGAATATACCGGACCCCGATTAAATGTATAAAAACTTATCAAAACATGGACGATTTGGAGATACTGAGATGGTTAAAACATCTAGTGGTAGTCTCTGGCATGTTAATAAACTCGAAAAGAAGCTTATAGAAGAACATGGAGAATTAGGTGAGCAAATGCTTGATTACATATCTCCATCAACTATAAATCCAAAAACTGGAAAAGAAGAAAAGTGGCTGGCAGCGGCTGCTATGTTTGGATTAGGTCTAATGCAAAGCCATGGGTCTACTAAAGATGCAAGAGCTCAAGGGAGAGAACAAATGAGATTCTTGGATGATTCTTTAAGTTCTTTAAATGAATCTAAAGAAACATTACAACAAACTTTAGCTCCTAGCTTAACAATTGCTAAAGAAAAAGCAAAAAGAACTTATGCGTCAGCTTCTCAAGTATTTAAAGAAAATATAGGAAAAGTAAAACAAGGCAAAGATTTGATGACTAAAAAAATGGGATTTGCTAGGGGTCCTCAAGATAATGATGAAGATATAAAATTGTATAGAGAAAAAGCTCAAACAAAATTAGAAGATGTAGATATAAAACTTACTGAAACTTTAAGTGGAGTGCTTTCTGAATTTGAAAAACAAAAGTTTGATTTAGATAGTCAAAGATTGCAATTGGAAAATCAAAGAAAAATGGCTGAAAAGCAATCTGAACAAAAATATTTTGGAATAATTTAATTATGTCACAAGCTTTAGAAAGTTTAAATAGTATATTAAAATATAGGCAAGAAAGAGAACGTCAGAAAATTAATGAATCTATGGCTATGCTTGAAATGGGTTCTAGATTGAAACAACAACAATACGATAGAGAAGTGCAACAACAATCTATTATATTGAGAGATGCTCAAGAAAAAAGAACTGCTTCAAAAAATTTAAGAGATATTGCATTATATGATAAACAAGCAGAAGCTGCTAATCTTGAATTAAAAAAATTAAGAAGGTCAGAATCTCCAGAAAATATAGCTTTAGAGGAACAAAAAAAAGAAAGGGAATTAAGACAACAACAATTAAGCTTACAATATACTGAACAACAATTAAAAACATCTATAGAGGAAAAATCTGATAAAGATTATAATAAAGTAATTGCTTCTTTAGATGTAATGAAAAATAAAAAACATGAAGACATATTAGATTCAGTAAAAACTTCTGGAATAATTCCACAAGCTGTATTTAATGTTATTCAAAATGATTTAATAGATGGTGATTTTGCAAATAATGATATAAAAGAAATAAAACAAAGTATTAAAGATTCAATTAAAAAAACTGGATTAATGAGCAGAACTGATGCTCAAGGAAAATATTTAACAGCATTAATGGATTCTCCTTATGCCGATAATATTATTTCTGGAATAGCACAAGTAGACCTTTCTTCTAAAAAAGGAGCTCCTCAATATGAAATATTAATGGAAACTTTAGATGATTTATATGCACCAATGATGAGAGATAATGATTTTTTAATTAAAATGCAAAATTCTGGAATAAATATTAATGATTTTAATAGTGTTTTATATGTAAATAAGAAAAATTTAACAAATTCTAAATTTATAGAATCAGCAAAAAATAGTGGAGAATTAAAAAAATCTATAAATAGATTAACAAAACAAAGTATAGATAAAGATATTCGAAATGTAACAGATTTAATAAATCAACAATATTTTTCTATTACTGATGAAGAAAGACAATTATTAAAAGAAGATGGTTATACAGATAAAGAAATAGATTAATATGCCAACGGAAGAAGTCCTAAAAAGATTAGAAGAAATAAGAAAAAATAAATCTGCAAAATTGCCAGAAGTAAATTTTTCTAATTATAATTTAAATAAAAATAATCCTACAGTAGATAATCTATTAGCAAATCAAACTGGCCAACCTGCTTTTCCTCAAATTCAATCTCAACCTTCTTCAAGTGATAAAGGATTAATTGAATATGTTGGAGAAGCTTTATTTTCTGGAGCATATGAATTTGGTCAATCAGCAGCATTAGGGCTTCCCGGTTTAGTAGAAGCTGGTATTGAAAAAGGACTTGATACTGAAATAGGTTTTCAAGAATATATGAGAAAGGGGCAAGAAGATAATGCTCTTGCTAAAGTATTGGGTGGAGTTGGAACTGGAGCTGGTTTTTTAGTAGGATTACCAGTTAAAGGTACTGCTTTTGTTCTTGGGCAAGCAGTTGTAAGACCAGCAGCTTGGATGATGGGTAGAAAAAGTTTAAAAACAGCAGTTGGTCAAGCATCTAAAATAGGAAAAAGTGGAAAATTAAATAAAGAAGTTATAAAAGACTTTACTAAAAAAGTAGAAAATCAATCTAAAATTTCTATTGGTAAAGGAAAATTAGCAGACGAAGTATTTGAATCTTCGTTTAATAATGAAATAAATAGATATATAGCAAAAGGCATAAGAACTGGTAATTTAAATAAAAAACAATCAGATGTATTAAGGAATATGGCGACTGCAGTTAATTCTAAAGGAATACCAATTCAAAGTCTTCATGGTTTAGCATTAGCTAAATATGGTAATACTAAAATGGGTAGATTTACAAGCGAAGCTTTGCACGATGCTTTTGTTTTTTCAGTAGCTGACGGAGTTATGGAAAGTGTTTTAATTGGTGAAGAAGCTCTTAAAGGCGAGTTAAATGAAGAAGGGTTAGGGATAGCAGGCAGAGTTGGAAAAGCCATGTTTACTGGTCTCGTTATGGGAACTGCAGTAAATGCGGCAGCCGCTCCATTTAAAGATTTAGGTAAGATGACTCTTTCAAGAAGGGATTTTAAAAATGGAATATCAGCTTATTTTAGTAAAAATAATTACAAAGGAAAAGATTTAGCTTATTTGTCTGGTCAAATGGCTGAAATGGCTAGATTTAATAAAAAGAATTTAAGAGAGACAAGATTAAATTATACAAAAGATGGTAAAAAAGAATATATTGATTTAAATCCTTTTGCTCTTGGTAATCGTGATTTATCAACAAGGGCAATTGAAAGAAGATTAAGAACAAAATTAGGAGACGATGCAGAATCAGAATCTATTAAATGGTTAATGTCTTCAAGAAGAAAATATGGAAAAGATTTATTAGCTCATTCTACAAAAGAAGGATTAGAAAATTATAGAAAATTATTACCTCGTATGCTTTTTGTTGGTGGGGCGATGGCTGGTACTAATGGCATGATGACTTATATACAAAATGGTGAAATTCAATATGAGGATTTAATTAGTAGTATGCTTATTGGAGCATGGACTCAAAGAAGAGGAGCAGGAGTCCAATCTACAAAAATAGATTTTAATGGAGAAATAAATAGAATAAGACAATCTCTAGAAACTCTTGGTGTAAAAGTAGATAATACATTTTATAGTTCTTCTATGTCTGCAAATAATGAAAGATTTGGAGTTGGTATAGTAAGAGATAATCCAGAACTAACAGAATATCTTAAAGAACAAAGAATCGTTAGTGACGATGATGAAACAATTACTCAATCTGAATTAACTCCAGATGAAAAAACATTTTTTGATACTTCTTCTGGATTCCCAATAGACCCTTATGATGGTAAGATGAATGTTTTATATCAATTAATGGAAGAAGATTTTCAATACGCTAGAACATTAGACCAAATATCTGATACTCAAGCTAAAGAAATAATAAACATACTAGACAAGCAAGGATTTAAAACTGCTGATGATTTAAATAAAGCATTTGAAGATAGAATTATTGAATCAACTAAAGGTATGGAAGAGAATCTTAAAAGTATATTGAATCAAATTGTTTCAAAAGATTTTGATGATATAAATATTATATCTAATTCAAGTGGAATAATAACTCCTTCTACTTTTGCAGCAACTGATGATTTATTAAAACAAGCTAAAAATGGAGACTTTGAATCATGGTTAGATGGTAAAAGTGGACAAGATGCTGAAGAAGCATTATTAGATATGTTTAGAAGCCTTGAAATGGTTGTTGAGGTAAACAAAGGAATAAATGATAAAATTAAAGCACATAAAGAAGATAAAAATACAATTACTTCTGAAGAAGCTTTAAAAGACTTATATAATATTGTAATAGATTCAGAAAAAGCAATAGATGCGACAACTAAATCTTTTGATGGTAGAAGAGAATTTAAATATACAGATGTAGAATCTTATTTAATACCTATGATGCAAAATAAAGGCAACAATGTTACAAAGCAAATAATCAATGCTTTAAATCCAGAAGCTCCAAAACTTAAAGATGCTTTAGAAAGCAAATTAAGAGACGCTGGTATTTTACAAAAAATAGAAGGGAAAGGTTATCAAATAATAGATGATTATAGTCAAATAAATTCTAAATCAGATTTAAAAATACAATTAGGTAAGATACATGGATTATTAAAAGCAATGGGTAGATATGAAGTTACTAAAGACCCAGTGCAATCAGAAGTTAATGAAACTCAAATCAATGCATTAAAAAATAATTTAGGCAAATGGGTTAATGATTTAAATAATCCCAATCTTAATTTTATGTATTCTATGGTATTGCAAGACATTAATAGAGTAAGATTAAATAATGCAGTTGCTTCTCCATCCGATGTTGATTTTATTGTACAACAATCTGCTCTTGCTTCTTTTGGTGAATCTGGTTTAATAAAAGATAAAAATATTCAAGGTTTTTTATTAAGAAGATTATCAATTCCTTCAAATAGAGCTTTAGAAGAAAGATATAATTCTATATTAACAAGATTAAACGAAGATGGAGCAATTGGAATAAAAGATGATAATTTTCATATAACAGATGAATCTTCTGTAGTCATATTAGAACAACGATTAGATGATATTTATATTGGAAGAGATAAATCTAATGAAAATTTAGTATTATCAAAATTATTTGATGCTATGAGCAATAGTAAACTTGATGGAGCTAAATCGGGTATGTTGGAATACATTAGAACTTTTGGTGAAGGAGCACAAGTTGAAATATTAAGCATGTTAAAACAACAGGGAGTTATAAAAAGAAATGTTAATGACAAATTTGAATTAGTTGAAGAAAATTTATTAATTGAAAAATTTGAAGATATAAGAAAAACAATTTCTAAAAAAGGATTTACTCCAGAATTTGTACAAAATGAAATAGATAAAAGAAAAGAAATAAGTAGGAAATATATTAGCGATGCTAGTGATGTTATTAAAAATCCATCATTAAGTATAGATGGGTTCTTTTCAAGGTATAAATTAATAAGTAAAAATAAAGATAATGATATTATTTATGATGATTATAGTGGAGAAGAAACTAGCATCCAAACAATTAGATTTGAAGATGAGGTATTTGATAAGGAAGGAAATATTACTAAAACATCTATAAGTAATTTTGCTAATAGAATAGTTAGTAAAAAAGGAGAATTTAAAAATTTAAATCCAAGTCAAAAAGATAAAATTATACAAGATATTAGTCAAATTGTATTTGGTTCAAAAGATAAAATAACTGTAAGAAAAATAAGCATGGTAAATGGTTCAATTGAGTTTGATAAAAATCATCAAGTTATGCAAGATAATCCTGTTTTTAAATACTTACGAAATATTGGTTTAGATTTTTCTATTTTTGATAATAATATTATTCAAACTGAAGTAGATAGAAGTGGTAATTATGTAGAAAAAACTTATAATATATTAGCGACTGAAGATATTCCAGAAAAATCAAAAATATTAGAAATAAGAAATAAAGTATCGGAACAATTAAAAAGTAAAGAGGTTAATGCATTTACTGAATATAGTGGAGATACAAATACAAATACGGACAATTTTGGAGTGGCTGAAAATGAAACTGGTGTAAAAAAATTAGACATTTACGATGGAATGGAAAGTATAATTATTCCAACAACTGATATGGGAAAAATAGTAAATGAATTTAATAGGTTTTATGAAGACCATTCTGGTAAAGTAGACGCTAGTACAAAAAAAGCCCTTGATAATATTAAAAACGATTTTGACAAAACAGAAGCAGATTGGAAGTACGATGAGGAAAGAATTGAATTAGCAATGAGGTATTTAGTATTAGAAGTTGGATATAAAAGTAAAACTAATGAATTATTTTATGATGTTTTAAATTCAACAGACCCTGCATTTGTTGATAAATATATTAAAAGGGTAAAATTATTTACTACAAAAAACTTTGTTAGACCTAATGAAAAATATTTAAATAGTTTATTGCAAGCTAGAACTATTTTAACAAATAAAGGTGTTAAGGATAAACCATCAGAATTATTAAAATCTAGATTAAAACAAAAATCATATAATGTTGCTATTTGGAATGATGAAGGAACTGAAACTATTGCTACAATAATTAGAGATTTAGAGGATGATGGATTACTTCCTTCTGGTGTAAATTATGATAACATTATAGGAGAAGCTCATTCTAAAGTTTCTGGATTTGATAGCATTTCTTTTATATCTAAAAAAGCAATGATGGAATATCATACCTTATTAGGACATAATCCAAATTCAATGAATCCTATTAAACCTGTTATATCTTCGCAAGGAGAAAATAATACATTATTGTATGGTAAAACATTATTTGTTTATTCACCATCAATAGAAGGATTCTTTAAAAATAATCCAAAAGTTGATATACTTCTTACTAATTCTGGAGCAAAAGCATATGATGGTGATGATAATACAACTATAGAAAATGTAGGGTATGATGAATTAAATAAATATTCTATAACAAATCCAAATGATTTAATAAGAGAATTACCTTTAGAAGGTATTGGTCTTAGGCCTGAAAAAGATTCTGATTTATTATCTGCAAGTGAGTCTGACCAAGATTATAATTATATGGATAACAACGAACATCGAAGAGCTTTTAATGAAGTCGTAGAAGAATTAACTGCTAATCTAGATGCTATGGAAAACGTAATGCTTGATCCATACAAGATAAATAGTTTTATGAGGTCTGCAATGCAGAAAGGAAATATTCCAGATGATGCTCAAGAAGGTTCTTTAGGTAATTTAAGTAGTATGTTGCATTATTTAAAATTAAGTGAAGCTGCTGACCCAAATGATTATAGTGTAAATCAAGTACAAAAATATTTAGCAAAAGAATATATAGATAATGTATTTAGTAAAAGAAGAGCGATAACAAATAGAATACATTCAGATACTCAAGAAGTTTCTGGTCGTTACGGAGGACAAGCATATATTATTTCTTCACCAACAAGGTATCAAGGTTCTAAAAAAAGAACTAGATTACTACCTACTTTGTTTAATAATGAGAATGAACAAATTCTTCGTGGTCAAATAATGTTAGCAGATAAAGAAAGAGGAACAGATATATCTGAATTGTCTAAATCTAGAAAAAACATTAGGATTGTTCAAAATACAAAACAATTAACTGTTGATGAATTTGTAGAAGAAGTTTCTAAATATATTGGATTGAGTGAAGAAAGTTTAAATTCTATAAAAGATTTTAAAGAAAATATTTCTCAAAGTGGGACATTAGGTGGAGTGCACGATTTAGTGCAATCTATTGCAAAAGAAACTAATACAAGATATGAATTAGGCATTATATCAAGAAGAAACCCTAGAACAAGACCTAATGATATTACATTGCTTGGATTAAAAGGATTTTTACCACCTGAAAGTGGATTAGCAGTTGAGATTAATTCTTATGATATTGCCAATGTATATGAAGGTGATTACGATGCGGATAAAGTAGATTATTTCTTTGCTCATAGTGATTATATGTTTGATTATATAAAAAGAAATCAAGCTTATTTTGTACAAGGTATAGACCCTAGTGATACTCAAACTGACCCAAGTTTCACATTTCAATTAGACCATAAAGCTTCAAGAAGTAATATGTTATCTAAAATTGGGAGTGGAATTGCTTATAAAAGAGGAATAGGTGTAGTTGCAAAAACATCTAGAAAAATAAATTATCTTCAAAATTTAGGGAATAACAATCATTTATTAGACGATAATCAAAGAAAGCAATGGTCCGATGAAGTGAGATTAAATAAAACCACTGGGGAATTTGATGGGCCATCTATATTATATAACAGTGGATTTGGGCAAGATGGAAAAGCAAATGAAGTTGTTACAATAGATACAAAAATGTTAGCATTTTATCAAAGGTATGCTTTAGAATCTCAATATATACTTGATGGTCAAAATAAATTAAATAAAAATATTGCATCTAATATATACGAATGGGCTAACAGTTTTTTATTTCCAAATTATTCTGAATCTATATCTGCAAGAGATGTTAAATCTAAAGATATAAAAGAAATTATAAAAAATGGACAAACTGTAAATGGTAAAAGAGTAAGAATATTTCAAAAATATAAATTAGATGAAGAAACTAATAAATATACTACAGTAACAGGTACCGATATAAATGAAGCTGATAAACTTATTATAAGAGAATTTTTAAATCAACAAAATAAATTACTTACTGCTTTCGGAGATGAATCTTATGTTGATGGAGCTTCTAGAAAATCAAGTTTTTATAATAAATATATAGGTTCTAAAATTTTTAAAGAATTTCATAGAGATATTTATAAATCTTTACAAAGACAATTATTTTATAAAAAAAATAATAATAATTTATCTAAAGCAGAAAAAAATACATTAGAAGAATTAATTAAAGACGGAAGTAATGCTTTTGAACCTATTCAGAAAAATTTAACTGATATATATAATGGAGAAGGCGGAGGTTATTTAGATAGAATAGCTGTAAATATTGCTAGTAGGGAATTTTTAGATACTAAAAAAGAATATAATTTAGATTTATCTACATATTCTGAAATAGAATTATGGTTTGAAGAACTAATGTCTATTGGGAATAATGATAAAACTGGTGAAAACCAATCTTTTGTAAACATGGAAGGTGATAAATTAGATAAGAATGGAAATTTTGAAAAAGAAAGTTCTATATATAAATTTGCTGAAAGAGTAAAAGCTGATACACAAGACTTTAATAAAAGAATATCTGCTATTAAAAGACTAGATAAAAAGAAAAAATTTATTAATAATAGCAGTTATCATCCTAAATGGAAACAAAGAAAAGTAAAAAATATTGAATGGGTAATAAACAAACTTCAATCAGAAATATCTAGTAAGTTTAAAAAAGATATATCTAAAATAAATCCTAATAAATTAAAATATAAAGAATATATATCTATAGAAGACAGCGACCTTAAAAGGTCTATTATACATGCCAATACATTACATTCATTTTTAAGAAATACTCAAAAGGGTATGCGATATGATAATTGGTACGAAACATTAAAAAATGAAAAAGCAAGATTAGATTTAAAAGATATAAAAGACTTTAATAGACAGACTTATGGAGGTGGGACTTTAATAGACGATATTCTTCCGTTTAATAATAAAAGCATCGTTACCAATGAAAACATGAAAGATTACCTTGTCAATCATCGAGCTAATTCATTAAATGTATTTGAATTAAGACAAAAGTTTTTATTAGAAAAAACTAGAGAACATGGAATTAATTTTCTTTATGCTTACATGGAACCTACAAGAAATAGAGATGCTATTGGAGTTTTTAATAATAAACCAATTGCTATACCATACAAAGAATCAAAACGATATTCGCATGGAATACAAATATTAGCTGGAATTTCTCATGGTTCTAAAGAATTAAGCATAGATGCTACTGAAAATACAAACAACCAAAAAATGGCTAAATTTGTTTTAACTTCAATGATTAGTAGCAACGAACATTATAGAAAGTTTTTTAATAAAGATGTTAATTTAAAAATAGCTGATTTACAAACTGCTAATTTAGATGCATTTGGATTAATGCCATTTGATAAAAATATGCAATATAGATTAAAAAATAATAATAATTTTGATTGGACAAATGAAATGTTGCCAAGTAATCCATTATCAACAATAAATAAATCTGTTATATCTTTTTATCGTGATTATGTGGGTTTGATGGAAAATAAAGAAACCCAAGAATATGAAGATTTTTTAATAAAATTAAATGATTTAGAAGAAAAATCATCTAGAAAAAACTTTATTAATCCTATAAGATATATGGATTTAAGATTAAGGTTGGATGAAGATTTTATAAAATTAACAAAACAGGATTTATATAATCAAGAAGGAGATGACGGGACTCCTCAAGATATGAGAAATCATCCTATGTTTATACATAATGAATATCTTAAATTTAAACCAAAACAAGTTAAATCATCTAAAAAAATAATAAGCATGATGAAATCAATAAACGATATGCAAAATAATTTAACATTAGCTGCAAAACAAAATCCTATGAAAGATTCTCATTTTGAAACATTTAAATCAATAGGTGAAATGGTAAAATGTTAATATGCAAGTAGACTGCAATAAAGTAAAAAATAAAAAAGTAATAAGACTTTGGGATTCTATTGAAAAATGGGCGCAAAGTGATATAGTTAATCAAAATATACAATCTCCTTATTCGGCTGCTATGTCTATGTTTGAATCAAGATTTCAAATACCTATGGAATTTGCAGCTTTATTAAGCCCAGAACAAGGAGGTCCATTTTTAACTCAAGGAAATATAACTACCTTTTTAAGAGATTTAAATTCATATACACAAAGAGTATCTAAAGATAAATTTACTTCTTTTAATGCTATGGAAGGATTTATGACTGGGACTATGTTGGGCAAACAAGACCCTTTATTGCAAGAATCTATAAAAGATATAAGAGGTATAGTTGAAAGTGATAGCAAAAGAACTAATGAATTAAATCTTTTATTTAATGGAATAATAGACCAATTAAAAGCTTCTGGTGGATTAGGTAAAGGAAAAATTAGTAAAATTAAATTAAATAGAGCTTTAAAAAAACATAGAGAATTAGAGGGGAATCACATTAAGGCTTTAGACTCTGGTAATCAAAAATTAATTGATGAAACAAGATTACAATTAGAAGATTTTGAAAACAAAGGAAGTGTTAAAACATTTACTGAATTTGTAAAAATTATAGAAAATGTAATGCCAGATGCAATTAAGTTAAAATACAATCAAGAAGTTGCATTAGCTGACTCTGGTAACAAAGAAGCGAAATCAAGAGTAGCAAGGTATGATGATGGAACATTGCTTGTTAGATTGACAGATGAAGAGTATAGTTCTATTCTTCCTCAAGTTGGAGTTCCTCAAGATTTAATATTTGCCACTAGAGATTACAATAAATTAATGACGGAATCTTATGCTCAATTAAGAAATGGAATAAATAAGGTAATTGATTCTCAATTAAAAAGAATAGAAAATAAACCAGATTTTGTAAATACTAGAGATAAATTAACCAATATAAAAGAAAAATTACTATCTGAATTAATGCCCAAGTATAAAGAGGATGGGTATTTTCCTCATTTTGTAAGAGATTTAAATGCAACTATGATGCAAGGATTAATGAAACCAATAGACGATTTAACAAAATCTAATATTGACATGTTGCATGAAAGAAAAAGCATTGATGAAATAATAGACAATATGGATTTATGGATAACAAATCATGCTAAAGCTAGAAGTCAAAATTCAGACTCTGAATACAGTAAAAACTTCATAGATGTTGTTAATACATATATACACAATGTAAGTCAATTTAATACCACAGCATTTTTAAATGATTCTTTTATGAATAATTTATTAAATGCAAAAAATATGTATAATGAAAAATCTGAATATTCTCAAAAAATTGTAGATGTAATGAATGGATTATACGGTTCTGTTAATGGAGATGTAAGAAATACAGGTTCTATACATGAAATTAAAAAAGCATTATTAGCTTATCAATTCATTAATAAATTAGGATTAAGTCCAAGAGCTGCTCTTAGAAATATAACTCAATTTTTAATGAACTTTGCGACTATGACATCTTCTGGAGTAAGAGAATCCATGAAGTATTTAGATGAAAAAGCTCCTTTAGGAAAAATAAATGTAAATGATTTTTTACAAGAAGCTAATTTATTAATGGATACATCTGAAGCTGGATTAGAATCTGGTATAACTAAATCTTCTCCATATAAAATAAGAAGAATAGATGAAAATGGTAAAATACAATATGTTGAAGAAGGAAATTTTGCATACAATGGTATAAAAATATTTGGAAAAGCTGTTGGTAGTATTGCTCAAAAAACTTCTGGTATGCATAGGTGGGCTGAAAATAAAAATAGAATATTTACAGCAAAATTAGCATTTGGACAAATGTATAAAGTTATGAATGAAAGCGTTCCTTTTGCAGATTATTTAACAAAATTAAAAAGTGAAGGAAAAATTTCAAGTTTTGAAGGTGAAAAAAATAGATTAGCAAGGAATTATGCAAAAAATATGGTTATAGTTAATCATTTTGATTATAATTCATATGCTAAAGCAAGAAACATGAGGGAAGGGGTTGGTCAATTTGCATTTCAATTTCAACATTATGGTATGGAATTTTTAGAAAGAAACTGGTCTATATATAAAGAAGCTCAAGGAGATAGAAAGGCCTTTATGGAAAATGTTGTAAGAGGTGAAGATAGTTTTTCTAATTGGGTTAAGGATGCTAGAGGTGTTCATAAAACAATGAATATGGGAGTAGCATATTTTCTAGCACCAGCTCTTTTAAGTTATATGTCTGGATATAATCAAACATTAATAGAACATGTTGGTTTTGAGATGCTTGAAGATATTAAATTATTATTATTTTCTGATTGGGACAATGAAGAAGATTTAGAAAAAATAAATAGAGAATTTTATGGTAAAGGTATTATAGGTTCAAAGCTCGGACCTACTTTTGGCACATTATTAGATGTGGGTATAGCAACAGAATTAATAAACGCTGATGAAGAATACCTTAGTAATATATTAATAAGTACTGGTGATTTTACAAATGATGATACTATGGGAGCATCTGCTCAAAACATAAGATTATTAAATCAATTTCTTGGAAGAGCTGTTGATAGGCATTTACCAATGTCAGTTAGAACTGGGTATGGGCCATTTAGCGCAGTTGCTCAAGAACTTACTCTTTATCCTAAAAAGCAAGATGAACCAACTTTATGGAAGGATGCAGCTCCTATGATAAAAACAGCATTTCCAGAATATTATTTTGATAAATTAGAAAAAAAATCTAAAAATAAGAAAAATAAATATGCTGGTTTGCCTTTAAGAATACAAGGAGCTTTGTTAAAATTAGACGAACAAGCAGGTAAAAAATAATTACCCACTTGTCGCCTTCAGTCAGCAAGGAGATTATGCTGTAAATCTTTCTTCTTTATTTACTTCAAGCAATTTTTCTAATTGTTGTGTTGCTTCTCTAAACTTACCTAATAAGTTTATTATAGTTTTAGTATCATACATATTCATTGCTACTTCAACAGTCTTGTTTACGTTCTTTGATGTTCTAATCCATAATTCTATACTTTCTTTATTCTCCATTTTCCATCTCCCGCTCTGCGTACACTCCGTACATTGTTATTAAAATTGAATCTGCGTTCCATAAGGTAGGTTTTTGATTAATATCAATATATTTAGAAGCCATCTCTTTAAGTTTATTTTTTCTATCTTTTTTTTCTTTTGGAAGTTTAATACCTAATTTTGTTTCCCACCATCTCATCCATTTCTGTGGTGATACTTCTATTGTTTTAATTTTTTTGGCATTTAGTATTCCTAACCAAACTCCATAGTTTACTCCAAACTTAAACAAAGAACTTCTGCCGTCATGTGGCATTGCATGGACTTTTTCTATATATGCTACTATTTTTTTATGATATGCTTGTTTTGCCATAGTACATATAATTGTTCTACCAGATAATGATTTATCACATTTGTATGCAGTTATTTTGTTTTTCTTTCTTATTTTATTATCTGTTGTTGTAAAGCTAATAGCCCCATTAGCACCAGGGTCTATACCTATTATTGTTTTATCGTTCATATTCATTGTGCATCCTTTCTATGTGAATAGTTATGTGGACTTTTAACATACTTCTTCTTGTATGTTCTTTTTTGTTTTATTGGAGGATTGTATTTACTGCTAAGAATTTCACCATCAATCATTTCTATTAATTGGTGATGTTGTTCCAATCCCGACATTTCCGTATTCTTATATTTTTTACATCCTTTATTGAATACATCAATGGGTATATGCTTTGGGTGTTCTTCGCTATAAATAGAAAACCAATAACAATCTCTACTTACTTCAAAGTAACACCCGTGGCAACTTTTACGCAATGTTATCTTTCTCTGCCATTGAAGAGTTCATGTAGAATTTGCATCTACCTCCGTTGAATCCTACCATGTGTGTTCCTATTTTACCATACCTACTTTTAGAAACTATAATCTCACTTTTATATGGATTGTATTTTTCACTATCAAAATTATGTCCATAGAATACAAACATTGCTGATTCTGCAGTCTGTTCAATTACACCTGATTCCGCATAATCACTCATACGAGGTCTTGGGTCTAATCGTTTTTCTATTTCTCTATTTAATTGTGATACTAATATGGCAGAACAATCTTCTTGTTTACATATCCATTTGTATTCTTGCATTATCTTTTCAATCTCAAAACGTCTACCTTCTTTAATTCCTTCAACGTCTATTAATTGAATGTAATCATCAATAACTACATCTGGTTTATGTTTAGCAATTTCACGAAGACAATCATTAAGAGTTCTTACATTGTCATACATAAGAAAATCTTTATAATTGTTTTTCATTACATCAGATACTAATTCAAACTCGTCTTTGTTTGTCTCAGATAGGTCATTTCGTCTTATATCTCCGTATTTAAGAGCGTTTGACTCCATTACTACCATTTTCTTTAACATCTCTGTATTGCTCATTTCTCGATTAAATAACATTACTCTATACCCTTGTTCAATTAATCCTTTTACTATATTAATTACTAAGGTAGTCTTGCCATGGCCAGGTCTTCCTCCCAAAACAGTTATTTCTTTACGAGTCATTCCACCTGCAAATGTATCAAGATGTCCTAAGTTGAAAGGTATTAGATTAGAGTCTTCTTCTACTGTTGCTTTCATCTCATCAACTAATACTTCAATGTCTTTGATTTTAGATGGTTGTATTTGCCTTAATTCATCTATTAATTTGCTATGTTTTTCTAATATACTACCTACTTGTTTATAGTCTTCATAACTTGCATTAAGTAAGGCTTCGGCTGATTTAGCAGTCTCTCTTTGTATGTATTTTTCCCATACAATTCTAGCATAATTTTCCACATTAGATGTACTAACAAAACTTTCTGTCAATCCACTAATATAATATGCTTTACTATCTCCATACATATCTTTTACTTTGTTTGCTAATGTTACTACATCTATTTCTACTCCATCTTTATATAGGTCTGCCATTGATTCCCATATATTTCTATTGTCTATAGTGTAAAATGCCTTATTGTCTCTTATCCAAGCCATTGCAATTTCTTGTTCTCTCTCACCACCTTGTATTACACATCCTAATAAAGCCTGTTCTGCTTCGGACGCTGATGGTAATTGTTTTACTTCTTTCTCCATTATGTCTCCTTTTAAAATAACCCTACTTGATTAGCAGGTTTATAATTTATTATTAAGTATTCTTTTCTTTCTATTTTTTTTGCATCATCTGTTGCTCCACAATATTTTAAGTTTATAGTTCTTACATCATAATCTTTATAAAGTTCAGCAACTTCCTCTCTGTAATCATAACTCACCATAAACTTTCCACCTTCATTATGAATTTTATCTACTTTTTCTTTTAACCTTTGATGGTCTTCAGCAGTAAAATTATGTTGATAGTATTTGTTACCTTTTTCATGGGCAACGTAGTATGGAGGGTCAAGATACCAAAAGTCTCCCTGTCTAGGATTGTATCTATCAATTAATTCAGCAAAATCAAGGTTTTCTATTGTAGCTCCACCTATTTTTTGCCTTGAGTATTTAAACTCTTTTTCCCAATCTTTATTCCAATCTTTTACCATAGACATAGGAGTATGAATTAATTTGTTAAAACTATGCCTAATACAATAAAAGTATTGAGCAGCTCGTATTGGGTCTGGTATCTCAATCTCTCGTTTATCTTGGACCTCAACTTTGAAATCTAAGAATAATTTACGAGACTTGGGAATCCAATTTAAAGCATCTACTAATTCATCTAATTTGTGTATAACACACATATATAGATTAACAATGTTATTATCTTTGTCGTTTAGTACGTTCCATTGTGCTTTATTCTTTCTGAAGAACATTGATAAACCTCCAGAGAATACTTCTATATACCTTTCGTGATGGGGTATGAGAGGAACAAATTTCTTGCTCAACTCATACTTCCCACCATAATAAGGTATTACAATTGGACAATCGTACCAATCAAGCGACGGCAAGATTAGCTTCTTTCATAGCCCACTTATTTATTGCTGGATATAACCTTCCTTCAATATTATGTGTAGACCTAGCATCTCTATTCATATGATGACTTAATACGTTAGTACCCACATTAAATAAATCCCAAAAAGACTTAGGTTTACTAGCTATTAATGATTGTGTTACTATCCCATTTGCTTGTAGTGGGAACATCTCTAAGAATTTAACAATATGCCTATCTTTGATTTTTGTATCTATTAGAATAGGAAATTCTTCTTTAAAGATTAACTTTGTTTTATCCATTGTCTCTGATATGATTTCTTCAAAATCATCTAAAGACATATTGGATTTAATATGTTTATTTTTATACTTTTGTGTTACTATACCTATTACAGCTCCGTTTAAACATATCAATCTAAAAGCTCCTGCCATTATATTAACACCAAGAGTTCCATCATAACTATTCCCAACAACAATTTCTGGAGTTAACTCGTCTTGTTTACCAATTTTAATCATGTGTTTTGGAAAATGCCAACTCATATGTGTTGAATTACCTTTACCAAAAACTCTGACTTCTTTTAGTTTACCATTGAATTTATTTATAATAGGTTCAGCTGCTTTAATTATAGTTTCATTCTTAACAAGTTTGTAACTATCAGTCATGCAACTTAAGACATCTCCTGTGTCTTCTCTTACTATAAATTTATACCCAGTATTTTCTATAGATTTAATTTTCATTTTCTCAGACACTTCACGTCCAAAAGCTGGTACTTCTTTAACTGGAAACATTGCATTTTGTAACATATCTCTCTCCTTTATTATTTATTTAAATGGTGATTCTAAAAACTTCTTTAATCCATTAACAACTTTTTTCCAGAATCTGTCTTCTGCTCCACGAAAATTGTTATTAATATTCTTTTTACGTTTAGTCATTTGCTTCTCCTTTTAAATTGCTTATCCATTGATTAAACATAGAAATTAACATTACCATAATAAAAACTCCTATGCTCCATAATATAAAAGCAATACCTAAAATAAATAAGTTTGCTATCCATTCTGCTATATTAAATACTATCATTCTTCTTCTTCCTTATATACTGGAGGAACAGAACCTAATCTCTTTCTCTCGTTTTTTCTTAATGTATCAATATTCCTATTTCTATTTTGTGCAATACTTCTCAAATAAGCAAATCCTTTACCACCTTGAAAGTGCTTTCCTTGATAATATTGTTCTATTGCCCATTCTAATACATTGTCTTCTACTGTTTGAGTGCCAAACAAAAATTGATAATAATTTAATCTAGTTTCTGATGGCACATTTTTCATTATAATAGATGCTATTTTGTTTAAAATTCTAGTAGTTTTTCTATTTTTTGTTTTTAAAATTCTATTCATATCAGCACCCATTCTTGGATTATTCTTTTGATTGAATCCGCACGCTGGACACTTTTGCATCACTTATCTCCTTTTGCATTTTGTCATGTATATCATTTAACTTTTTATATGCAGGGTTATTTTTATTATTTCTCATTGTTTTGTGAGCTTCTAAAAATCCATCAGCTAATCCAACTCCAACCATCTCGACTAACTCATTTCTTTTATTATACTCACACAAGTAACTTATGTATGACATCTTTCCCATTTTGTTCTCCTTTGCATAAATCGCAGGTTTCTTTTATTTTCCCATAAACAGGGAAATCAACATAATAAATTGGCCTCCTGTCTATTTTACTATAATTGTCTTCTAATGTTATCTCCCAACATCTATTACAATCTTTACAATACTTTATTCTGGTATCAGCATTTTTAGCATCCTTACTTTTAGTTGACCAAGAACCTTTTGGTAAATTTTTAAATTTCATTATTGTATTTATCTGCTGTTGTAGGTTCACCATCAAGAT
>JGI24006J15134_10000426_pt1 | contig 26096 bp, 23 predicted proteins | sample LinPmetageLP53_FD_15134 | JGI IMG/M metagenome (IMG submission 15134)
GTGATTTGAAAATGAAACCTAAGTACAATGATGATAGTGACTACATAATGAATTGGTGGAAACCTAAAGCTATCAGAAGATATAGTAAGTTATATGATGAGGGTAGGCTAAAGCCTGAGAAACTTTTCTATGGAGACATTGTAGGTAAAAGTTGGGAAGAAGTAAAAGAACAATATTTAGGAGAAATTGGAAGATAAGTCTTGACTTGTATTAAAATATTGTGTATATTAAGGTATGAATAAAACAACAAATAAAAACAATTTAATTACAGAAAAAGATGTATTCAATATGGTTGATAATAAATTTATAGCTAATATGTCTCCTATCGATTGGGGTAAGACTATGGCTATCGCCAATGAATACATATGTAGAGATTTAATGACTTCTTTAGGTGGTACGAAAGTTATACATACCGATGAATGTGTTGAGGGTAGCGAAGGTGGTATGCTATTAGAGAGGTTAAACATAGATACTTCAAACAATGGTTCAGGCTTTGATACTATTGTTCTATCTAATGGTAAAAGAATTCAATGTAAACTCAGACAGGTAAAGGGTAAGACGCCTTATAGTACACAAACCCACTTTGATAATACTCGTAGAACTACAGGTCAGAATAAAGGTACTGCAGGTGGTGGTGCAAATGGTCATGTTAGATATGGTAGTGGTGAGTTTGATTATGTTTTAGTTTCATTNATAGAAAGTTATAAAGACAAATCTGTAAGAACAGATTTAAACAAATGGAATTTTTCTTTNATTCCGATTTCTGATTTAGTAGATCCTACNATGCCAGAGTTTTGTTTATCACATATACCAGCGTCTGTATTNGAAAANAATAAATTAGAATCTGATAAAGATTGGGAANATAGATTTAAGGAAGTCTAATGAACATATTTGATTTTGCAAAAGAATCGGATTCCGATAAGGAATATCCGTATAAAATATTAGTATATCCTAACATCACCTATATGCGTGATTTAGAAAAAGATTCTTATGTTGTAGTCTTGCGTAATGTAATTAAAGAATTAAATAAAATTCGTAATGATATTCATTGGACAATTTTATCTCCTGGTGATATTAAGAGTTTAACATTTGAGAACACTACACAAATACCAATCAACTTACCATCTTATCCAAATGCTATGAGATGCCATTTTAATTATAACGAAATCAAAGCTAACCTTAGATGGAAAGAAACTGATTTCGATGTGGTNTATTCTCATNTGCCAGAACATACTTTGAATATGACTAACCTATTAGANAATGATACNAACATCACACCTAAATATGTTGGTTATTGTCATTGGTATGAGGTAGATGAAAACACTAACTATAGTAAGCGTATGCTTATGGACAACTATAATGGTATGCTTGAGATGGAAGAGTGTGGCGTAAATAGTATTTGGTTAAAAGAATTAGTATTAGAGAAAGCTAAAGAGTGGTATAATAAAGAAACCATTTCAAAGTTAGATAAGATTATACAACCACATTATTTAGGTATAGACAAAATAAATAATGTAGAAGTTCCAACCAAAAAGAAAACCATCATCTTCAACCATAGAGACAATTACTATACAGGTTGGACTTGGTTTATAGATAGAATGGATGAACTTTATAANCAAAGGCAAGACTTCACTGTTTATACTACACTAGCCGATTTAGATAGACCATATGCTAAACGTGTAAAAATAAGTGACAGAGATGAGTACTTAGACTTTATCCGTTCAATGCAAGTCGGTGTTGGTACATTCCAAAAATACTCTGCTTGGTCTATATCAACTACAGATTCTCTTAGTATGGGTGTTCCTTACATTCTACCAAATAAATTATGCTATCCTGAAATGGTTGGTGGTGACTATCCATTATTGTACGATGGTAAAGACGAATTTCTACAAAAGATAAATGGAGCACTTGATGATGATGGAAGCGTAGATAAAGCTAAGGCTTATCTCAAAACAAAGATAGAAGAATTTCCGTGGGCTAATAGAGTTCCTAATTGGTTTGGTAGTTGGAACTTTCTTACTCCCGATTCGTTTGATATGATTGGAGAAAAGAGTGAGGCTTATCCTAAGATAGTAGATTTCATACACAAAAGAAAATCGGTTACTAAAAAAGAAATATTAGACTATCTTGGTTGGGGTGTGCGGATTTCCTTTAGTCCATACAGAAATAGACTTAGAACAGAATCAACAATTAAATTTACAAAAAACAGATATGAGGTTAGATAAATGAAACAACTTACAGAACAACAGATATTAGACAATTGGAATAAGTTAATGAAACTTATTGAGGATACATTTGAGGGAGAGCGTAAAGACAAACTCTTAGAGATGTATAAGTACTTTGAAGATAGGATGGTTACAGCGCCAGCAAGCGGAAAAGCTGCCTACCACAACGCTATGATTGGTGGGTATGTGGAACACGTACTACACGTAACTGATTGCGCCATTCAACTCAAAAAGTTGTGGGAGTCTAATGACGCTATGATTAACTTTACCGATGAAGAACTTATCTTCGCTGCTATGCACCACGACTTAGGTAAAGTAGGTGACTTAAATCAAGACTATTATATCCCACAAGATTCCGAATGGCATCGTAAGAATAGAGGAGAGATATTTAAACATAATCCGAATCTTCAATATATGACAGTCACCGACCGAGCTATTTTTATTTTAAATCACTTCGGTATTACGATGTCACAATGGGAGTATATCGGATTACGATTAACTGATGGTATGTACGAAGAAGCGAACAAATCTTACTATATGTCTTACAACCCCGATTGGAGTTTAAAAAGCAATATAGCGTACATACTTCACCAAGCAGATATGATGGCGACACACATTGAGTTTGATGAGTGGCAACGAGCAGATGAGGAAGTAAGTAATAACTTTAAGAAAGCAATTACTACTAAAAATAAAACTAAGTCCGAACCATCACCAAAATTAAGTGAGAAATCACAAGATCTTTTTGAAGAATTATTTGGAGAAAAGTAATGAAGAGAGAAAGTAATAAACAATTTTCAACAGTAAGAAAACTAACCAATAAGGTTAAAGACTTAGAAAAAAGGTGTGAGGAAATAGAACTTATTATGATTGCAGTATTAGAAAACCTGTCAGGCCCAATGGAGAAAAAATTATGATTTTAGAAATAAGTCTTGCATGTATGACTCTTTTATTTGTAACTTCCTGTTATGGAATATGGAATATAATTAGAAAGTTGGAATTATTAGAAAATTGGATAGAAGATTTCATAGGTACAGTAAATAAAGTAAATATGGATTTAAAAAAATTAGATTATAAAGGATATTTTGAAGCAGATGATGAAGTCGGCGTAATCTTTAATGAGATAAAAAATACAATAAAACAGTTAGATAAGTTCAAAGGAGAAGAACAATAATGACTACACCAAGAGTATCAGGTACAGAAATAGTAAAAGCAACTAAAGTTAAAACTAAAACAAAAGCTCCTATTAAAAGGAAAAGGAAAAAGAAAGGTAAAAACTATTATTTTAATCAAGGTACAGAAGATGCTATTATTCGTTATAATAAATCAGCTGATCCTAATTTAAGAAACACAATATACAATGAACACATTCGAGCCGCTTTTGATAAGTTGGCTGAAAATATAATTCACACATTTAAGTTTTATTACTTTGATGTGGGTTCTATAGAAGTAAAGCACGAAGTGGTTTCATTTTTAGTTATGAATATGCACAAATTTAAAGAAGGTAAAGGTAAAGCTTTCTCTTACTTTAGTATTGTGGCTAAAAACTATCTTATTCTTAATAACAATAAGAACTATAAGATGGGTAAGATTCATTCTGAAATGAAAGTGTTGGATTACAAAAGAAATCTTATGGGTGAGAATTCCGTATCAGAAACATCTGAAAAGTCTGTCTTATTTATTGATGAGTTACATAGGTTTTGGGATACAAACCTAACTAACATATTCCGTAGAGACAAAGACATCAGAGTTGCTGATGCAGTTTTACACATATTCCGTATAAAAGAAAATATTGAGAACTTCAATAAGAAGGCTCTTTATATTCTTATCCGTGAGATGACAGGATCAAACACACAACATATCACCAGAATCATAAATGTTATGAAGAAATATAACAAAAGGTTGCAATCCGAATTTGATAAGGTTGGTATGGTTGATGTGAGTTATACAGGCTCTCTTATGCGAGAAGAGCAATAAAAGAAAAAGGGGAGTTTTACTCCCCTTTTTTTGTGCCCTTTATTAAATTTAATATATATTCATCGAAAGTTAAAAACATCAATATTTATATATAACTACAAATCTAAATTTTTACAATAAAGAGGTACATTATGGCTAATGACTATGAAATATTTGATGGTAAATCATTATCTGATTTATTTAAAGATATATACGAAAACACTACAAGAAATAAAACTCAATTAGAAGTTCTTATGAAAGAGGTTACTGGTTTTATAAAAGATGGGGATACTGCCGTGCAAATCATTCCTATGTTAAAAGAATACTTAGAAATTAATGTTAAGAATGATGACCAATTAGTTAAAGTGGCTGCTATTGTACAACGTATAATTGCTTCTGAATCAAAGGGTGGTTCGGAAGATGAGTTTGGTTTATCTGATGCAGAAAAAGAACAACTGTTAGGTGCGATAGAAGATGCAGCTACTGATTTACAAAGTCATTCAGATGACATAGCTAGTGATATTAAGAGAGTAGAAAATTAATGGCATTTCGCAACTCAACTTTAGCTCTAAACAGAGAAACAGATAATGTTGGCTTTACTACTTATTCAGATGTATATAGAATACTTACAGACAATCTTGATGGTAATTCTGAATTTTATGAAATAGAACCTGCTATTGTTGAACAAGTTCTAATCAATTCAGAGAATTTTCCTAAAAGAAAAAGACCTAGTGGTGATGATGTTCCTGATTGGTCTTATTATGGCTCTATAAAAGCTAGGTTTATACACAGTCAAAGTGAGGGTGATTTGATAGATGGTTTCATAAGACCTTTATCAACTCATCTATCAACATATCCTTTAAAGGGTGAGGTGGTAAATGTAACTATTCACGATGGAAAACTATATTATTCACCACCACTAAATTTATATGGTAAAGTAAATATGAACCGAGCTACAGGAAAAAGTGGTGAGGGATTGGTTTTGCCACAAAGAACCAAATACAACAGAAAAATTTATTCACAACAGGGTGATATTTCTCTTAATGGTAGATTTGGTAATGGATTGAGATTGGGAAGTGATTCAGAATATATGTACCCAAATATAAAAATAACAAATAGACAATCAGTTCCTGATGTGAAAATAGCTGATGAGAATTTTCCACACGAACAAGATATAAACTCAGATGGTTCTTCTATTTTTATAACATCAGGCAAATTAAAAGAAATAGAGACATTAGATCCAGCAGCTGACTCTTTAAGATGGCCACCATTAGTAGCTCAAAATCCTATGAGTGGAGATATGATTACATTGAATTCAGATAAATTAGTTTTTAATGCAAAGGGAGATGGAAAAGGTAATAATAGTGATATACATATGTTTGCCGCAAGGAGTATAAATTTAGCTTCCAACTATGAGATTAATATAGGAGCTGGTGGTTTAGATGGCGGTGCTATAAATTTAGGAGATCCTAATGCTATTAACACTGTAGTGAAAAGTCACGAATTAGAAGAATTATTAGAAAAAGTTTTTGATGGATTAGAAGATTTTTTAAGTACTTTAGAAAAAGCAACAGATCCAAAACAAATAGGAGATGCAGCTAGAACATTAAATGACGAATTGGGTGTAATTAAAGAAAAGCAGTTGCCTAAAATATCAAGCAAAACAGTCTTTATAGCTGACGATCCAGAGGATTTAGGAATTCAAAATCAAAATGAAATTGAAGATACATTTGGTGAAGTAGAAACTATAGTAGAAGTTGCAGGCGTAAGGGGATAATTATGAGTGCTACATCAGACCAAGTAAAAAAACTTATAGACAATGAGATAAAAAAACAAAAAGATAAGTTAGATTTAAAAGTAGACAACGCTATAAATCTTTATAGAGCTGGTAATGAAAAGGCTGATAAGTTAGTTAATGATATAGAAAAGAATATAGAAAAAGCTAAAAAATCTAAAGAAAGAGTTGATTCTACAATAGATTCAATTAAGTCTATACAAATATCTTTTGATTCAAGTAGAAAAGTAGCTGAATCAACAGAGAAGGCTTCAACGATAGGTTCAGCATTAAACCCAGCCGCAGCTGCTGTAGCATTTGTTCAAAAATTTATAATAGATAAACTTAAAGTAGAAATAAAGGATATAAAAGATGAGTTAAATGTCGCACCACAAATATTAGATAATCTCGATAAATTTTTTAAAAGAACGAGAATAAAATTAGCTAGAGAAAAATCAAGAAGAGCAGCTCAAAAAAGAATCGCTGAAGAAAACAAAAAGATGCTAAGTTAGTATATTTATATAAAACAGGAGTTATTATGGCAAACAGTAAAAAATTGGTAAGTTTAATCAGAGAAATTGTACGACAAGAAGTACAAAAAGAGGTTAAGCAGATATTTATTAAGGAAGGAATGAAATCTATGGCTGAAAAATCTACATTAGTAGAAGATACAGTTATGGAAGTTCTACCTGAACGAAAACCAAAACCAAAGAAAAAAGTCACATACACAAACAATCCAGTGTTAAATGATATTTTAAATGAGACAGCTAATCAGCCTCAAGAAATGGAAGAATATCCGACAATGGGTGGTGGAACTTTTGATAGTACGAAAATGGCTCAGGCTATGGGATATGGTAATATGGTAGGCGGTGATAAAAAAGTACAAAGAGAGATTGCCGCAGTACAAACTGCACAAGCAGCTGGCGCCGATACATCAAATCCTGCAGTACAAGATGTAATGAAAGATTTAACAAAAGATTATAGTGCTGTGATGAAAGCTTTAAAGAAAAAGGACGGTAAGATATAATGGGAGCAATTCAAAACGATTTAGATCCAGACACTTATATTGGTATAGAATTACCTTTAACATATGGTAATTCAGGATTCTTTAAAAGAACAAAAACTGCTTTAGAGCAAACAAGATCTAATATCAAAAATCTTTTAGAAACAAACAAAGGTGAGAGATTGGGAAATCCAACTTTTGGTTGTGATTTAAGAAGAGTTTTGTTTGAAAAAGAAGGTGATATAGAGAGTGATATAGAAGAAGCTATAACTTCTGCTATGAATGAATTTTTACCATTTGTAACTATAGTAGAAATAAAAAGTCTCTTTTCAGAAGCCAACCCAAATATTGTAAATGTTTCTCTTAGATTTAGTTTAAATACAGATGTTAATGAAGAAGAGACTTTGGCATTAGATTTTGGAAACTACGAATCAGTACAACTACTTTAATGGAGATGAGTAATGCCATATTCTACACCTAAAAAATCAGTAAAAGAAGTTAGATATTTAAATAAAGATTTTACATCTTTTAAAGATAATCTGATTGAGTTTACTAAAATATATTTTCCAAAGGAGTATAATGATTTTAATGAATCATCTCCTGGAATGATGTTTATAGAAATGGCATCTTATGTAGGTGATGTTCTGTCTTATTATATTGACAATCAATTTAAAGAAAGTTTATTAGCTTTTGCTGAAGAAAAGAAAACTGTATATAATATGGCACAATCATTAGGTTACAAACCTAAATTATCTTCGCCTGGCACAACAGATTTAGATGTATTTCAAACAGTGCCCGCCATATCGTCAGGAACAGGAGCTAATTTTGTTACAACACCAGATTTAAGATACTCTATGGTAGTTAAATCAGGTATGGAAGTCACTTCAAATACAGGTATAACATTTATTACACAAGAAGATTGTAATTTTAAATTTTCAAGCTCTTACGATCCTTTAGATATTAGTATATATGAAAGCTCTAACAATATACCTGTAACATATTTATTAAAGAAATCCGTTAAAGCCAGTAGTGGTACAATAGCTACTGAATTTTTTACTTTTAGTACTGCTGAAAAATATAAAAGAATTGCTTTAGCTAATTCAAATATAACCGAAATAATTTCGTGTACAGATAGTGATGGTAATGATTGGTATGAAGTTCCCTTTCTAGCACAAGATACTATGTTTTCAGATATGGAAAACTTAGAAGAAAATGATGACGAACTATATACCTATTCTGACCAGGCACCATACTTACTGAAACTTATAAAGACTTCAAGAAGATTTACAACTTTTATTAGAGAAGATGGTAGAACTGAATTGAGATTTGGCGCAGGTACATCAGATAGTGCTGATGAAGAGATAGTTCCTAATCCAGACACTGTTGGTTCATCTTTGCCTGGCTCACCAACTTATCTAAATACAGCTTTTGATCCATCAAACTTTTTAACAACAAAGGCATATGGACAAGCACCATCAAATACTCAATTAACAATTACATATAGATATGGTGGTGGATTAGATCATAATGTAACTTCAAATAGTTTAAGATCTATACAATCTATAAATGTAGCATCAGATCAATCAGGTTTAACTTCATCATTAATAGCATCGACAAGAGCTTCTATTGCTGTAAACAATACCATACCAGCCACAGGCGGTAAGGGTCCTGAGAGTATCATAGAGGTTAAGAATAATACACTAGCTTACTTTCAAGCACAACAAAGAGCAGTAACTAAAGAAGATTATATAACGAGAATATATGCTCTACCAACAAAATATGGTAATGTAGCTAAATGTTACATTGTACAAGATACTCAATTAGATAGTAAGTCAGGCGCAAACTCTGATAATAGAGTAGCAAATCCATTAGCTCTTAACTTATATACATTAGGATTCGATGCTAGTAAAAAATTAGTTAATCTAAATAAAGCTGTAAAAGAAAATATACAAACTTATCTAACACAATTCAGAATGGTTACTGATGCTGTAAATATACAAAATGCTTTTGTTATTAATATCGGAGTAAAGTTTAATTTACTTACAAAATCAGGCTATAATAAAAATGAAGTTGTTTTAAGAGCTATACAAAAAGTAAAAGACTTTTTTGATATTGATAAGTGGCAGATTGGACAACCAATTGTGATAGCTGATTTAGCTTATCAAATATCTTTAACAGATGGAGTATCTGCTGTAGTAGCACCTACTGAAAATAATTCTGATGGGTTGCCTATACTAATTGAAAATAAATTTTTAGAATCAGGCGGTTACTCTGGAAATGTTTATGATATGAAAAGCGCCACACAAGATGGCATAATATATCCATCATTAGATCCAAGCATATTTGAACTTAAATATCCAAATATAGATATTGAAGGAAGAGTGATTGGTGATTCAGCAGGAGGTAGCTAATGCATTATTTTATTTTTCCAGAGTTTGATACTACACTATATCAAGCTTCTGCTAGTAGAAACACAGGACTTGATGAGATATTAGAAATAGAAAAAACTATGAATCAATCAGGTGGAAATGTAAGAGTTTCTCGTGCACTAATTAAATTTGATTTAGCCGAAATTTCTAGATCGATGGTTAGAGGGCAGATAGCAACAGACGCTAAATTTTATTTAAATATGTATGATGCAAAGCCAACTGAATTATCATATAGCCAATCTTTATATGCTTATCCTATAAGTGGTAGTTGGGTTCCAGGCGAAGGATTTAGAGCTGATAATCCAAAAACGCAAGAAGGAGCAACTTGGGAATTTAGAGATGGTATTACAGGTAAAAGTTATTGGGGAAGAGCAGAGGATACTGCTGTATCTTCATCAGGTGGTGCTTGGTTTTCATCTTCCTTTGCATCTCAATCTTTTGAATATGAAACAAGAGATATGAGAATGAATGTTACGCCTATAGTAAGTGATTGGTTGAAGAAGGAATATCCAAATAATGGATTCATACTTAAAAGAAGTGGTAGTATGGGTAATTTAAGTTCAGATACACCTGAAGGTAGCACAGATAGATTGGGGAACTTCTCTTTCTTTTCCAGAGAAACAAATACAATATATCCACCAAAATTAGAAGTAGAATGGTACGATACAAAATTTAGCACAGGCTCATTAGACCCATTAACAGGTATTGATTTAGAAGATCCTATAGTCTATATGAAAAGTTTAAGACCTGAATATAAGGAAAAATCAAAAGTAAAATTTAGAATTGTTGGAAGAGGTCGCTATCCTACTAAGTCTTATTCAAATACTGCCTCTGAGTATTTAACAGCAAAGTATTTTCCAAGCGCAAGTAAAGAACAGATTGGTGGTGATGGTGCTTACTATTCTGTAATAGATGCACAGACAGATGATGTTATTGTACCATTTGGATCGGGCTCTGCTATAAGTTGTGATTCTACAGGAAACTATTTTAATCTATGGATGAATGGGTTTCAATCAGAAAGATATTATAAATTTGAATTCAAAGTCGTTAGTGATAGTGGAACAGACGAGGAGACAATACAATATTTTGATGAAGATTTCGTATTTAAAGTTGTGAGATAAAAAATGCCATATACACAAGAGGAATTAAAAAATTTATCCTGGTACCAGAATTTAATTGATGAAGATGAACAAGCATATCTTGCAAATAAAGATCTTTTAGAAACACAAGCTGCTTTATCAGGCTCAGCCGACAATGGTTCTTTATTAGTTAGAGATGATGAGGGTACAATTTTAATATTTGAAGATCCTTATACAGGTAATTTACCACAGGATCCTTCAACAAAAATAATACACACTTCTATTGTGAATAAATTAAAAGACGATGAAGCTAATATCAATTCTATATTAGATAGAAATTTTGAGGAATTATAATGGCTAGTAGATTAAATGACAGAGATAGACAATTACTTAATGCTTACCAAACAAAAAGAGTTGGTGAAAAGCCATATGAAGATGGTTTGTGGGCATCTCAAGGTAATAAAGACTTTGCTTATTTAGAAGTCTATGATGATTCCAACAACTTAATAGATTTTAGAAACTTATCAACTGATAAATTTTCATTAAATGATAATAATAATAATATAGAATTTTATGTCGGAAACCATTTAAGAGACTTAGGATTCAACAATGGCATTTTTAACGTAAACTATAATTTTTTTAGAAAATTAGCTGGTGATGAGAGGGCGGTTTTAGTTAGAAACAAACCAGGATTTGAAGGGGATATTCATACTTCAACCTTTAACATTCAACCAGATGGTAAAGTTTACACAGGTACAGAACAACAATTTAAGGATAGTCCATCTACTGCTGAACAATTAACTGTGGAAGATTTAAAATACCAAATAGACGAAATATCACCAAGTAGAACCGAAGTTAGACTAAAGGCTAAAAATATAAAAGGTTCTTATACTGCTGATTTTATTGACATACAGACTTCTGTAACTTTAAGTGAGATAGAAGGAAATATTAACTTTATTGCACCGGCTAGTAATCCAAATGATATGTTTGATTCAAATGTTTTAGAAATATCACCTGACGAAGGTGGTTTTTTGTTTACACAAAAAATGAAAAATGGTACAATATCAATACCAGGTGTATTTTTAGTAAACGAAGTTCAAATACCTGTAAAAACAGGAATAAATTTTTTCACAAATTCTGATTTGGAAACTACTGAAAGAGATAGTTTAGGTAATGAAATAAGTTTAGCTGATACTTACGGATGGGATGCGAGTTTACATTCTAAAGCTGTGAGAGCAACTGGGTTTAGTCCTGGTTATAATAGATTTGCCACCAGCACATTTGGTGGAACAGCGCACTTAGGCTATCATGCACATTTTGTTAGAGGAGAGGGAAAAACTGGCGGAGTAGCTATGAAGTTTCCCGATCAAAATAATATATTTACGGAATTAGAAGAATGGCCGTCTGATTTTCCAAGTAGGTGGTTGGGTGTAAATCAAAAGATGGGTTCACTTATAGGACAAGGAGTTAAACATTTTGATTTTGTTAATTTAAAATTAGATTTAAAATCTACTGTTGCGGGAAGGGGTATTCTAATATCATTATACTATCCCAACGAATTAATATCAGAAGATATTCCAACCTCACCACCAACAGGATATTTTAACCCAAATGATCCTCCGCCAACAGAACCGGTGCCGGATGAACCAGAAGGTTTTACAGCAAATACCTCAGCGAATGCAAATAATGTAGAACAACAGCCTCCAAGTAAACAGACTACCATATTATCTGTTTATGATATAACTTTCTATGATGGCGCTGTAGGCGATACTACTGATGATGGGGATATGATACAGGGCCAAGGTGCTTGGAAAATAACTTCTGTCACTGGTGGGCAAAATCCTATTTATACATGGAGTCCAAATTTAGTAGGATCTGAATATTCTAAAGCTGGAACTATAAGTGATGGAGAAGAATGGATATGGGATGGCACTGCTTGGACAGTAAATCCTGATTATTCAAATCCATATCCATCAGCACCAGCTGGTACAGTAAATCCATTAGAATATCCAGAAGCAGTTAATTCACATCCTTATCAATTAGAAGGGCAAGGAGTAGCAAAATTTAAAAGAGATATTTATCCTGGTGAAAATAGAGGATGGCAAACAGGTACAACATTAGATGGTGAAGATACTAAAATGACTTCTGTTTGTGGTGTACCATCATCACTTGTAAATAATAATGCTGTTATTTTAATAAAGAATGATTTAGTTTGGGTTGTTGGTGATGTTGGATATACTACAAATAAAGAAAAGATTGGTTTAACCACAATTGACACTATGTTTCCTCAGTTACACAGTCAAACAATATCTAAGACAGATGAAGATGGAAATGAAATTAAAACACACACAATCTATAACGATATATTTGAACACGGTAGAATACAAAGTATAACAAGAACAAAAGCTACAAATAACGATCACAACAGAGACAACTTCTTTGTTTTATTTTATACAGATGGTCGTGGGAATGTAGATTCAAATAAAGTATTTATGGCTGAAATCGGTGAGAATGAATTTGTAGATTTCTTCTATTTAAAAGATTTAGATGGTGCCTTTAATGATATTGTCAATACTGCCGGTGGAGAAATGGAATGGGCTTTCTCCGGAAAACAAAGAAGCGGTAATACTTGGCATCATTGGGCTTGTGTTAAGGGTACAAATAAAGCGTGGAAAACGCATGATGGTGATGGGGATATATTTACTACCAATCAAGATGGTTGGTTTGAAGAAGATTCTAATGGAGCTGCAGGTTCTTTTAGTAATAATTTTGCAGGAGTAGATGGAAATTATTTTGATGTTTGGTTTTCAAATGGACATACAAATGGTCACTTTTCTAATTATAGTGGAATTACTGGTGTAACTGCAGGAAATGGTGGACAGTGGATTAACTTAAAAGAAGATGAATCAGATGGAGTTTCTGAAAGGTTTCCAGTCAATGAATACTTTTATGGTGCGGGAGAGGTTCGTTCAGAGGGAATCGATATATCTTTTGGGGTTAGAAATCCAAGCGCAGAGAACTATGGTATTCAAAACTCTGATGGTGAAGTTTTAGAAATATCAGAACCGATTTATGATAATGGTAGTGCTATATATACATTTGACGAAAACCCAACTAAAGATGGAACTTTAAGTGCAGGTTCATTGTGGGTATGGGATGGTTTAGATGCACTATGGAAAGAAAATGTTGTTTTACCACCAAGATATAGTTATTCACATCAATATGAATTTATTCCAACAGACGCTGCTGGTAAATGGGAAACTAAAGATGTAGAAATCTTAATTCCAAATGATTGGATATTAGACCAGGATTGGTACATATATTTCTTTGGACATATTAGAGGTGGTGGAAATCAAGAGTTTGGTATAACTTGGGTAGACAACCTTTATATGGATTTTACATTAGTAGACCAATCTGTAACTCAAGAAGTATATAGACCATTTACTGCTCAAATAACAGAAGTGTCGTCTGATGGTTTATTTGTTACTTTAGATAAAACTTATAAACAAAATGCTATTGATATAGGAGTAGAAGATGATGATGCTGATACGGAAGTTTATGATGTAGCTAACCCACCTACTCAAGGATTTTCAAACTTTAGAGTTACTTACTTAAATTTAAACCCATTGGATTTACGAACTTATCTTAAATTTGATAATCAGTTATTTTTAACAACTAATTTTAAACAAGACAAGTTAAATGTTTCAAATCATCCTCACGCTGTCATTTATAAATTATATGAACCTTTGCCAGAATCATTTTCTGAATTTGATGAATGTATTGTTGTTAAGGAAATGGCTGAACCTATAGCAGAGAAAGTAAAATTATTAGATTTTATTCCAGCTGAAGAAGGGAAGTTGGTTTTAAAATCACCTGATTTAGCTAATGTGGAAAGCCCTATAAGAGTTAGAAAAACAGATTTTAAAAATGAAAATGATATATTAACAGATGATGTAACAATATCAACTGAATTAAAAAATGAATTTTTAAGTCAGAGTATGGATAGTGTTGAACTAAATATAGACCACGGCAGATATGAAAATTTTATTAAATTTAGTTCAGTTGAAAAAAGAGTAAGAAACTTTAGACTTAAATTACAACAAATAGAAGATTATAATACAGTAAGTTCTTCTTTTGTAGGAATTAGTGGTTCATCAGCTGCTCAAAATGCTGCTGAACTTGGTGTATTGGAAGTAAAAAATAACTTTGACCAATTTGAAAAATATATGTACTATCAGAGTTCTTCTTATAGCAGTGCTTCATTGGGAATTTCTTACGATAATGCATGGCCTAAAGCTAGTGGTGGAGGAACTTTAAATAGTCCTTATGTTTTAGAAACCACAACTTCTAGTAATGGTGTAACTTGGTTTAACAAAGCAATAAGTTCTGGCTCTCTTTTTGATGATGAAAACACAAGCAAATTAAGTAACTTACTTCCACAACACATAATTGAAAATATTGAAAATGATGTTTATTTGAAATTCATAGATATGATTGGACAACACTTTGATGGAATATGGGTTTATATAAACGGAATTACAGACACATTTGACAGAAGAGAAAGTTTAACTGAAGGTATTTCAAAAGATTTAATATATTCTGTAGGTCGTTCTTTGGGTTGGAATTTGGATGATGGAAAAGATTTAGTTGATTTGCCAAGATATGCTTTAGGTAAAGAAGTAACAGGTTCTGCTTACTCTGATTATTCAGCTACATCTGAGCGTGATATATCAAGAGAAATTTGGAGTCGTATAATAAACAACATGCCTTTCTTCTTAAAGAATAAGGGTACTGTTAGAGCTTTGAAAGGATTAATAAATGTTTATGGTATTCCATCAACTATTTTAAGAGTTAAAGAATATGGTGGACCAAATTTACCTGATAGTGCATCCCCACAATTTGAAATAACAAGAAAGTTTACAAAGGCTTTAGATTTTAAAGGAGAACAATATGTAACAGTTGCTTGGGCTGATGATACAGATTCAGGCAGAAAGCCAGATACTATTGAATTTAGATTTAGGGCAGTTAGTAGTTCAAATCAAATTTTAGTAAATAANGACAATGATTTTATATTAAGATTAAAAGACAATGGTTCTGTGGACAATTATGGTTCTGTAGCATTTATGTTGTCAGGATCTGGTGGGTATGATGAAATAGAATCTACTTCTTTTCCTGTATATGATGGTGATTTTTATTCTGTTATGTTGGCTAGACAATCTGGAAGTAATAGTGAACACATATCACAATCATACGAATTAAATGTTGGTAAATATGATAGTAGTAGAAGTAAGATAAATTTATTTAGTAGTACAACTATGCTTATAACAGGCAGCAGTGGTGATAATAATGAAAATTTTTCATCCGATGGTGATATTTATATCGGTGGTGAGACTAATTTTAGTTCGAGCAAAGATGGTTTTATTGGTGCGCCACTTACAGGTTCAATTATGGAGTACAGACATTGGACAGAAACATTAAATACTGGTTCATTTAAAAATCATATAGCAAATCCAAAAGCTTATGATGGTAATAGTGTATCATCTTCTTATAATAATTTAGTATTAAGATATTCATTTGATGATAATAAAGATTTAACATCCGACACAGAGGGTATTAGAGATGTTAGTTCAAATCAAACCCAAACATTGTCAGGCTCACATAGTGGCTTTACAGGAAACTTTTTTAGGAGTGTGGTAGATGAACAAAAATCTTTCATACCGAGTATAGGGGCACTTAGAAGAACCACCAATAAAGTAAGAATTGAAGAAAATCCAATAAATAGTGGAGAGATTTTACAAAGAAAGAAAAGAGCAACTTCACCTGCATATGATAATGCTCCTTTAGATTCTAATAAGGTTGGTATTTTCTTCGCACCAACTGATGCTATAAATAGAGATATAATAGACTCTGTAGGTAATTTAGACTTTAATAGTTATTTAGGAGATCCTAGAGACCAATTTAAAAATTCTTATAGAGGTTTAGAAAGAGTATCTGATCTTTATTGGAAAAAATATACTTCTAAATCACTTAACTTTTGGGATTATATGAGATTGATAAAATATTATGATCAATCATTGTACCCACAATTAAGAAAGATGATTCCTGCTAGAGCAAAAGCAGATATTGGTTTGATGATAGAACCAAACATATTTGAAAGACCAAAAGTTGTAGCATCTAAAAAACCATCAGCTGAAGATAGATTTTTTAGTTCTTCTATAGATATAGGAAATGTAGTTGATGGATTGATTATTGTAACAGGCTCATACAACTCAGGTGCCAGAATATCAGATTACAGTGCTTATGATGGTAGGATAGATATATACAGTTACGAAACAGGATCTTCTATCGTATCTTCAAGCGGTGAGTATTTAACCTTTGAAGCTACAGCTTCTATTGGAGACCATTTTATAGAAAGAAGTATGTGGCAGAGATTAAACAAAAACGAAGGTGCAACTAGAGATAATTACTACTCATCAGCATCTATCGTATTGGGTGACATTCATTATGATGAAGTATTTCAACCTGTAATATCTGGATCTAGAATATATGGTAGAAACCAACAAATTATGCCACATTATTCTTCTTCATTAAGTGCTTCATTGTTTAAAGCTTATTCGTCATCTCTTTTTAATGTAGATTTAGATAATCAAGTAGAACAAGCTACTGCTCTGTTCAATAGAAATTACGCTGGGGTTAAGAATACGAAAAAAACTACATTAGATGGTGGTTTACCAATTGAAGTAATTATAACTGCTCCATCTAAATTAGTAACTACTAAAGATAGTGACTCTACATTAACAACAGGAGAAGGTATAGTATCTAAATTTAAAGAAGTAGAGGATGAAAAAGATAAGTTTGATCCAGTTATAATTACAGAGGATGAACTTTTAGAAGAACCTAAGATTGAAGGTAAGCCAAGAAGAATGAAAAATAAAAAATTAAGAGGTCTTAAAGGATTAGCTAAATTAAGACGTGGTACTGTTATTAGACCAATAACAGATGCTGATATTATGAGAGAGATTAAAAAGGCAAAAAGAGAAAGAATAGCAGATGAAGCAAAGTTTGAAAGTTCAAGTCCAGGATCTAAAGGTAAAGGAACAAAGCAAAAGAGAATTAGAGTAAAAAAGAAAACAAAGAAAAAAAAGAAAAAGTAATAAAAACTTAAACAAATGATATTTATATATGAATCACATTCATACCAAATATTTAAATTTATAATTAGGAGTTCATTATGGGATTTTTAAACAACACTAATGTAACAGTAGATGCTATATTAACAAAAAAAGGACGTGAATTATTAGCACAAGGAACTGATGCTTTTAATATTACTAAGTTTGCATTAGCTGATGACGAAGTAGATTACAATTTATGGGATGTAACTCATCCAAATGGGAGTGACTATTATGGAAAAGTAATAGAAAATATGCCACTTTTAGAAGCAATACCTGATGAAAATCACGTTATGAGATATAAGCTAGTGACGCTCCCTAAAAATACAATTAGAATGCCGGTAATAAACGTTACACCAGGCTCAGTTACTTTCAGTGCGGCGGGTGGAATAAATCAACCACAGCCTACAATTGTAGTAAATACTGCTAATGTAAATGATACATCGTACACATTTATTTTACATAATCAATCTGTATGTTCAATGAATGTAGCGATAGCAGCTGGCGCTGGTGTTGGTGCAACCACACCATTTTTCTTAGGTGACGATGACGCACCAAATAGTAAAACACTTGTTGCACAAACAGTTAAGCTTGGAATTCTTCCACAAAATGCAGTAAGAGCTACTTCACTAACAATTATAGGTAATGATACAGGTGCTACAACATCTATAACAATTACGAATCAAGTAACCTTAAATAGTTTAACAGGCGGCGGAGCAGCAGGATAATATAAGGAGTAACAAATGTCAGTATATAAAGATTTTAATATTCAAGAACCAGATAGTCCGCTATCTAGCGACATTGTAACAAATGTCAAAGATACTGTATCTTCTGGAATGTGGGCAGATGGTGCGGGAACACTAACCTCATTTTTTAGTTCTTCTGCATCAGAAGTTTCATATGGGTCTTACTATATAGATGCTTGGGATAAAAATCCTACAACTGATACTACTGCTACACAGCAGTTTTCAGTTGCTTTTGGACACGTTGAAGGTAGTGGTAGTGCTGGTGCACCAGGAGTTGATGGTAATAGAGAATCAGCTACTGTATATAGACAATTATCTAATGTTCTTTTAGGGCCAAATGAGTCAAGATTTACCTTTGCAGACTCAGGCGGAGCTCATACTACACCACCTTATATTTATTCTATATCAATTACTAGACAGCAGCTTCGTGAGAAGATGGATCCAGGCAATTGGGAACTACACCTAAGTGGTAGTGGTGGTGGATCTGGACCTGAAATATTAAAATTGATTGATGACAGTGGTGCTACAACAAATCCAACTGTAAATCAAGGTGGTAGGGTATTTAATATTGTAAGTGGTTCAATATCAAGTGGACAGGCTACAATAAAAACACCGGCTACAGCGCAAGATGGTGGTGGTTTTGGATTATTTTATCCTGATACTGGTATGTTGATTTTTAATGGACCTGTTTTGGCTGGACAAACTTCTGCTTCTTTATCTGCTTCCGTTGCTTCTAATTCAGAAGGTGGAAATAATAGAAAATTCTTTTCAAAGATTGAAGGTGGTCAGTATTTTCAGGCAAGAAGAGAAGAGGTAATTACTTCACAACATTATTTTTGCAGAGTACCTAATAAGGAATTTAACTTTAGTTCAAATCCAACATTTACTTCTGGTTCAAATGGTAAATTTACTGTACCAACTTTTTATAAAAATCCAAAAACTTTTATAACGCAAGTTGGATTATATAATGACGATAATGAACTATTAGCAATTGCTAAATTAAGTAAACCGCTGATGAAATCTTATTCGAGAGAAGCTATAATTAAAGTTAAATTAGACTTCTAAGCTTGGGAGATATAGGTCATGTTTAAAAGACTCGACCCAAGAGACATCAATATAACACCTTTTAAGGCTTATAAAGAGTTTTCTGTTACTAACACCGATAGTGGTAGTGGAGTTTATGGTTTTGCTGCAATTAGTTCAAGCCTACATAATTTTATTCCATCAACTGCTACTGTTTCTCATTTCGGAAGCAATCCAATAACTGCTAGCTTTTATGCAATACCAAGTTGGTTTATGTTAAATCATAGATATTACAAAGATTCTGATAATGAGTTTAATAACTTTGGGGCTAGTAATGGTAAACAATATAAAGAATTAAATTCTACCGCTACAGTAATATCTGTACCACAAAGTTTATTTGGTGAAAGAATAAAACCAAAATCAATAGAATTAAAAGATGACAGCGGTCCTGAAACTTTGACAATCGTAGATGATGGGGATGGAAATCTATATGATAATGATTTTTCTTCAAGCTTTGCGAGATTTGCTGCTAGTCAATTTACTGCTAGTATTGATAAAACTGGTAGTTTTGTTGGAAATGTATTTTATGATGAGGGAGTATTGGTTTTTACAAACACAGGCTCTGCAGAAACTTCTCAATACAACGCTATTGGAACTGGAAGCGCAGCAAATGGTTATGAGTTAAAATACAAATCACAAATTACAATAAGGGAACATTCTTATACTTGTATGGTTGGTGAAAATGAATATAATGCCTCTACAAATATATCGGTGACTACAGATAGGAGTGGTAGTATAAATGTTTCAGGTTCGGAAAGCTGGAGGCTATTTCCACCTGGTCATGCAGCAGCTCAATCGGGCTCTTATAAACACTATTACCAACAAGCAACTGAGTATGAAAATTTTACAACACATTCTCTATTTACACCTTATATTACAAAGATTGGTTTGTATAATGACTTTAATGAATTACTAGCAGTAGGGCAATTATCTGCTCCTGTAAAAAATGATAAAGAATTGTTAATTGGCATTCAAGTAAGGTTTGATGTATAATGGGTAAATTTAAGAAAATGATGGAAGTTACTTCCAATGTTGGTTATGTTGGGGATGAAGGGGAACCGGATACAGGTTTTATCAGAGGAAATAAAGAAAGAAAATTGGGTACACTCACAGGCAAACCTGAACGTTGGTATGAAAGGGGCGGTTATACTCAAATAGACTTTCCTAAAGCTGATTATATTTATGGTGAAGGTGAAGAAGAAGATTATGCTGTAATAAAAACTGCTTATGTCAATCAAATAGATAAAGACTTTGAAGCACATTTTGAAAAGTGGGAAGATTGGGTTATTGATAGAGACTTTAATCCACAAAACACAGAAGAATTAGAAGAATCTAACACCACAACTAAATCACCAGGCCCAAAGGGATATGCTGCTTTCTTAAAAGATACTGATGAATTTAAGAAGAAAAATAAAAGTATGGCTTCTTTTTATAAAAAGGCTATGGGTTACTTATTGGTAGAAAGAATAGATTACTTAGATACTGCAGAAAAAATGATTAAGAAATACAAACTGAAATCTAAAGTGAAAATAGGTAGTGGAAAAAACTATGGAGAATATATTCCTGAAACTGATACTGTGACGCTTAGACCATCTTACAGTTCAGTAAAAGAGTTCTTAATAACTGTACTACACGAAATAAAACATGCACTGGATGCAAAACAGTTAGGAGTCAGAAAATATATTAAAAAATATACACAGGCAGGAACTATGGCTGCTTATGATGGATTAGATCCTCATGATGATAATAAATGGGAAGAGAGAGCTGAAAGGTGGGCTCAAAAAGAAGTGAAAAAATATTTGAATAAAAGATTTTAATCTTATATATATTACTGTCGATATTAATACTAGTATTTAATTTGGTTATAAAAAATTCTGAATAGGTTTTTTAATTAAATCTTTCTGCCTTGTTTTTATAATCCTTAAATTAGATATTAATAATTAACAAGTAACAAGTACAAGTATAACAAGTAACAAGTAACAAGTATCAACTATGAAATCAAGAAGTGCTAAGAATAAAGGTAAAAGACTTCAAAACAATGTAAGAGATCTTTTATTAGAAACATTTAATCAGTTAGAGCCTGATGATATTAAATCTGCTATTATGGGAGAATCAGGAGAAGATATTAAATTATCTCCAGCGGCTCGAAAACTAATCCCTTATTCATTTGAATGTAAGAATCAAGAAGCTTTAAATATTTGGTCATCATTAGAACAAGCAGAAACAAATAGTGGTGATTACGATCCTGTTTTGATATTTAAAAGAAACAGAACTAAGACATATGCTGTCATTAATATAGATAAATTTATAGAGTTAATTAATGAAAATAATAAATCTTCTAAATAGAGTAATAGGAAACAATGGTAAGCTTTTAAGTAAGGCTAATGAATATATGTATTGGTCTCCATTTGTACAGCACCATAAACCAAAACTACAAATAAACACAAAAACTCAGAAATGGCATTGTTGGATTTCCAATCAAGGTGGTCACAATCTATTTCAGTTATTTAAAAAGTTAAAAGCCAGCAGAGAACAATTCAATGAACTGGCGGACATCGTTGGAAAACCACGCCAATCACTATCATCAAATCGTGAGAAAGTCAAGGAAAATGTTGTAAGATTACCAAAAGAATTTAAACCCCTGTGGAAAAGTAAAGATAGTATAATAAAAAGACACTCTATGAATTACTTAAAAAAACGTGGAATTACAATGGGTGATGTGATTCGTTACAATGTTGGATATTGTGAAGAGGGTGTCTATAGTAATAGAATTATAATACCATCATATAATAGTGATGGCGAACTTAATTATTTTGTCGGTAGAGATATTTACAGCGGAGGAATGAAATATAAAAATCCACCTGTATCCAAAGATGTTATTGGATTTGATTTATTTATTAATTGGGATGAACCTATTGTACTATGTGAGGGTTCATTTGATGCTATGGCTATTAGAAGAAATGCTATACCGTTATTTGGTAAAACTATACCAAAAAAATTAAAGATGAAAATCTACGAAAAAAAGGTTAAACAGATATATATATTATTAGATAGTGATGCTATTAAAGATTCTTTAAAAATAACAGATGATTTAATGAGAAATGGCATCGATGTTTATTTTGTTAATCTCAAAGAAGAAGATCCTTCTGATATGGGATTTAAAAAGATAATTAATCTTATTAAACAAACTAAACAGACTTCTTTTTATGATTTAATGAGGATGAAGCTAAATGGCAAAAAACGAAAATATATGGAAATTTAATGACGAAGAATGGAAAGTTCATTTTACAGACATCGAGCTATTAGAAAGGGTAAAAATAAAATTTGATTTGGAAGATTTAACTACTATTTATTATGAAAGTGGAAGTCTCTCCGAAGAAACTTCTTGGGATATTATAGTACCAAATGATAAAATTAATGAAGTCAAAAAATTCATAAAGGATAATACTTGATTAAAGAAAATGTTGTAAAAGTACCATTTCGTAAATTAAAGCACATACACCATATTTCAGATATACAGATTCGTAATCTAAAAAGACATAAAGAATACGAAGAAGTATTTGAACGCACTTACGAACAGGTAAAAAAACATAAAGATAATGCCGTAGTCTATATCGGTGGTGATATAGCACACTCAAAAACCGAAATGTCACCTGAATTAGTTGATGAACTCTCTCGCTTATTTAAGAATCTTGCAGACATCTGCCCAACAATTATAATTGCCGGCAATCACGACTGTAACTTAAATAATAGATCGAGGATGGATGTTCTTTCTCCTATTGTAAACAACCTAAAGCATTCAGATTTACATTACCTAAAAGATAGTGGTGTATACAAATGTGCTGATGTAAAATTTGTTGTATGGGATGTATGGGAAAAAGAAGATGACTATATTGAGGCTAAGGATTTTGATGGTGAAACAAAGATAGTTCTCTTTCACGGAACAGTAGATAAGTCAGAAACGGATTTAGGATTCTTTCTTCCATCGGATGTAAAGATTGCTAAATTTAAAGGTTATGATTTGGGATTGCTTGGTGACATCCACAAAAGACAGCATCTCAATAAAGAAGAAACCATTTCTTATTGTGGTTCATTGGTACAACAGAATCACGGAGAAGGATTAAGTCATGGTTATTTATTGTGGGATGTTCCTAAGAGAAAATCTGAGTACATAGAAATACCAAATGACTACGGCTATTATACTATAAACATAGATGGTGGTAAAGTACCTGATTGTCCAGACATACCTCAAAAGGCTAGACTAAGAGTTAGGGTTTCCAACACAAAACCATCAGAATTAAAAAAAGCTATGAGCTTAATTCATAGTAAATATGGAATTAAAGAAGTAACAGTTACTAAAACTGATTCTATATATTCTACTGAAAAAGTAAGAGGACAACACATAGCAGTTGGAAATGTAAGGGAAACTGATTATCAATATAACTTAATAGAAGAATATCTAAAATCAAATCACTTTATAGATGATGAAACCTTAATAGATATTAAAAAGATAAACGAAGAGTTGAATGGTAGATTGCCCGAAGATAATGTAAATAGAGGTGTAAACTGGCGAGTTAAAAAATTAGAGTTTGATAATATGTTTTCTTATGGTGAAGGTAATGTTGTAGACTTCACAAAACTGAATGGTATTGTTGGATTGTTTGCACCAAATGCTCAAGGTAAATCTTCCTTATTAGATGCTCTTTCATTCTGTTTATTTGATAGATCTTCAAGAGCTTATAAAGCAATTAATGTTCTTAACAATAAGAAAGATTGGTTTAAGTGTAAAGCTACTTTAGAAGTTGAGGGTGTGGAATACTTTATAGAAAGAGATGCTAAAAAACAATCAAATGGTCATGTTAAAGTAAACGTAGAGTTTTATACTTATGATGATGCTAATGAAAAACTTTCTATGAATGGTGACCAAAGAAGAACTACAGATGTAAATATTCGTAGGTTAATTGGTACTTATGATGACTTTGTAATGACAGCACTTTCTCTACAGACTAACTCTACTGTTTTTATCGATAAGACACAAAAAGAAAGAAAAGACTTACTTGCACAATTTATGGGTATTGGTGTATTTGATGAACTTTGGAAATTGGCTAGTGATGAAATCTATGATGTATCTTCTCTTCTTAAATCTTTTAAAAACAATAACTATGATACAGACTTAGCTGATATAAAAGAAAGTCTAATTCATTTTAGAAAAGAATCAAGAGAGCTGACTTCTTCTAAAAAAGAAATGATTGCTAATAAAAAACGTGAAGATAAGAAGATTATTAGTACTACTAAAAAACTTAAAAAAGTTGATAATTCTGCTTTAGATATATCCGAATTAGAAGAACGTAAAATTATATTAACAGAAACATTAAATAAAGTTGATGATAGAGTTGGTGAGATTGTTACATCAGCTCAACGATATTCTGTAGAAGAAACTGAACTAAATGAGAAAATAAAGATATACAAAGAAAATAAAATAGATAAAAAATTTGCTCAATTAGAACAATATAAATTAGAAAAAAACAATAATCAAATTGAGATTGATAAATTAAAAATAGAAGTCAAAAACAAATTAGACAAAATTGATAAGCTTGGTAATTTAGAGTACGATCCTGATTGTGATTTTTGTATGAAAAATCCTTTTACATTAGATGCTATGGAAACAAAGAAAAAACTAAACGATGATAAAATGTTAGCTGATACTTTTGTAAAACAATCTGATACTTTAGAAAGTATCATAAATGGATTATCTCATATTACTGCACACAAAGAACAGATGGATGGTTCTATACAAAGCTTGAGTTTACTTACTTCTAACATAAGTAAATTGGATAGTGAGAAAAAACTAAATACAGAAAAAAGAAAAAATCTAATAAGCCAATTAGCTATTATAGAAGATAAAATTAATCTGTATCACGAACAAGAAAAAGATATTATTTACAATAAAGGTTTACTAAATGATATAGATTTAGCACAAAATAAATCTGATAATTTAGAAATAGAAATAGAACATTTAGATACTAAACTACAATCTGTAAATGGTGAAGTTAAAGTATTAGAAACCAATCGTAAAACTATATTAGATAATATTAAAAAGGTAGAACAGTTAGAAGGTAAATACGCAGCATATCAGTATTACTTAGATGCTATCAAACGTGATGGTATACCTTATGAACTTATTTCTAAAGCTCTTCCAACTATTGAAGGTGCTGTCAATGATATACTAGCTCAAATAGTGGACTTCTCTATGATATTAGAGATGGATGGCAAGAACATTAATTGTCATATTGCATACGACAATGATAATGTTTGGCCTCTTGAGTTGAGTAGTGGAATGGAAAGATTTATATCCTCATTAGCTATGCGTGTAGGATTGATAAATGTATCTAATCTACCAGCAGCTAACTTCTTAGCAATCGATGAAGGTTGGGGAACTATGGATTCTGATAATCTAAACTCTGTTTATAATCTATTTCAGTATCTTAAAACTCAGTTTCAATTTACAATGATTGTTTCACATATAGATTCTATGAGAGATGCTGTAGATACTTTATTGGAAATAAAGAAAGAGGATAAGTTTTCTAACGTTTTATTTGATTAGGGTATAGTATATTTTTAGGTTTACTATGACC
>JGI24006J15134_10000427_pt1 | contig 26084 bp, 22 predicted proteins | sample LinPmetageLP53_FD_15134 | JGI IMG/M metagenome (IMG submission 15134)
AATTTTCAAGAAATGAAATTGTTTTTTTTCCATTTTCAGAAATAGGGTCAAAAGGCAATTTAAATGTAAATTCCGGCTGATTTGTATGTTTATTTGTTTTTACCATCCCTTTTGCTTTTGCCTCATAAATTCCAGTTTCGTCAATTCCTAAAGCCTCTGGCAGCTCAATTGAAACATGGTTAATCTTTGAATTTGTCACCGTTCTTATAACAGATGCAAAGATCATATACCAAGGGCTTTTATAAAAATGTATTTTTATTTGATTCCCAGCCATTTTTTATTTTCCCATTCGTTTCATTTTAATAAACGCTCTAAACAAGCCCATTAGTCCAAATGTAGACACAAAAATGCCAATAAAAATAAACTGAAAAAACCAAGGCGTTTCTTCTAATATTGCAAAACCTCGAAAAATGTAAGGTTGTAAGCCAGGAACAAATGCCCCGACAAAAATAAATAATATAGTTAGGGCTAGAACCTCGTCCAATATCGTTTTTTCTTTTTGTTTTAAAGCCACCATGTCATAACTTGCATCATTCTGGCTTTGAGCTGTTACCATTTGCGATTCAGCCTCAACTTTAGCTAAAGCGAGGCGGCCTTTAGCCTCTGCCATTTTATAAGCATTTTCAGCTTGCAACATTTTAAATTCTTCTTTTTTCTCCATAACACCTGTTACTTTACTTGCTATGTTTCCAATTGCTCCTAATCCTAAATTAAACATTTTCCCTTCTCCTTTTTTTGTTATTTCTAAATTAACTTCTTTATCAATTAATAAAAATTCAATTAATTTAGAATATAATTTTAAATATGTTGGCCGTGAAATTCCTAGGCATAAATCTTCCTCGTTGCGTTCTTTTGCCATTGCTATGCAACCTTTGACTTCGTATGGTTTATTAGCGGGATGAAATAAAATAAAATCACGGCCATCGATAATTATTTCGATCATCCCTTTAAACCCGCCTGTGTAATCTGTTTTTTGTCTTTCTTTATTGTACCAACCTCCTTGTTTTCTTAATGCTAATGGATGTTTTCCTTCGGCTATCTTGTAATCGTCATTCTCCAACGTTTCGCAGAAATACAGACCATCAACATACAATTTGCCAAATTGCGCATCAGCAATACATTTGTCTCTTATTAATTTAATTTGCATATTTCTCCATCCCTATTTTTATTTTTTGTAATGTTTTTTTATGACTCCCTTTAAGAAATGATTTAGCATCTTGATTTGATACTTTTTCTTTTTTTAACAACTGTAATATTTCTCTGTCGGTAACCCCTAAATTTCGAGCTGCATCAATATGCTCTTGCATCCACTCATAACTTCTTTTCATTGCGTTCATTTTAGAATTAATGTCTTTAAACTCGCCTGCTTTATAAGATTCTCTTTTTTTCTGTTTAAATTGATCTGCTTTAAATTGTAATGATTTTGGAATGTCGTAAGTAGACATTCTTACCCCTGTTGTCATTGCTCCAAATTCACCTTTTAAACTATTTATATTTCCGTAATAACCTGGCTTTCCGTCTTGTTTTTTTAATAATCTTCTTGTTGAAGATGAAATTCCAGGCTCATATACTTTTACAATATGAACAATTTTTTTCGTGATTTTAGATAACCTGTCGTCCATTTCGCTATATATGGGACGACCTTGCTTTGTTTTGTTTCTTGAAATATCCATTATTGCCGAAGTCAACATTTCCTCACTTATAAAAGGCCCTAACATTTCAGTAAAAGCACCTACAAAACGGTCATCTAAATCTTGATCCCCTCTCATAAAAGCAATAAAAGGTTTAGCTAGAAATGCATGAGGAGCTTGAGTCCCTAAATCTATATACGAAAATCTTTTTTTATCCTTATCAAACCCAGTAATAACTAAAGGGCTATTAACTGACCATTCAGGTATAAATTTTCTGATATTATCCTCATCCTCTTTCTTTGTCCCGGTAATCATTCGGCTAATTAAAGGGGTTGCATATGCCGACATTGCCACCATTGACGCAAAACCCCCAAGTCTTTTTATCCCAATATTTCTTGTATTGCTGTTTTTCATTTCTTCTTTCGCTATATTTAAAGTATGGTAAGACGTTCTAATTACTTCAGCAGGAAAATTTACAAATGTACCAACTAAAGGTGATTTCCCTATGTATTTAACACCTTCACTAACCCTTGAATAAGTAGGATAAGTATTTTTAACAATCTCTGCTGATAATTCCTCTATTTCAAATTTTGACATTTCAGGACGTGCTTTTTGTTGTTGAGCTACCTCATTTTCAAATGCGTATATCTTCCAAACAGTATCCGAGGCTTGATATATTTGACTTAATTTATCTAAACCTTTATATAATTTTTTCTCTGCTTGAGACTTAGGCTTTTTAACCATTTCTATAGCAACTCCAATATCACTGCTTTGATCGATTAATCCTAGTTCTGCTAACCTTAATAAATATTCACGGTTTTTAGGGTCTGTATTATTAAGCAATTTAGTTTTTATTGAAGAAAAAGCGCTTGGCATTTTTTTAACATTAAAATGACCATTCCCAACGGCAAATGCTGTATTGGATGTTAGGTTTCGTATTTGTGTAACAGGACTACCAACGGTTTTTGACCATTTTGCATAGCCCATTCCTTTTAAATATAATCCTAATGCAGAATTATTATTTTCAGGCTTACTTTGCAGAGCTTCGGCAATTTCTTTTGTTGTGTACATATCTTTTAAAGGGTTGTGGTTTTTTTGTTTTATTTTTATATAAGATGGTTTACTGTCTGTGTTTTTTGGTTCAATTTTCATGTAATTAAATTCGCTTTCAAATATAGGTGTTACAAACTCAACGCCATCTACAATATCTTTTTTCTTAAATAAAAACTTACCTTCGCCCGCTGCTTTTATTTCAGTTAAAAACTGGTGATTAGCAAGTAAATTACTCATTTTTCCGACTGTGTTTGCAAAGTTAATATCAGGCTCAGTTATTTCACCTAGCAAATCTAGCATTTCTTGCGGCATAACTTTTCGTTTTTTAAGTATCCCTAAGTTTTTTGAACCTGTTTTTTTATTAGTATAAAAATCACCCAAATGGTCACTATGTTGTTCTAATATTGACGCTACCTCAGCCTCAATTTGAGTATCCGTCATGTTTTTACCTTTAAGCTCTGATCTCATCCAAGAGATAGCCTTATTCCACGATTCGGTTTCTCTTACATTTTTAGCCCAATTTGGATCACTATGTATTTTGTAGGCACGGTTAATATAAACGCCCATATTTGTATCAATTGCAGCCTCAAGTTTACCTTGTGCTAACCCCTCATCAATCATTTTTTTTGATAAAGAATCAACTGTTTTTCTCATTTCTTTTAAAGGCTCATAAAATTGACTTAATTCTGAATCATTTTCAAGTTTAGCCATTGCCTCTGTACTTTTAAGGGATTGGTCTAATTTAAGCGTTTGCTCTGGTGTTATATTTTGTTTAAATTCTTTTTTTACTTGGTTAAAATCAGCTAATTTAAAATTTAACTCTTGTGCATCTTTAGATATGCGACCTAACCTTTTTTCGTTTGCTTTAAATATTTCAGACGGAACCCCTTCTTCTTTAGTAAAATATTTTTGTCCAAACGCTTTTAATTTTGTTGGTTTCCCATCTGCTAAATCAAGAATATCTTTCGCTCTGTTTTTAATTGGNTTTTTTTCATTTAAAGTTAATGTNGTNTCTTTTTCTTCTATTATTTTAGCTTCTTCTTTTGCCTCAGCCTCAATTTCTTCTTCAATTGCTATTTGTTCTTTTTGAGGGGGTGTCAAATCCTCTTCTTTAATATTATCTAATTTTGTTTTCGCTCCACCAATAGTACCACCCACAATACCGCCAACTAATGCTGACCTACCCACCCCTTCAAATGCTGGGTCTTCTGCTGCGACATTAGATATAATTTGCTGTATTCCTTCCTGAGTCGCTTCTTTTGATGAGCCTTTTAACATATTTGTTATGAATTTGCCTTCTGGCATTTTTCCGAACATCCATTTATCTAAAACCACATTTACAGGAATATTCGCCCAAAATGATGCGTTTGCCCGATCCCCTGCTTCTTTTTCGTCCATACCTTTTTCGATCAAACGATCATATACGCCCCCAGACTCAACACCAGATTCAATAATAGCGGACGTTCCTGTTCCTAGCATTGCCCCAACTTTAGGGGCTAATTTTAATACTTGTGCGCCTTTAGCTACTCCTAAGCCTGGAATTAAAAACGTAGCAGCTGAACCAAATCCACTGGCCACATCAGTAGCCAAGCTAGGGTTTTCAACTTCTAAAGCATCCAACACAGGAGTAGTTACCTTTTTAATTGCGTCACTCGCAGAAGATGTCATATTTGCTAATAATTCATTGCCAAATATTTCGCCATCATCACCTAATGATTTAAACATTGCCCCTAAACTATCAACTGTTCCTACTGCTCCGCTTACAAATGATTTTTCTAAGTCAAACGAGGATTCTTTTGGATTAAAATCTTTTGGTTTTTCAACGCCTAGTTTTTCTAATAAGGAAAAGTTTTTAGTTGGGGGTTTAGGTTTTTTTTCTTCGATAATACTATCTAAGAAATTAGGTTTTTTACTAGTTGGTTTTTTTTCTTCGATAATACTATCTAAGAAACTCATTAAATTTTACTCCAATTTGAAGGGTCTTCAGGGTCTCCGCCGTTATATATGTGATTACCACCTGTTGTTTTTACTATTTGGCCTACCTCAAAGCGATCTTTTGCTGACTGAATATCATTTGCTGATGTTGTAACAGAAGTTGATTTAGCTTCTTTATCAGGCGTTGGATTAGCTATATTTTGATACTGCTCATTTGGGCGTTTAAGAAAATTTAATGCTTGCCGAAAAAAACCTTCACCATCAACTTCTTCGTCATCCCCAGAACTCTTGTCATATATATTTTGAGCAATTTTTTCTGCTAATTGTATATCTTCTTCAGTAGCATCGGGATTGTTTCCTACTTTTTCAAGATAACGAGTACGAGCTGAATCGATTTTTATTTTCACCGACTCATCAACTGAAATTGTAAAAACAGCACTCCCACCTCCATTTGTAATTTGTTTCATCATGGATTTATAAGCAATCGAGCCTTCTTCTATTCCATAGTTGAGCAAATCTTCTTTGGTCATAGATACTGCAATGTCGCTTTCTATTTGCCTATTTCTTTTTTTAAACTGAATTCCTTTATCTCCGTAGACTGACATTATGTCGGGATAATCAGCTGATAATTCAGAGGAATATGTATCAAGTTCTTCCTGAGATGCATTTCTGTTTTTCATTGACGTAAGTTCGGGAAGTATTTTAAATTTATACAAATTCATTATAAGTTGATTACGCTCAACTCGCTTCTCTGACTTTTGAGCTAAAGCAATTCTATCTTTTGACGATTGAGTTCTTTGCCTACTCTCTGTTATTGCAGCTTGCTTTAACTCTCTTTGTTGTCTTACATCCTCTTCATAACCGCCAGTTAATAACCGCCTCAATTCTCTTCCATCCTTATACGCTTCTGCTAATGACATTTTTTCCTCCTTTATTCAGTTGGTTTTAAAACACCTGCTATTGTGGAAATAGGATTTAATACATTTCCAACAGTCGCAGTAACATTATTAATTTGGTCTAATAAGGTTTCTTTGTTTTGATAATAATTTTGTTCTGTATTAGCTTTTAATATATTTAAATTGGCTGTGGCTTGAGCCTCGCCTAAGTTCAAATTCGTTAATGCTTGAGCTAATCCAGTCTGAGTATTGGCATACCTTTGATCGTACATCCCTCTCATGTCAACCTGCTGCTCGCCTAATCGTTTTTGAATATTAGCTTTGTTCGTATAAGCATTGTCTTGATACGTGCCTAGTTGATTCCCATATGCTCTTTGAGCATCACTTAATTGAGTAGCATACCGATTCTCAGTATTAGATAAGTTTTGCCCTTGAGATGCCATTAATTGCGCTTCTAAGTTGCCTTGATTGCCAATTAATTGAGAACTTATTGTATCGGCTCCGTACCCTTGTTGCATCAGAGGACTTAATCGGTCAAAATAATTTTGTGATTCTTCTGCGCTGATTTGGTTATAGCCAGGGCTATAATATTGTGTAATTGGCGCACCACCTTGACCGATACCTCTTGCATTAAGCTGTCTCGCTAATTGACTTTCAAGTTGCTCTTTTCGGTATTGAGCCATTGGTGAATTTGAAGCAAGCGAAGGGTCTTGCAACGCAGCTTCATAACGACTTAACGCTTGCCTACCAGATTGAGAATAAGGTTGTAGTTGATCGACAGCTTCTTGTGTGCGCTGTCCGCTTTTTTGTAAAGCCCCTTGCGTTCCTTCTTGTATATCGGCTCGTGATTGGCCTTTAGCCTGATTAAGTATATTCTGTTGCTGTCGGTAGCTTTCACCTAAAGTGCCACTAACTTTATCCAGCCCAGAAAAAATCGTATCAATTGCTTGGTTGCTGGAGGCTAAAATATCTAAAAAACTTTGTTTTTCGGATGTGGCTAACCTTGTGTTAACTTTTCCGTAAGCGTCTTTCGTTGCGCTTCTACTATCCTCAAATTGTTCTTCCATCTGCAACAACGAATCATTCAATAAACCAATTGCCCTGTCCCGACCCTCCTCTAAATTATCATTCTTACCCATTTTCTACTCCTTTTTTTTAATTAACTTTCTCAAACTTATTTCTTTATCGCCGTAACCTTTTCTTTCTAAGTAAGAAGGTAGTCCCGTTTCAGCTTGAGATGCAATAACAACATAAGAATTTACGTTGGTTTCAGCTGCTCTTTTTTCGATATACTCAATAAGTTTAATCATTACTTTTGCCTGTTTAGTTTTGGGTAAGGTAGGGTCTGGGTGTAAAACTTTTTCAACAAAAGAAAGCGTATCTTTTTCGTGATAAGCTGTTCCTATTTGGAATACGCCTAAACCTAATAATTTTCTGTTTTCCCAACAGCCGTAAGCTACGCTTAGTTGATCATTTAAATTTGAATTAAATTCTTCTTGAATCTTTTCGATATTGTATCTCATTGGAACATTGAATTGCTTGTTCATTTGGCTAATAACCTCACATAACAATCCGCCAACTTTATTAAAATCATTTTTATTTATTTCCCTGCAATGCATTTTGATTCTCCCTTAACAGAGTCAGCAACGTTTTATTCCGATCAATTAATTCATTAATTTTGTCAAAAAGAGCAGTGTCTTTTTGAGCTGTTGTCATGCCATTAAAGGTAGTAGTATCAATAGGCAAAACAGGATTAATATCAAATATTTCCAATTTCAACCTCCTCATAGATGCCATAAATGATTAAACTTACCGAGTCAGGNGCNTANAATCTGTATTTACGTGATTTATACCGACCGCCCCTACGCAGTAAAATGACATTATTGTCTCGTGTTTGTGTCGAATTTTTTAAACTGATTGTTTTTCGATTTGAAAATTGCACTGACCCGTTATCAGCGTGTTCTAGCTCAATCACTGCTTCTTGATTAGGATCGCTGTAATATTCTGTACCAGCCGTAATTAAAGCTCTTAGATTTCTGCTTCTCTTCCAATTACTGGTCCCATGATCTCGATTACCAGTCTCAATGAATGAATTAATAAGGTTGTTGTCATCTGTCTTATAATTTGTTGAAAACTCATAAACTTTTCCGTTACTGTTACTCATAAAGAAATGCTTATTCCAGGTCGGTGAATAAGCGTAAATCTCGCCAATAAATCGTGAATATTCCGAAGTTCCTGTGTTGAAATATCCGTATTCTGACCAAGCATTAAGTTCTAAATCATATACGAATGTCTTATTTGCGCTCTTGAACGTTATGATATAAAAACTCTTACCTTCAAATAGCATATACGCACTTGTAGCGTCCGTTGCTGTTGTTATTTTCTGCAATTCTTTTCCATAGTTTGTGGATAAGGTTCTTAAATTTCCTCCACTTAATAATCTTACCCGTCTATTTTCGTCCAAGAAAATTTGACTGGTTTTTTCTACAATTTGAATTGAGTGAGGTGATATTACACCTTCTTTAATTTGAGATGCCTGTAACATAGTAAAAGGCACTGCTGCGCTGGCATCAAGGTACCACGTCTCAAGTGATCTTTTACCCCAGATATATAATCTGTTATTAACCACTGTCAACCAATCAATAGAATCAGGATTCGATTCTGCTTTAAGCATTTGAGCTAAATTCCAAACAAATGGTGTTTGGCCAGAAGACAAACCTTCTAAATTGTAATACCACTCATTAGAATTAACTTTATTAACGATAAGATAATTATTGAAATTAACAATACAACTTGCATTAAATGTAATAGAAGAAATTGCTTGTGTGGCAGCCGTTCCATTCGTATAGATAACTTGGCTTCCATTGCATATAAATAAATAGTTAGTCCCACCGTATGATTTTTCAGCGAAACTTACTTGATTATTTGCTAATATTGTTGCCCCAGTTAAGTCAGTTTTAGTATAATCTTGTGCTATTTTGTATGTTCTACCATTCGAGACGGCAATAAAAGCAGCAATAGAATCAAACCAATATAGACCATCACCTTTTTGATTTGTGCCAAGATCAAGAACTTCTGATAATCCAGGTCTTTTTTTAAGAGACACGCCATCATCACTCATTTGAACATAAAAGTCTTGCAACTTAACCAAACCGTTTTTAATTGTTTCATTATCAACGTTTTGGTTGGGAGGGGTAATATATACTTCTTTGGTCTGATACGCCACTAAAAAGCTCCTTGGATATGAAACGTTTTTTTGTGACCGACATTGTTAGAATTAGCATTTTTAAGCGCTTCATTTTTCTTTTGAGAAATTATTGCTTGTTTTTCAAGAGGTACATCATACTTATTAGCTAACTCATCTGCTAATGCCCATTTTAGTGCCAAGTAAAAATTTGGAGGCGAAATCAAATTAGATGTGTTTGCCGTATAATTAATGTGATTTAAAATGCCAATGTAATTAAAAATATAACCTGAGGCCCCTGTAATATTGGGCTTGGGATGTACTTTAACTTCAACTGAAAAATCAGTTTTGTAAAATAGCGCATAGTAAGTTGGTTTACCCTCGGACGCTTTATTAGAAAGCTCTCTATATTCATTTACTGATAGCTCTGTTAAATCGTTATCGTAGCCATTATAACTAATATATGCCGAGTCGAGATCATAATAAGTCGAAGGTAAGATAAAAGATGACACGGCGCTTGGAAATTGATAGGTTCCTTCGTTACGCCTAAAAATATGTTTTCCAATATTTGGTAATGAAAACATTAAGTGATTTAAAGTTTGCCGGGCATCAACAAGTTCTTCTGAATTAAATAATTCTAAGTCACTTTTGATATTGCATTCGTTTAATGCATCGATGATTAAATTACTAACCGTTGACATCGTTTAATTCCCTTAGCAAGTCGGTATACTCTTTCTTCTCTGCGTCAGTTGCAATTATAAGAAATTTTTTATGAGCAACTAGACTTTGAACTTGTAGTTTATATGAATCAATTAGATTTTTTTTGATTAAACTGTGGTCATTTTCAATGTCATCTATATCTTCCTTAAGACGATCTATGTTTTCTAACAATTCCTTTAATTCTTCTGTTTCTTTTAAATTTTGCAAGCTCATTTTTTTCTCCTTTTTTTAAATCCTTCTAAACCAAGCTGATATGACACCACCATTTGAGTTTCCTTTTGCTTTTATGGTTCTAAATTTAAATTCATCTCCAGCTTTAAATAAAATTGGCGAATCTTCAAATTTTATGTGGTTTTTCTTTTTATTTGATAAAGTTATAATTTTTTTAGTTCCTCTAGTATTTTTATAAGCCTCAATTGCCGCAGTGCAAATCCCTCTAGTTTTAACACTTATGCCTATTAATTCGCAGTCGTAAGCAAAAACCATACCTAGATGAATACCATTCGATCCATTCCCAAACGACCACTGATAACCGGCTCGTGTGACAGTAGAAAGGTCTGATACCTCCTCACAATTAACAACAAAGCAACTAGACGGTTGTGGTTTATTAATTTTTTCAGATAACTGTTTAATACCCTCAATTAGTAAAGGAACTAACTTGTCATAAGCAACAATAAGATTTCCGTCACGCATATCAACTATTTCTGGCACAACATCTAAAACTTCCTGAGCAATTACACCTATATTTTTATCTTTGATTTTTGCCTTTTCCCACTTTATCCTTTGATCATACTCTTTTTGGTATTGCTCATCACTGACAGACCCTACTGTTTTTATTGCTTGAGTCTCTTCATCGTACTCCTCTTGTAATCTATCTGCTTGTTCTCCAACTTTAGCTATTCTTGAGACCTTGTCTTTTATTAATTCCGCTTCTCTTTGTTTGGTCCAATTAAAGGTATATCCGCCTATTTTTTCGATTTTAGCCAGTGCATTATCTATCTGTTTTACATTTGTTTTCAAGTTGACATCAGAATAGGTTGACATATAATGGCTATAAAAGGTCATGGTGTTATTGCCTTGCCTTAAAGAATTCATTCTTAGCGTTCCATTCACATGCAATTTGTTCGTGGGACTCCCAGTTCCCACGCCCAGATTGCTCCCCAAAACCACCATTTTCTGGCTGTTGTTAATACGAAAACTGATTTTTTGACCCGATTTTGCATTTATCCGAGTTTCCCCAGTCGATTTTTGTGCAAAAGCATAATCTGTTGAATTGTAGGCATCATCATGCGCAACGCAACAAAAGTCCGTCAATCCGCTAATTTCGCCCATTTTTAACCGATTTAGTGCGTTTTCTCCTATTGTGAGATTTTTTAATATTTGCGAGTCAAGGTTGGGGCTAAAGAAGTGTATTATGCTGCCAGTACCATCCATAACTTGCAAATCGCCATTATATACGGTCACATCACTGTTTGCCTGGAAAAAGTAATCTCCTGTAGAAGACTGCGTTAAAAATTTTCGCCATGAACTCGCAATATATATCTGAGGACTAGAAGCAGTTGTATCATAAATTAAATGTCCTTCGGTTGGTGATGAGATTGCGTTTTTTTCGGTCTCAGTAGTCCCTGCCAGAAGCAATGACTTAAATGTAGCATTTGCCCACTGCGTATTTGTTGTAGTAAATACCGCCCCCCAGCCATCTTCATTTTTTATGACCAATCCACCGCCATTGCCGTCAAAAACATTCATAGGTGAGGTGGCTGTAGTTCCATAATTTGAATCGGCATCAAAGTTCTCATCAAATGCAAGTACCCCACTTTCTTCTGTGTAATATGCGGTAGTGTTTTCGCTATTGATAAATTTGACCGACTTAGTTGTTATAGGCGAGGATGAGGTAAAATTCAAATTACCTGAAATTGTGCTATTAGCGGTAGTATCGAAAAAACTAATTGCAGTACCACTGACTCTTAACTCTCCAGTTAGATTTATGTCTCCGTCCACGTCAAGCTGATACGCAGGATCCACAGAAGAACTTCCTATTTTCATCCGATGGGTGATAAGCCAATACCCAGAATCATTGATAGATCCATATATAGAGTCGAAGGCACCGTTCCCATTAAAATCGTACAAGAACTGTAATGATCCAGCTTCTGAGCCTACTATATGCTGGCCGGTTACACTAGAATCGGTAAATATTATACCGGGCTTCGACGAATTTAATTTAAGGGTGCCAAAATCCGCGGTTCCAAATAAAGACAGATTCCCACCTGTGTCCAAAATCAACTTGTTGTCAGTTAGATCAGCTGACTTTGCAATAACAAACTGGCCATTACTTTTTCTTCCGATACACCACTGATTAGTTGATCCTGTAGCATAATATTCAAATCCTATTGTCGCCTCTTTATTATTAGCTGATGTTTGGAGTTTTATTCGCTGATGGCCACTCCCCCTCACTATTAGCCTGTCTGACGGACTGTTTACATTGCCTAAACCTAGGTTACCGCTACTACGGTATATGTGATCCCCGAATGAATTTGTCCATAACGAGGTAGAATTATTGTCAACATATGTCTTGACAAATGCTGTAGTCGCCACTTTATTGCTATTATCTGAAGTCAATTGTGTTGTTGCAGTGACATTTGTTCCTAACGCTCCACTGACTAGTGTAATGCAAGATATACTACCATTAACATCAAGCGCATTGGAGGGTGAGGCGTTATTAATACCTACATAGCCACTTGATCTTATTTTCAATAAAGAGGTATTTCCATGCCTGAAATCGGTATAAGAAGAAGACCCATTATCCATAATGAAAATAAAATTACCCCGATCTCCAGTGGATTCATCTTGATGAGTCTCGAAAATACAACTACTGTCATCAATATGAATTTTGACCGATTCCGATGTCCCTCCATTGCGCGTTACATATAACGGCGTAGACCCTATGGAACCTGTCCCTGAAGTATTAACAAGCAGCCCTGACGAATTTATTTTAACTCTCTGGTTGCCGCCCGCAACTAAAGAAAATGAATCTGATCCCATGCGCGAAATCCCAGTATCATAATCTCCATAAAACCCATAATCGACCTTGTTTGTGTTTGCTGACGAATTGACAACTAATCGGCCAGTGTTGCTTGAATTGCCAACAATTAAGGCCGTCTGGCCGCTCATCCAAAAATGAAACGAAGCTGAACCGCCTTGGCTGGATCCATCTTCATGATAATAACCAATATTTCCGGGTTGGCCCGCAGTTGAAGAGTCATTGAACTGCAAAATCGCGCCACCGCCGTGCGTTTCATTATGAAAAATCGCAAGCGGGTTGGCCGATGAAGATGAAAAAGCGTCTTTGATGTGCAAAGGGGATAAGGGGTTTCCTATTCCAATCCCAACTTTTTCAGAAAAATAAATATTATTAGAGTTTGAACTAGAAACGGACCACAAAGGCACAGGAATAGTAGGTTTGTTTTCAATAAATGCTAATGAGGCAGAATCGGTTTCATTCCAGTTAGACTTCACGCCACCTACCCCTGTTGAGGCTGCGGTAATACGTCCTTTACTGTCTACGGTGATATTACTAGTTGTATAGCTTCCTGCTGTAACACCTGTATCCGCTAAACAATCAGTATCAAGCGTATTCCCCGAACCGCCAGCCACGCGACTAGCATCAACCATATCGAAATCACCGTAAGGTACAATCTTGTCTGATAGTTGTATTCCAGTCATGATTAATTACTCCTCACTGTTATAGTTGTATTGGAACCTAACTGCTGATTAGTTGCATACACATAATAGTTTTGTGTTATTCCGTAAATATTTGTAACACTGACAGTTTCAGGTGAACTTGAACTCATGCCTATACCAAACCCAGTTCCTACATCTGTGAAGGTTAATGATCCTGCCCCGCTTAAATTAGTCTGAACCGCGATAACCCAATTTTGGTGTGTGCTTGTTGTTGTTACTGCATTCCAAGTTTGTGTGGCATCAGATGTAAGTACACCATTATCTAAACCTTCTATATCAGCTTCATTAAAGGAACTATTTTTATTACATTTTCCGTAATACACCTTTAACGCACCACTATGTGCAGACGTGCTGGTCACTAGGCTATGATTACCAGTGACTACGAGGTCACTTCGGTACGTTTCGTATGCTTCTGTATAGCCGTTTGGGTTCTGAACATTAATTGTGCCAGATTGCTTAGTAAAAGCCATTAATTCGCCGTTATATTTCCATCCTGATGAATTATAATCTGTTAACCGTGATGGAACTGAGACGTAGATATATTCGTTACTTACGCCTGAATACGCAAAAGTCCGTGTATGATCATTATTAATTATACTAGAATCAAGCCCTTTAATTGCTGCTTGGTCTGCTAGTGACGCTGAACTACTTGCTCCGTAATAGATTTTGTTTTTATATGACAGTGCGGAGGTTGATGTCTGTAACGTAGAATTAGCCATTCCTGATATGGTGCTACGATATACCTTATAATCCTCTATGTACCCTGCACTATTCGTTACTGAAACGGTTGTAGGAGACTCAAAACCTGCTAGATAAGAATTGTAATAAAATCCTCTGCTTGAATGGAGCGTAGTATAGGCTGCGGGATGAGCAAATATTATATAGGTATTACTAGTCGTTCCTGTGATTGCTTCTGTTCGTGTATAATCTGAACTTAAATCAGTTGAACTTAATGCAACAATATCTGCACTTGTGTAACCACTGGCCTTAGTTGTTCTTCCCCATTTTATGTTATTTTGGAACGTAATTAATGATTCTGTTTCTGTTTCGCCATCTGCCGTCAATCTAAACCTTACTGTACCACCTCTCGAAGATGGGTAAGGGACTGCGACTGTATTAGTAAATGAGTTCGCTGTGTTAGAAGCAACCTGTAAATCGGGGTTAGCTTGTATTTCTTCTACAATCGCCGATGTAGGTGGGCCATTATTGTAAGTACAAGAAAATGTTACTGCCCCTACTGCCTTCCAGTTTGCACTTCCAATTAGTTGTGTTAATGTTGAAATATTATCCGAAAATGACGAGATACTAAAAGTTAAATCTATAGAGGCATCATTATTTGAATAATATATACGACTGTTATCGCTTTTCAACCAAAATAAACGGCCATTTGTATTATTTAAAATCAATTCGGCATCACTAAAATTTGAACTAGAATTTGGGTCAGAGTTTTGGATTGCAATTTTACTAGCTGTCGTAGAAATAGTGTTGTTAGATATTGTTATTCGGGTTCCTTGAGTTAAAGCAGATTGCTTTTCTGTTTGCAATTCATTTATAGCAGCATTCAAATCCGTAGAAGATAAACTCGAACCTGAATTGTCATAATAGACTTTATCGGCATGCCAGCTTTCAGATAACCTTTCCCAAGCACTTCCTGTGTACCTATAAAACCCTTTAATTTTGCGAAATCCGATCACACCAGTTGTGGCTCTAACTACAATAATATCATTTGTAGTCATGCCAGTTGACGGTAAATCGGCAAAGGTTGCAACCTCATCATAATTAGTGGAAGCAGATATTTTTTTAGTTGCTTTAGTTTGCGTGTTGACGACTAAATAATAATCATCATTTCCTGCCTGTGCTAAAACAGGAACTTTATTATTGTCAGAAACTACATCACCTAGCGACCTCCCAAACATGTTTAAATCTTAATGTGTTGGTTGTCAATAAGAACAGTAATCCCAGCTATCGTAATCGCACCTGTGATTATATGGTCAAATAATATCATTTATAATTGCCTCAATATTGCTAATCTCAAAATAAATTTTCTGTCTGCCGTTTGTTGAGCTTCAGCAGTTATACGTATATCATCCAAAAAGCAAAACATAGAAGGGACCAGGGGATTAATTGTCGCGCTTCCATTTTTAATATAGATAAAAAAGAAATCACTATTATTTTCCGCTCCTTTTACGGGATACCACACCCCTCCAATTTTTTGCTCAATGTACACTCGTTTTTCAGTACCATCTAAGGCCGAAGGGGCCGTGATGCCCACTAGCGTTTGGGAACCAAGAGCTAACTCGCTCGAAGTTGTATTACCAGAACTAATAATAAGTTCTTTGGTAATTATATTGGTGGCTCCCGAAACGCTAAGTGTCATTTACGATACGGTTGTAGTAACCTCAATCCAAACACTTATTTTAGCGTTAGCCAAAGCACTAGAAGCCACGATATCGATAGTGTCGTCAGCAGCGTATTTGTGTGAAGCTGTTGACTGAGATTGTGTAGTGGCAGCATTAAGATTAATTCCCGTACCAAATCTATCATCATCTGCCCCATCGCCTAATTTAGCTGTGGCTGTCGAGCCTTCAACAGTATTAACATTTAATCCTGCTCTCAAAACAGTTTGCCCTGCTTTAATATTAAGAGCCTGGATAACATCGCCCGATGCTGCTCCTTTAGCCGAAAAGTCGATCACTTCAGAAACAGTGATTACTTTTCCTGGTAAAGAACTACCAGCAACTTTTTTGTCTGTTATGTGTGTCAATGTAGCCATTTATTTTTCTCCTTTTTTTAATTATTAATTACGGTCGTCATCGCTAATTCGTGTTCTTGCACAACGAATTTCAAATGAACCATAGTCCTGATTATCAAATTTAATTTTCTTAACTTGGAAAATCCCTTGATAACCATATTCAATGAATCGACCAAAATCTTTAGTTTGTGTGCTAATTTGAGGAGCTTTCCCTAACGCAATCGCTAAAGCATTTTCGCCAAAAAGAGAAACCTTTGCGCCTGGTACGTTTGCACCAGAACCCCAATCACTTTCACCTGTCCCTGCTGGGTCTGTAATATAAGCTCGGTCATGAGAAAAAATAACTAATCCGTCCATAGTAATCGCATCGGCACCCGTAAATAAAGGATTAGAACTTCCTCTATCAGCCGCATATTTCATTGCGTCTTGGAACTCTGTATCTTGCTGTAAGTCAAACATAACATCAGGGTGAACAACAACAAAATAATAATCTTTGCCACTAGATTTATATGGCTTAATCTTGAATTTTTGATGTGTTCGCGCCGCTCCTTTACCTTTGAATCCAGCTTTAGCTTGAACTTTAGCCTTACGAAGCAAATCAAGCGTAATTTTGTCGTTAGCTGTTAATGTACCTGTTGAGGTTGCAGTCCCAGCGTATAAAATATTAGATGCATTAGACTGAATTGCATCGAAACAGAGGTTATCGATTTTTTCGATTCCCCAAGCGGTAAGTGCGTTTGCACAAGCCTCAGTTATCGAAAAATAACTTTGTTGACGACCCAGTGGGTTATCAGCAGTAATACCATGTAAATACTCCTCTAACTCAACTTCAAAGTTAGAAGCAGCTAAACTTTCAAGGTTGTCTTCTAAAGTAACCCCTGTTGAACCTTTAAGACCGTCGCCGACTAAAGCCTTAACTAATGGCATCTTAATCTTTCCGCCACCTTGACCAACACTTAGGTCACGTTGAACAACAATCGGGCTACCTTGAACAGATAAAGTTGAACTTGTGCTATCCGCAATAGGGTTGATGTGGCCAGTAGACCCATTAACACCCAATACATCCGCACCAGAAAACTTCATAAAAAAACTTGACGATAAATTCTCTCTAAAAACCTTTTCTAAAAATATTTGCTTATGGAAAGCATCATTTGCGGTAAAAATTGACATCTAATTAACTCCTTTTGTGTAAATGTTTTTCTAAATCAGATAAGCTAGCAGTACCTAAAAATTTATCTAGTTCCGCAGGATTAACTCCATTATTTGAGTTGTAATCTTCGTTATAGGTAAAATTATTAGACTGCTTCTGTATTGCTGTCATTTGAGGATCAGAATGTTTTATTTTAAGATTTTCTAATTCCTTTTTAATGTCAGCAATTTCTTTGTCTTTTTTGGCAATTAAATACACGCTTGCGACAAGGTCGCGACCCAATAAGTGAGGCTCTTGTATTAATTTATCAATAGCTCCATCTTGTGGCGCAATTCCCATTAACTCAGCTTGTTGTTCAATTGCAGAAGACAAATTAAGTGAATGAAACCCAGTGAGTTTCGTTTCGATCATTTCAGCGGTATCTTGCATATCACGCATACCAGTCTCTTTGCCCTGTAGCTCTTGTTGGTGACGCTGCTCATTAATTATCTGAGCCTTCAAATCTGCCATTTCGTCTACATCGTGAGCGTTTTCTACCCTTTGCTCTAACTCGGTTACCCTAGACTTACTGTCTTGCAACTGAGATTTTAATTTCTGGTTTTCTTTTGCGGTTCGTTTACTTATTTCTATTGCTTTAGCCTGATTGTTGAACTTAGACTGCATATTTTCGTATAACGACTTGTAATCCGCATCTTTCTCTTTCGGAGCTTCTTCTTGCTTATTCTCAGCAACTTCTTCTTGAGGCTGGGTAGCTCCCTCTTCTTTCTCCTCACTTTTAACCTCTTCAGTTGGTTTTCTCGATCCGAAATAGGATGTCCAATTTCCGATTTTTGAGGAAGGTTGAGTTGCGGTTTCTGACATAATAAAGCTCCTTTTTTGCCTGTCGGCCTGTTTTTTTGGATTATCATAAACTAAAAACAGATCTCATAGAAAAAAAAGAAACTCATAAATGGATTAATCATAGCCTAGTTTGTCAATTGAGCGGGGATCATTCCGCTCAATCGCTAGGTCTATGAGTTCCATATATAATTATGAATTATTTTTATTGCATTGTCAAATAAATTAAAATATGATAAAACTACATAAGTAGTGGTTATGTAGTTTTATCATATTTATAATCTCCTTAATTTGTGCTATATTATATATGTGAAACTAAACGAGCATCAGCAAGAAAGACAAAGACAAATTGTCGAATTGAAAAATAGATGTAAAAAAGACTTTTCTTTTTTTTGCGAGAAAATTGTTGGTATAGGGGTTAAAAAAGAAGGGATAAACACAATGACCCTGACAAACAAACAAAAAGAAGTCGGAGACGACATTGTTAAAATTGTCCGTATCAAGCAGATGACAATGGATGCACTTCAAAACCCACCTGAAGAGTATTCAAAAGCACTAAAAAAAGCAAAAAAAACAATGCTCCCTGAGAATTTTCAGACATTTAGATTAGAACACGAAAAAATATACATTAAACAAACATTTAAAGATTTTTTTAATAGAAATAAAAATAAAGATACAGAAGAAACAGAAGACGAATACGCTAATAAATTGTACGAGTTGGGTCAAAAAAAATTAGTGTCTGTTATGGCCGCTAGAGGGGTAGGGAAAACGTTTTTAGCTGGCCTTATATTATGGTGGTATATGTATAGCTATGATGCGCAAATTTTTGTAATCGGGCCGACAGGCTCACAGATAAGCAATGCTATATGGCCTCAAATTAGTGAGCTGGCGCAATATTCAGCTAAAATATACGGCCCAGCTTCTGTATTATCAGGTGAAAATAAAATATTTATGATCGGTACCCGTGAAATAAAGTCAATGCAATATATCTCAAAATCAGAATGGGGATCAACTTGTTTTGCCAAAAGAATCCAAATTGACCACAGTAAACCAGCAGAGGATCAAAAAGCAGCCGTGTCAGGGCTTCATAATGCACACATGATGTTTATTATTGATGAGTCTAGCGCGATCCCTGATTATATATATAGCGTCTTATCTGATTCTTGTATGGTATTTTCGCAATGTAACGTTATTTTTTCTATTTTTAACCCTAACAGAAATAAAGGTTTTGCAATTGAAGGGGCTACAGGCAAGTCCCCTGATGCAATTGGACATCATATATCTGCTATTGGATGTGAGTTAATTGATGCTCAGAAAATAGAGCAAGATAAACTTAAATATGGTGAGGACTCGCCTTATTATCGTGTTTCCGTTCTCGGACTGCCACCAAAAACAGACGAAGGGGCGTTTATTTCTTTCGAGTGGATACAGCAGGCCAAACAACGTTTTGCGCTTCATGTTAATAACCCTGACCTTCCTTTAGCTTCTGATCCCATGATGTTAGGTGTGGATATTGGATTAGGTGGGGATAAAACCGTTGTCGCTTCAAGAAAAGGAAACTTTTTATTAAATTTTAATGAAAATAATTCATCAGATACAGATGAGATTGAGTTTTTTATTATTGATCTTGTAGAAAAACACGAAACAACACATTTGTATTTAGAATATACCGCGATTTCAGCAGCAATATGCCAGTCAGTTCAAAAGAAATTAGCAGTAACATTGCCAGCTTGTCATATTCATTTAATTAAACCAGGCGGGAAACCTAATGATTCTAAATTCGATCGAAAAAAAGATGAACTTATATATAAAATGGCGAAAGCATTTGAAAATCAAGTTATATGTATTCCTGATACTAGAAATGAGATGTTTGATGAATTTGAAAGTGAGCTTTCGTTAATTCAACTTGATAAAAAAAGACAGGAAAAAGACGGAAAAATAAAAGTTTTACCAAAATCAAATGCGGCTTATGTTAAAGCGTTAAAAGATGCGACTGGTTATTCCAGCCCAGATAAAACAGATGCGTTTGCGATGACGTTTGCTCATGATTATGATGTGCAAGTTGCCGTTACAAGAAAAAATAGGGAACGGTTTAAGTCAAGGGAACTTGCTGTATCAGGAAGATACTCATGGTTAAATTAATATATATAAAAAGGAAGGTAAAATGCCGCAATTAAAAATAACGTCTGTCGAAGAAAATCACGCACATATTGTATTTTTGTTCGATAGGCCACTAGAAGGAACTAATCTCATAGGGTATACAAGCAAAGAAAATGGTCATGCTCATGACGTTATCTTACAAGATGTAACGCAACAAGACCCAAATACAGGTCAGGTGATAGTAGTAGGCCAAGAAATCATTTTAATGCCAAATCCAGGTAAGCAAAAAACCCATCAGCATAAAATTAAAGGTAACCTAACCGCAGATGCTTCAGAAATGGAATGGGCCCCTAATGATTCAAAGTCACAAATTAACCATATCAATAAAAGTGAAAATGAAGACTCAAAAATTGACCCCGAAAAGAAAAGGTACCAAGAATATGAGGACATTTATTTAAGTGCGCTCTCACACGAAAATCAGTACATTGAAGATGCAAAGACTTGTGAAAAGGTTGTATTTGGGGGTAAAGAGTCTTGGAACGCATTAGCGGCTGGAGTTACAGAGCAACGACAAAAGACAAATAGACCATCATTGTCATTCAATATGATTGAGTCTGTTTTAAATACATTGTCTGGTTATATCACCCAAAATAGTAGTATCCCTCGCTTTGTACCAAAAGAAAATGGAGATGCGATGCTTGCAGATATCTTATCTGAGTTAATGTATCATTATTATAATAAATCAAAAGGTGAACACATAAGATCGGAAGTAAACCTAGATCAAATTATTACTGGGCGAGGTAATTATGAGGTCGAAACTAAGTTTAAAAATTATGACGAAGATGATTACGATTTAGATATTAAAATAAAATACCTACCTCATTATAAAGTTGCGTTCACTCCTTATGACCAACCTGACCTTTCAGATTGTAGGGGAGTTGCTAAATTCACTTGGGTAACAGAAGGTCAGTTAATGTCAATGTTACCGAAAGATAAAGTAAAAGAATTTGAAAAGGATGGAGGCGTTTTGTCTAACTTTAACCAAGGGTCTTTGTCTAATTATCCAAATTTAGGTAATTCAGCAGACCGAATGGGGTATATCGATTATTTTTATAATAGGACTGAAAAGAAAGTTTGTGTGATTGATGTGCAAAAAAAGCAAACTCATAAAAGAACAGTATTGTGTCACGTCACAACGAAATACAAACTTGACGGATCGGAAGGAAAAATTAATACAGGCCGCTTAAGTAAAGATACAATTGCCAGAATATTAACAATTCCAGGATTTACCCAAAAAAAATCAATGACCGAAGAAATATGGTGCGGTAAAATCGTCGCAGGGCTACTTTTAGAGGATTACTATAGTCCTTATCAGTCAGGATTCTCAATTGCCCCTGCAATCGCCAAGAAACGGCGTATTGGTGATGAGATACGAATAAAAGGGAAAGTTCACGACTTGCAAGACATTCAAACACAATATAATTTTGTAGAGAGCGAAATTGCCAACGGAATTAGACAAGGGATCGGGAAAACTGTTCTTTATGAAACGGAGGCGTTTAGTGATGAACATGAGATTGAAGAATTTTCAAATAATATAAGAAAAGGCAACGGCGTTGTAGCAGTTAAGGATATTGAAAAAATTAAAGAGATGGGCGGATCAGATATCCCATCTTTTGCTTTTACCCTTTCTCAGACTTACCAAAATGCGATGTACTCCATATCAGGTATCAGTCCAGAGCTGACAGGCCAAAATTCAAAGGCAAATAGTTCTTTATTATATATGGAACGTGTAAAAGCTGCGTTAGTTGGGAATGACTATATAGTCAGGAATCTTGCCCTCGCAGAAGAAATGTTAGCAATCAGGATGTTAGATGCATTTAAAGCATTAACCAAAATACCTGGCAGTAAGGAAAAAGTATATAGAATATTAATGAATAATGATTTAAATAAAGGTGCGGTTGGTGGTGTGAATATTGGTGGAAAGCCCATGATGCCAAAAGACAATCAAGCAGGATTCACAATGCAGGACTTGTCTATATTATGGAATGCGGACGCAGATTTTGCTCAGTATGATGTCGCAATCGCATTTGGCGAAGGGTCACCAACTAAGAAACTCGCAGATCAGAAAATGTGGTCAGAACTGGCAATGCAAGGGGTTGGGGTGCCTCCACAATTTATATTAGAGCTTATGGATATGCCAGTTAAGCAAAAAGAAAGAATGAATCAAATTTTACAAGAGCAAATGCAAGCTCAGAATGCGATCAAAGAAAAAGAACTGAGCATGATCCCTCAGCAACAACAAATTGCAGCTCAGGCGGGATTAATGAAATCAAACGCAAAAAATCAAACAGATATATTAATTAATCGCGAAAAATTATTATCAGCGGAAAACACAAAAATAGCTGAAATGGAAGAAGAACGAAACAAACCAAAAGAGAATAAAAAAGAAACTAAAAAAAGGAGTGAAAAATAATGACAACACAAGGAATTTTAGTTGATGCTGTATTTTCAGGATTAACAGGGTCAACAGGTGATTTTGTAAATAAAAGGTTATCTGGTGGAAGGGTAGCGCTTCACCCAGCAGGCGGTGCCAACAGCTACAAAAATGTATATACATCAGCAACTATAGGCGGCTCAACACTTATCGACCAATCCGTTAATAACGGGGTTGTTCTCAATGACGCAGGATCAGCCGAGGTATACGCTGTCGGCCATTATCTATGTAAGGCTTATGACTCTAATAATGTTTTACAAATAACCTTTGAGCTTCGTTACGGCGATGTTACCTCAGACGGCTCAGGCGGATCAGCCGCAGCAACAGCTATTTTGGATGTTAAATCTAGTTACGGTACAAATGCAGCTGATATTAATAATGCAATTACATATGCAAACGCAAATAGCACGTCTCACTTTGTTTTTCTTTTTAAAGACGCAAATTTTACGCTTGAAAATAACATGGCTTTTCCTGCTAATGTCACAATGCAGGTCGAACCAACAGCCAAATTAATGTTATATGCAGGTGTCAATGCTGTTACAATTAATGGGCCAATTAAACACGATTTTAACCAAATATTTAAATACGAAAATAATACAACTTGTACCGTTACAATTGACCCTAAATACACTGAGCAAGCATATCCTCAATGGTTCGGCGCTGTTTCTGATGGGACTTCAGACTCCTCTTTCTTTGTGGCAAAAGCGTTAGCCACTGGAATTAAACGTCTCGTTTTGTCTGGGGGAAACTTTAAACTTAATAGCAATATAACTATCCCATCAGACGTTGAAATCATACGTAAAGGTGGTGCTGATTTCACACTTGCAAATGGTGTAACCGTTAGCGGATTAGGGGCCAAGGCAACTGTTTTTGATAAAGTATCAGCAACGTCTATACTAGGGCCAGTGACTGGAAACGTAACTGGTAATTTGACTGGTAATGTAACTGGTAATGTGACCGGTAACTTGACTGGTAATGCAACTGGGGACTTGACTGGTGATGTAACTGGTAATGTAACTGGTAATGTAGTTGGCGACTTGACTGGTAATGTGACCGGTAACTTGACTGGAGATGTAACTGGTAATACCAGCGGTACCGCCTTATCCGTGACTGCGGCATCTCAACCAACAATTACTAGCTTGGGAACCTTAACTAGCTTGAGTGTTTCAGGGGATTTGGCGGTAGACACAACCACATTAAAAGTGGATTCAACTAATAATCGTGTGGGGATTGGTACAGCATCCCCTGTTAATGAATTAGATGTCAGGGGTAATATACTCACTAGGGCTTCTGTACCTGATATATATGTGGATAGCACGGTGACTAACACTTTCAGGGGGTTGTTTATGAAAGAAAATAACACCAACAAATCAGGCATTTTTCAATACGGCTCAACACACTCATCAGAGGCTAATAATTTAGCGATTAAAAATTATGCCACTGGCGGAGATATTAATTTTTATACAAGTGATATTAAAAGAATATCTATAGATAGTGGTGGAGATGTTCTTATAGGCAAGGCTTATTCAGGGGAGTCCGGGACTCAACTTATTTATACTGGTGGGTCGCAAATCTTTCAGATTGGAACATTCTCTAGGAATGCGATATATTTTTATAGGGGCCATCCTAACGTTACGCTGGTAGGAGCCATAGCAACTAATGGAACCAGTACATCATATAATACAAGCTCAGATTATAGACTAAAAGAAAATGTACATCCTCTAACAGACGGATTATCTCGATTAATGAAGTTAAAACCAAGTAAATTTAATTTTATTTCAGATAAAGATAAATTAGTTGACGGTTTTCTCGCTCATGAAGCACAAGAAATCGTACCTGAATGCGTCACTGGAGTTAAGGACGGAATGAAGGACGTTGGGAATATTACAGATGAAGACGGAAAAGTCATAAAAGAAAAAGTTGAAAAACCAGAAGATTTGAAAGAAGGTCAAAAATGGGAAAAGACAGGCGAGGAAGCAGACTATCAAGGTATTGATCAAGCAAAATTGGTACCACTAGTAGTTTCTAGCGTACAAGAATTATCTAAAAAAGTAACCGCTCAAGAAAAAATAATTAAAACACTACAAAAGAAAGTAAATTAATTTTAATGTCCCTACCATTTTTGATAGGGGGGCGTGCCTAAAATAAAACTTTTTAACTAGATAAATAATATATTCTAATAATAAACAAACATATCTAGGCGAATATATCTATTGCTGAAAATAAATAATTATAATACTAATAGAATGTATTTAATTTTTAAAAATTAATTGTTTATATCGAGGTTAGATAATGTTTAACTATTTAAAGAAAAATGTTTCACTCGGAGAGAAATTAAGAAAAGCACGAGAAAAAGCAGGTTACACACAAGAAAGACTTGCGCGTGATCTTGATGTGTCAACACAGACAGTTTATAAAATAGAAAAGAGCAAACATAACCCTTCTTTTAAGTTGGTTAAAGATATTGCAAAATTGCTTAAAGTATCTCTTGATAGTCTCTAGCCAGGCGGGTAAGTGTAGTCGTCATTAGGTTTAACAACACTTTCTGTTTTTCTGTCTACATATACCTCCGTTATTCCACTGTTTTCAAACCTATATCCTTGATGTAGCTCAATTCTTTTATATGAGTTATACAAAGCTGCAATTATCCCAACAGCTGTAATAATTGCGCAAAATACTTTAATAGTATATAAATTATTCGTAAAAAAACTTTCCATTAGCTGTAAGCGTACTCCACCGCATATCCTTTATTAACCATATCTTCGTTAATTAAAGTTCCCTTATAGCTAACATTAGCTAGATACCGCCCGAATTTACCTTTCTCATCTTTAATCGTCTCAACAAACACTATTTGACCTTGTAACTTTTCAATTAAATAAGCCTTAGCCTCTATCCCTAACTTCTTTTTTTCTTCTGTAGTACCCTTTCTTAATGTAGGCTCATATGCGTCAATTCCATATAACCTAACCCTTTCTGTAAATTTAATACTGAACCCTAAATCAAACTCTATATCTATTGTGTCGCCATCTACTATATTCGTGACAACACCCTCATACGTGAATAAATTTTTCATTTGTTGCTCCTTTTTTTTGTTTTTATTCGTAAGTTTAACTAGGTTATTATACATCTTTTTATCATCACTGGCTAATTTTAAACTCACCGTCTCGTCCAAATACTCTGTTATGCAAAATCGCAATTTCGTCACGTACTCTACGAGAATGTATATTACTTTCATCACGAACCTCATAATACATTGCAACTTTCTCCAATACCGCAATAGCATCAATGTCATCTCTAACCTCCTCTTTTTCCTCGGATTTCATACCTAAATTATACCATTAATAAAAAATATGTTATAATTAACTAGTTAAAACCAACTAAAAAAAAACAACTAATCAAAATGAAAGAAATGAGCAAAGATAAACAAATTAGCTACAAGCTAGACCTAATTCTAAGTAAACTGGAAAGCGTTGAATCAGCTCTTCAAGAAATCTCTATAGATAGCGAATTTTCCATTAACCAAATGTTTGAAGTCCTAGACTCCCACGCACAACAAGTGAGCAACCCCTCAATCGTTTATATTAGCGAATC
>JGI24006J15134_10000431_pt1 | contig 25900 bp, 34 predicted proteins | sample LinPmetageLP53_FD_15134 | JGI IMG/M metagenome (IMG submission 15134)
ATACCAGACATTTGTCCTTTGTTGCGCCCTTGCAAGGAAGATATTATAATTTTATTGTTTGCCGCAAAACTCCAAGACATAAACTGAATAGGCATTTTAAAGAAATTATGTTGTCTTCTTTGCGCTCCTCTGCCTATAATACCATAAGACAAAGCTGATCTATCTGCATCTGTAGGAGTAATAATAGTATTAATTTGATCGGCTCTAACAGCTACAGTATATTTTCTAATTAAATCAGGATCTACATCATCACCCCAAGCTTGAACATTAGAGTAATATATTTCTTTTCCACGTTTGCCACCAGAATTTTTCCAAGCATTGTGCATATTTATTAAATCTCTTTGTCCTAATCCATACTGTCTTAAAATATCTAAGTCTAAAGATTGATCTTTAGTTAATGGTGTAACAGTACGTTTATTAAATTGTGTTTTTTGTTGTTTAAATATTTTCATAGCTAAAGCATTAGTATCATTTTCATAATCTGCTTTAGATTTTTTAAGTTTATTAGGGTGTCTACTATGTGTAATTTCATGTAATAAAACAAAATCATGCCATTCATCAGGAGTTTCAAACACATTTTCTAATGGTTTAACTCCTTTAACTTTAGGTTTTAACCATGCTTTATCTTTGAATTGAGCTCTTACAGCATCAGAATCTATGTAAATTGTTTTTTCATTTTGTCTAGCAAAAGCTGGAATATATCTTCCATCTTCTGTTTCTTTACCTTTACCATATCTAATTGTATAATCAGTTTTTGGCATCTTAACATAAAAAGTATTAGCTTCTAAATACGCTCCATTTCTTAATATTCTATCAGCAGACATAAGACCAACCCATCCTTTAAAAGTATCTGTCCAAGAATTAAGTAGGTTCATATTATAAAAACCAGTAGCAAGGTCATCTAAGCCACCCATTACTTTATCACCAAGTTTACCTAGTTTTCTATTGCCATAATTACCCATAGCGTCTGCTTGCATTACTCTGTATCTAGCTGTATTTAATACAGTATTTAAAGTTTCAGAGCTAACTTCTAAATCTATTTTAGCCGCTTTCATCATGCCACGTTCATCTAAATCAACAGCCCAATTTTTAAAGTATCTGCCAAAAACATCTCGCATACCCCTTGATAAAATAATCTTAGCTGGGTCTGCTAATGAGGCTATAATTACTTTACCCATCATAGCCATTTGTGATAACTGCATAGCGGCTTTAACAAGCTGGTTACTTGTAGAACCATTAGTTGCAGGATTACCTATTCTTCCTAACACAGCATCTACACCTATATTAAAATCATCTTCATGCGCCATTAAATCTTTCATAAAAGGTTTAGCACCTTTAGTATTAATTTCATCTGCATGTCTTAAAACTATGTCAAAGATTGATTTTCTAATCATTCTTTCACCTAATCTATCTCCTTCAAACATTCTAGCCATTTCAATAGCTGGCCCAAATTTAGTATAATAAGCTGTACTTATAGCTCTAATATCTGTTTCTATAAAATCTGCCATACCATTATGTTCTTTTAATAAATGATAGTTGGGCATATCTAAATCTCTTTTCATAAAGAAACGTGCTTGCCCTTTGCCATTCATGTTATCAAAATTAGTATCGCCAGCTTCACCTATTAATTTATTTGCTATTTCTTCTGCTTTTGTTTTAAGAGCATTTTCTTTAGCAATATCTAATTCAAGAAGCTCATCCTTAGTAGCATTAGGTTTTGGCTGTTCTTCTAAAATTCTTCTAAGTTTTCCAGAAGGAGATTTTTGAAGATAGGGCATAAGAACCATCTTAACAAATTTGTCATAGTTATCTCTTATAGCTCCTTCGTTCCATATCCTAGTAATATAATGCGCTTCATTAGGAGGCATAAGAGAACCTTTAGTAAAATGTGTGCCTTCAACAGTTTTTTTAAGATGAGCTATATATCTTTCTTGTGATTCAGTAGCAGGCTGATCTATTTTTTTTAACAGATCTTTCATGTAATTTTGTTTAGCATAACTTACTGGTGCATTTAATTGATCATTTAAATCTTTTAATAGCTGTTCTTGTTTTGGAGTACCTTTAGCTTTAATAGGTTTACCTTTTACATCTTGCAATCCATAAACAGAAAACAGCCTTTTAATTATATCATTTCTTTTTTCAAGCTGGTTTTTAGTTAAACCTCTAGTATGATAAGCTTCATCTAATGCAGAAAGAATATCTTTTTGATCTTGCAGACTTTCTTTTATATGTTGTTCTATTTCTGTTATTAAATTTTTCTTTTTAGTTTTTTTGTGCATTTCTTCGTTAACAATATCTTTGTATCTTTCAACATTTTTTTCTTTTCTTTTTGCTATTGTTTCTAATATTTCTTCTATTTTAGCTCCTGCGTCTTCTTTCTTTCCCATTAACCTTAAAACAAATATTTCTTTTTCTTCCATATCATTTAAAAGTTTAGCCATATTTCTTTCTGCTGTTCTTAATGCAAATGATTCTGCTATTGTAGGCTTTTTAATTTTTTTAAAATCTAAATATTGCATATAATACTGAGTGTATTCATCATGGTCTTGAAGAAATGATTTTTTTATTCCATCTTCTGTTCTAAATATACCAACTTCTTCCCCCATATCCCCAGCTTTTTTAAATGCGGCAACTATTTTTTCTGCTGATTGTTGTATTTGTGGTGTTTCATGTACTATTTTACCAAACTCTACAGATTGATCATTTATTGTTCTAGTTTTATCTGAAGCTACAGCTATTGTTTTAAAAACTTGTGCAGAAAATTCTTCAAAAGTTAGCTTGTCTTTGTTGCCAGTTGTAAATTGATGTACTTGTGCCGCCCATTTATAAGTAGGCATACCAGCAAATCTTGCTGGTTGTGTAGTTCTATCACCATAATATTGAGTCCATGAATCTTGTAAATCTCTAATAATTATAGCTTTAGTATGAATGTGTTGTGCATCATTAAGCTTAACACTTCCTTTACCTTCAATAGCTACACCTCCAGCGTCTACATTTTTAGTAGTTAATGACATATCAGACATAAGTTGTTGCGCCATTCTACTAGCAAAAGGGCTAGCAAACCTTCCCATTAATCTTCCAAGTATTCCTATTTGCGTTGTTTTTTCAAAGCTTCCAAATACTGACTTTAGTTGTTCTGAATCATCTTCCCCTTTATTCTTACCTTCAAAGCCTTTAACATTTCTAGNTCTTTTCTTGTCATNTAAAACTCTTTCTTTTATTTTTAAAGNTGCTTCAAACTGATCTACATCTACTTCTTCAATAGCTTTAGTTCTTTTATTGTATTGAACTTTTCTTTTTTTAAGATTAGTTTTTTTACCTTCTTGTTCTAAATGAGCTTTGTTATAATTACTGCCTATCTTGCCTACATTCATTCCTCTTGTTAAATGCCCTATTGTTCCTGTAAGTAACCCACCAAAGAATGCACTACCTGCTATAGCTCCAACAGCTTCTAACCCAGTATGTGTTGGATCTCTTTCTGCTCTCCATGTTTCTTGTACTGCTGTTAAGCCAGCTATTGAAGGCACAGTTCTTTTTGCAGCCTTAACAAAACCCATACCTACAGCACCAGGAATTGGTACTAGATTAATTGGATCTAATAATCCTGCCATTAACATAGCTGATATAGAATTGTTAATAGATAATCTATCTCTAATTTCAGACATTTCTTGGTTCATTGTTAAAATGTTAGCAAATTCTGCTTGGCTTCTAGCTTCAGTTAACTCATCCCAAATATGCGTAGGGTGATTTTTTAATTGATCAATAGTAACATTAAAAGATTCCTCTGCTGGAAACACAAAATTTTGCATTTTATTTTGTAAAGGAGCATAGATTAAAGCAAGGTTATCTGTTACATCTCCCCACCACGAAGGAGATTCTGCTAATGATTGAGGTGTATTTCCCCATAAAGGATTAGGTTTAAAGTCTGCCATTATCTATTTTTATTTCTGTAATCTTCTATTGTTCCTTTTCCTGATTCTGTATTATAATGTTGTTTCCAATAAACAGATCTACCATCCATAGTGTCAGGTATAGGATCTTGTGTTAATGCTATATACAACCTAGCTACAACAGCACTAACAAGAGGACTTTTTAAATGTTCTATAGTTGTATTAGCAATAGAAAAATAAGGTATATAGTTTTGCATAGCGTCTTCTATTGTTTTAACATTAGATGCAAATTGATCTCCTTTAGTATTTTCTTTTATATATAATTGCATAGTAGTTAATGCTTTGTAATTTTGCCAAATACCCATATCTTTATTTTTGCCTACGTAAGTATCTGGATTTGTTCCAGCATCACTTTCTACATTTGCAATTTCAATTAAATAATTTGTTAAGTTTTCTTCATTGTTAGCAGGTAACATCTTAGCAACTATAGAAGCTACATTCATAGTAAGGTCTGTACCTGTACCTTTATATTTAAGTATTTTTTGTTTTTCTGGATTGTTTTTAATTTCCTCTAGTCGTGTTAAATTTTCATCAGTTTCTTTTACTTCGTTTATTATTTTTTGTTTTGCTTCTTCAGATTCGTTTATAAGGCTTTGACTTACTGCAATTCTTTCTTCTGTATTTTTTGGAAAGAAATGCCTAAATATTTTTTTACCAAGATTTATTGTTGGGACAGGCTCAGATCGAGATATGCTAAAGTTAGCAGATGAGTCTGTTGTTAATTCTATTTCACTTTGTATAAAGTCTTTTTCTTTTTCTATTATATTCTCTAATTGTTTTACTTTTGCAATTGCATCTAATTGCGCAGTGTTTTCTTCTATTATTGATTGTGTATTAAAAACAAAAGGATCACTTCCACTACCATTATCTATTTCAAGATAGCCATTAATAGTTCTAAATTCTCCATCATCATCAATAAGAACTACATGAGTTTTTTCTGTTGTTTCATCATAATGCAATTTATAAGTCTTACCAAAAATCATTGGTATATTTACAACTTCACCATCTGTATTTTTGTACTTAACAGTAAAAGGTGCATACATACTTTCTCTTACTTTTGAATTTCCAGTATTATCTATTAAATTATTTCGATATGCTTGTTGTTCTTCTTTATTTTTAAAAGCAGGTTCTATTATTTTTCTGTTAAATTCTCCACCTCTAGCTTGTAGTTTTTGATTTTGATTTATATTAGAAAACACAGTTTGTTGAAACAATTCTTCTTCTGTTCTAATCATATCTTTATTTTCAAAAACTGATATAATTGCGCCTTCACTTCCAAGTTTATTGTTTATTGCTTCTGCTAGTTTTACATTCATTATTATATGTTTTGGATCTGCTCCATAAGCTATACTACTTGTAGCTATGGCCTTGTATTTACTATTTATAGTGTTATCTATATTGCTTATATCATTAGCATCATTATAAAGCATTTTTTCAAAATCTTGTTTTTTAAATCCTCCACTAATTTCTTGTGGGTTTGCTCTAGNTTNTACTACTCGTTGAGATAAATNTATTAAACCTTCTGTTAATTCNTCTATAGTTTGGTCNCTTCCATTTGAAATATATTCTAAAGTTTCTCTATAAGCTAAAGCTTTCATTTCTTNATTATATTCAGAATATGGAACTGTTGATATTTGTTGTCCATAAAACTGATCTAAATAATTCATTATTAAAGTTGGGCTNTCTATGTTTACACCGTCAATCGNATCACCCATACTTAACATTGATTTTAATTTTNNTATGTATTNTTCGTTATTAGATGCNTTTAAAAGAGTTGNAACATTTTCAAAAGATTCTTTATTCTTACGTGAATCACTACTAGTTTCTACTATCATGTTCATTCTTTTAAACATAGCATTTGTATACACACTTAACCCAGCGTTTCTCCATATTTCTTTTAATTTCTCTGTGCTTTGCATTTGTTTATAAAAAGGAAAATAAAAGTTTGCTAGTTCACTAGCAGGAGCTAAAGTAATATTCTTTAATCCTGTTATTAAAGAATCTGGAATTGTTTCTCTTCTGTCTATGTATTGTCTTATTCCATCAACATACTTTATATGTTTGTTATCATTTAATGCGCCTATGCTACTAATAAAATTACCATAAGTTATTTCTTCGCTAAACTCGTCTGCTACGGTAGCTACTATAACTTCTAATTCCTCATCTAAAGCTTGTTGAACATGTGAATTAGGAACATTTATAGGTGTTTGTTTATTGTCGGCCCAGTTCTCTTTTATTGATTGAACACTTATATCTCTTTCACTTTGTGTGTTTTTAACTGTTATATCTTTTGCTCTAGCTCTAAATTGAGCCGCTATTTTTATTCTTGTATCTGGATTTTGTATTAATTCTTGAATAGATTCTCTTGTAAAATTATAATCTTTAAGGCCATCTGATAAAGTAACTCCAACATTATCAAGACCACCTTCATTGCCTTCTAATAATTGTGCCATTCCTATTAATTTACTAGGATCATTTATTAAAATAGCACTACCACTTTGACTTCTAGATTCAAAAAGATCTCTTAACATAAAATAATTTTCAAAATCTATTCTATTTCTTTCTCCTTGTTTTTGTTCGTAAGAAGAAAGTACACCAACATTAGGCTAAATCTAAATCTATTTCTACTATTCTACTTACGTAATTTTCTCTTTCTAGGTCATCAAGCTGGTCATTTATAAGTTTATTTGTAATGTCATCTTTTTCTGCTCGTAACCCATTTATATTTGTATTAAATGCTTTTGTTGTTGCTTTCTCAACAGCTCTTTGCATAAAAATATCAATACGATCTCTACCTATTCTAGCCATTTCTTGTTGATTTTGAGGAGCAACATTTGAAACAATAGAACTAAGACTATCTTCCATTGCTTGTGACATTACATCAGGTTCTAAAAAATGTTTAGCATATAATCGTGACATGCTTCCTTCTATATCTGTTTTAACTTCTCTTTTATATATATTGCCTATAGTTTTTTTATAATTTTCTTGATAAATACTTCCTCCTTCTTGCATAGGAGGTGGCATTATAGTTAAACCTGCACTATCTTTTTCAAGAACAACCCCTTCAGCATCATCAATAGCTTTAGTTCTTGCATCATCTCTTGCGTATTGAGCAAATTGATTAAACAAAGCACCTCCTGTTCGAGCTACTTGCCCCCAAGCTTGCGCTTCATTATTATTAACTCTTTGATTAACAGGGGTAACTTTAGGTAAATTGCCTATTTGTCTTCTTTCAAATTTACTATATCTTTGTACCATTTTATATCCCTACGCAAAATCGTATGTTGATGGTGATGGTTTAGTTTTGGTCCCAGCAACATTAGATCGTTTATATTCTGCTCCTGCACCTATTAATGTTCCTCCTGCACTTATCATTCCTGCTCTTCTTACTGCTCCTGCACCTGCGCCTGCATTAGCTACAGAGTTTTTATTAACAGCTATTTGAGAAGCTATACGACTTTGCGATATACCAGCACCTAAACGTATTTGACTTACATCAAACTTATAAGCATCAACATCTGCTGTTGTCATAGCATTATAACTTGCACTATCTCTTCCTCTATTCATTGCTCTCATTCCAGCAAGGCTTTCNTTTAANTTTGTTCTTCTTGCCATCTCTTCATCATGCGCTCTTATTTTTTCTATNCTTGCATCTTCTTCTAATTGTGCATTTCTAATTTCTGCATTTCTACGATCTATTGCACCTTGCGCTTCTATAGCATCTGCTTGTGCTTGTGATTGTTGATATTGACCAAAGGCACTAACACCTGCTGATATTAACATTAAAGTTGTTGGTTCGCACATTAAAATCCATACTCCATAACTAGTCCTGTTACTCTCATAGGTAACGGATCGGTTTGTTTAATTGTTATACTTCTATCTCTTCCATAACCTAATACATAAAATTCTTTCAGTCCAGTAAAGGCACTAGGAGCAATAGAAAAATCATCTGTTACTTGTCTTAGTATAATTTGAGAGCCTTCTAAAGTAGAAGATAACGAACTATCTAATCCTAAAATAACTCTAGATATTCTTTTAGGTTGTCCTCTTAAACTACCTGTACTCAATACTACTTCTACTGGCATAGTCTCTGCTGTTACAACATAGTCATAACCCACAGTAACCTCCTTACATTCCATACCAGCACTAAGAGTTAACACACCTGAGCCACTTATAACAAACTCGCCTAGATAGTACGTTCCTGACCTTACCTTAACAGTTTGATTATTGTAAGCNGTTAGTCCTGTAAAACTTAATCCTGCNCTTGATATTGTTTTAGTTGTAGAATGATCTAAAGTATCTGTTGCATCTCCTAATTCTTCTAAAAAATAACTACTTCCTCTTAATACTGTAAAAAAACATCTAGTACCTACAGCTTCTACACTTTTAAAGGTAGCTCCAGTTTGCGACCAATGTGTCCAACCTGCTAATTTTTCTGCTCTAACTGAATGAAAGTTAGCTATAGTTCCATCTGTATTTACAAATAAAGCATACTGTTCTGGCCTAGCATTAGAGCCACCAAAAATTGCTAAATCATTAGGTGTTTGTACTAAATGCGTAGAAAGCAAAGATAAACTATTTGCAGAATAAGCAAGCTCTGTATCTGTAAATAACAATTCTCTAACTGTTCTACCACTTTTCTGAACAAAGATAGTGCCTCCATCAAAAGCTTTAGCATTAACAAAGTTAGAACCATATGTTGTTTGTCTTCGTATATTAAAATTTTCAGGAGTTAAAACAGAAGTATCTCCTTGAGGACAAAAGAATTCAGCATTAGCTGTAAATACTTGCAGATGTCTATTAGATATTAAATGCCGTATATCTGCTACTCTATCCATGCCAATAGAACTTTGTATACTTTCGTCATCTTCTCCTTCACCTGTATCAAAATTAAAAAAGAAATCTACTTTAGAAGACCATAACCAATCAGGTTGTGAACGAGAACCACCAAACCATAATCTTCCATCATGGAATGTAACACTTGCAGGATACCCTCTTTCATCAGAATAACTTTGTTCTTTCCATTCTGTATTAGTAGCATTTGCCGCACTTACTTTAATTAAAGGGCCACCTCCAGCAGTAGTTGCATTTGCATTATTACTGCCTCCTACTGTAATTTGATATTGATCATCATTATTAACAGTAATGCTGTGACTAGCGTTAATATCTCCTGCATCTATGTTAGCTATAGAATTAGCACCAGTTATTGTTACTGTTGCTCCATCTACTAAACCATGTAATGGGTCTTCTATAGTTAATAATTTTGTTCCATTACTACTAGTTAAAGCATTTTCTATTAATTCTTTATCTAATGTTCCAAATATTGTAGCTGTTGCTGTAGTAGCATTAGTTACCCCAGTAATTTTTAAAGAAGTTTTGTTTATTTTAAGGTAAGTATTAACATGATTTGATGTAAAATGATCAGCACTAGCTGTAACTGTTTTAGATCCTGATATACCACTTACTGCTAAAGTAACAGAAGCATCTGCAAACTTGTAATAAGGTTGATAAACATTCTCATCATCCCCATCAAAAGCAAAATTAGAAGTATTAAAAGCTGTTAAACTTGTTCTTTTAATAATTTGAGTTGTCATAGTAGGGTGGCATACAATCATAGTGTCACCTGATTGTGCTATGTTTAATTGATAAATTATAGAAGAAGTCCAAGGGGCACTTGTAATACTAGCTACTATTGCATTAGTTTCTAAATACCAAACATCAGCTCTTTGATGACCAAAGGCTATTATGTATTGTTCATTATCATCAAAATCAAAAGCAATTAAACGTGCATCGCCAGTTAAAGCTGTTAATAATTTAGTCCCTGCTCTTCGTTCTACTCCACCTTGAGGTAAGATATTTAAATTTTTTAATTGTTTTGCACCATTTGCATATGCTCCAGTATCACTACGCATATTCATTAATGGGTCTAACTCTCCACTAGCAAAGCTAGTTTTTAGTTGACGCAGTTTATTAACACTACTTTTTAAAGCCAATTATTCCTCCACTATACCTTCAATTTGTGAAGAGCTTTTGTTGTTTCTGTTGTTTATAAATCTTGATGTTGTAAATTTTTTAGTTGTGTTTTGTTGGCTATCTAAATTTCTAGAAATAGCTAATTGTCTGCCTGCTTTATTTTCTAAAGCAACACTAAGCTCTGTATTTTGTGCTACTGAAAAAGCAAACAATGCCGCTAAAGTTAATTCTGCTGTATAAATAAAATAAGCAGGAAACAATATAGCAGGATTAGTAAGTCCTTCGTCATAATATGTGTAATCTGCAAACACTTTATCTGTAGATGTTGCATTACAATAAGCCATATCTCCATATCTATTGTATTTAATAGGCCTATCATTAACTAAAACAGTATGTAGAGTTAGCATATCAGCAGGAAGTTGATATGCACTATCCCATATAGCATCAGGTTTATCTGTTAATCGTGATAATTGTGCCTGTTTACTAGCAAATCTCCAACGATAATTAGAAATTAAGTTCTTTATTGTATCTGTATAAAGGTTAGAAGCTACTTTACTTTCAGTAGTTCCATCTACAAAACTTGTAATTGGCTCTGCACCTATCATTATTAATGCTCTTGCACATATATCAATGTCGGTAGTTGCCATTTGAAATCCTTATAAAATAGAGAGGAGCGTTAACCCCTCTCTATGATCTATTGTTTTATGCTAAAGCTACGGTTGTTACTGTTGCCGCCCCTGTAGCTGAAGTTACAGTTACCAAGTCAATTGCTGGCGAAGAACCACCAGTTGCACTTATAACAACTATTACATCAAACTGCTTTAACTCATTAGTAGCATTATTAAAATAACCACTACCACTTACAGCACTAACTGCTTCTGTAGATTTGTATATCCACATACCCGGATTAGCACCACCAACTTTATATAGATCGCTTGCTACGTAAGCCATGTTTTATTCTCCTTATTCTGCTATACCTACTTGATATACAGCTGTGTCATCAATTAATACTGCGCCCATACTCATGTATGCAGTAATTAGATTAGATACTCTTTCAGGGATATAGTTAACCTCTGTTCGAACATCCGATTGAATAGCAAGACCTGCACCCGTTTTATGGTATGCAAAGCATTGACGTTTTGAACTTGCTACTGGTAATCCTGAGAAAGTCATCCATAGGAAACCTAGCCATCTTTTAGCTACCATACCACCTTTGTAAGGTAAATCATCAGGGCCTACAAAGTCTGCGTCAGAGAAAGCAGCTATACTTAAAAGATCAATCCATCCGTCAGGTGAGATTACAAAGTATCTATCACCATCTTCAGGAATATCGTTTTCACCAAAGTGAGCAAAAACAGTATTAATCTTTGCCGCTGTTAAGCCGTCAGAACCACTTTCAGTAATTACGTTACTAGTTCCATCAAGTGCTGTTGTAATAAGCTCATCAGCTTTTCTGCCTAATGCTCCAGCAGATGATTGTGCTACAATAGATCTTTCATCTATGTTAGTTTTTAATTCATCAAGACTATCTACGTAATCTGCTGAATAGTAATCAGCCATTGTTACGTCTACATTAGTATGATCAAGATTCATTACTGGTACTTGACCATGTCTTGATTTTTGAACAGCCGAACCTTTTCCTACTTTTTGAAAACGTGCTTGGCTACCTTGTACGTTAGGCTTTACACGAAGCGTTCCTTGAAGTTTTGATCCCATGCGCTGATAAGCTACATGCACATCACTCTCGAACTGCTTAATGAAAGCTTGGTCTATTGATATTGACATATCCATGCCCTCCGTTAAGTTAAAATTATACGAACGAGATTATCAAGTTTGCTCTCTGTAAAGTTATCCTAAAGGGCTCTACTCAATTTAAACTTGGTCTACAGTTAAGATGTTTACTAATTTTTATCTAAGTTTCTACGCACAAAATAAAAAAACTCTAAGTGATTAACGTGAATTACTTTAGTAGATACAGTAAAACCTAGTAAAATCAACAGGTTAATAGCCTTTTTATTCTTAGACCACACTAAATTGTGTACCTTTTCATAGGGAGTTACTACATAATTTATCCATTTTATCCCCATTTTTGCTACAGTTGTTGGATTATTAAACGCTTTATCTGTAGCTAACGCCCATATTGTAGCTGTTTTAATGCCGTCAGGTACAAGACCTCCTATTAAAACAGGCTCTTTATCTTTATATAACGTAAGAGTTTGGCTGTTTTTTACAATCATTGCAGTATTAATAGCTTGCAAAGGAGATTTGTTTAACGCTTCACATTCTACAATGTCTGCTTTTCTCATATGTTTTGCTATATGTACTACATCTTTTTTAAGAGATGGAGATACAGTATACAAAACTATCCAAACATTTTAGCAAAGGCATCATCTATTTGTTTTACATAAGCAGGATCTCTTTTGTTTGAATTAGAGTAACGAGGGTCTAACATCATCTGCTCTAAGTCTGCTCTTGTTTTTCTTGCCGAGCCTGCATCTACTTGATTGCCTATGTTTCCTTTTTGTGATTCCATAATACGTTCTAATGCTTTAACTCCATCTGCTGTTGTAGCCATTTGTTCTATAGCTCTACCTTCTTCAGGAGTAAAACTTTTACTTACCCATAAACCTACAGCTTCAGTTCTTGCTTTAGCATTATCGCCTAGTTTAGCCATCTCTTCTTCTGCACTAGGCCCTGTGTCCATACCATTTTGCATAAACATTTCTATACCAGAGTTAAATCCATCTTGATCTATACCATTATTATGGCAGTAATCTTTCCAACTATCCATTAAAGGATTGTCTGCATTAACACCTTCTGGCATTTCAGGTATAACATATCCACTAGCTTCTTCTGGTAATCCTTCAGCTACTTCTTTTTCAAGCTTTGCAATAACTTCTGCTTCCATATCCTCAGATTTTTTACCAACAAAAGTTTCAAGTTCCGTATAAGATTTTGCCATACTTTGATAATCTGCTTCACCATTGTCTGACCAAAATTTTTCTGGCAACCATTCTGGTCTTTCTGTTACAGGTATACTAACATCTTCTGTTTGAGAAACTTCTTCTGTTTCTACTGGTTCACTTAGATTTGTTTCGTTCATATTCACCACCCTTTACTCTAGTTTCAATTAAACCAACAACAAAACGCATGCCTTCTCTATGTCTTAGTTCTGAATCAGATATAGCAGGCCCAGCTACACTCTCTATAGTAATAGATCTTAAGTATTGTAGTACAGCTTTTCCAGCAGGAGAAACAAAAGTAGACAAGAAATGTAGATTAATTTCAGTTTCTCGTTCAGGAGAACGCATATTTCCATCTATACTTGTTACTTTTTTTTCTTTATTGTTGTCCATCTGGAGGCATTTGCCCTTGTTGTTGTTGTTGCGCCTGTTGCATTTGTAACATTTGCTCAACCATTTGTTGTTGTTCCTCTGGTGTCCTAACTAATTTTTCAGGAATACCAAGCTTGTTTGCAAGATAAGCTGTTGCTTCGTTAGTGTCAATTAATCCGTTAATTAATTGTGGGCCGAAGCGAGCTTGTATTAACTCAAGGAATCTATTAAACGAAGATACGTCTTGGTTAGCTTGTGCTTGCGCTAATGGAGATGTTGATTGTATTTTTACTTCTTGACCATTAACAGTTGGTAAAGTAATACGCCCTTGTTTCTTTAATATATGAACCACTCTTTGTAATACAGGCTGTACCATTTCAGCTTGTAACCTACCAAAAGCAGAACCTATTTGTTTAGAAAGGTCAGCCATTCTTTCAGCTACTTCTGTTGCACTCATAGGAGTTCTGTTTGGATCTCCAAGCATTTCATTATACAATGCTCGTTTAATATTTGTACGCATATCTTTTAATACTAGATCAGCTACATTAAAATTACCAGATGGTGCTACAGGCTCTAAGCCACGACTACCTGCCGCTCTTGGAATAATCGTTCCGGGCAACAACTGTATTGTATCTACATTAATAATACCATCATCTTCTAATTGATACATACCAGAGATAGCCATCTGTGCATTTTCTAGTATTAGCTCTATTACAAGATTAGTAGTCTTAACAGCAGGCATTGTGTTTAACAATGGCCCTCTTCCCCATATTTCCCCAGAACTTTTACCCCATCTAAATACTACATAAGGATTACTACCTTGTCCTTCAAATCTTTTTTGCAATAAGATATGTTTATGTTTTACAGAAAACACAGTATAGACATACGCTTCTACATTTATATCTGTATAATCTTGATGCACACCTTCTACTAAATGACAAAAAGTATCTTTGCCTTGTGCAAGTTCTTTCTTAATATCCATTGGTAAATCAGCTTCAGGGTAGGCTACTTGTATATTAGAAGACCTAATGTTTCTATCACGATAGACACAATCTATTTGATCAGATGGCCCAACATCTAAGGTAAGATGTGGTAAAGGAACAGCTGTAAATCTAATAGGATGTGTAGCATTACCTTCTTCTATTAATAAAGCTCCTGTACCTACAGCTAAATCTAAAAAAGATTCATGGACTTCTTGAGAAAAGTTAGAGTTTTGTATGACTTCAAATATATAGCTTGTTATATTATCTAGCTGTGCATTTACTTCTGGTCGTTCTTCTTGTGGTATTTCTGTACCTGCAACAAAGTCAGCCCACCTAGCATAGTTAGGAACAATGCCTGCTTGTAAACGTGAAGCAAATTCTTGAACTCCTGTTACAGCTGTTTCATCAAAAATCTTATCAGTACGATTACTTCCAGAAGATGTAGCATAAAAACTTTCTCTTGCTGGCATAGCATACTCATAGCATTCTTCAAAGACAGGTCGCCATTGTTCTTTAATTGTATTAGCACGTTTATATTTTTCAATCATTTTCTCAATAGGTTCGCCACCAAGACTGATTGGATTAGGCATCATTATAGGCATATACTAAGCTCCTAATGTAGGATTTTCTCCAGCGGCTAAAAAGCCACCACCAGATGANGATATTAAACTTCTTCTCCCACCCATNCCGTAAGCTGTTTTTCTTCTTTTAGTTACATCTNTTTGTTGNTTAGCCATTCTTTCACTTGATTGTTCTGCTTCTCTTCTTGCAATAGAAGGATCTGGCGCTGGCATTGGTGCTGGAGCAGGTGATGATCTTGATCCCATACACATTATAATTCTCCTTTGTTAGTTTTAAAACATACCATTCCTACGTTGAAAAATACTTTGTCGTCTACGCACAACTTTTTTAGGCTCTCTTGTAAATACATCAAAATCCCTTTTAGCTTGTACTACTTTTTGTTCTTGTCCTTTAGTAAGAAGCCTACCTTCTCCTGCTCCTAATAGCAAATATTGTAAGGCATCATGCACATGAGAGTAATGATTCTTGTCAGGTTTATCTGCATATCTTTCTCCTGATACCTGCATACGTTTATATTGATACCCACCTTCAAAACCCTTAACTAAATGTTTGCATCTAAAATCTACAAGCATACCACTTAATCCTTCAATCATTCTATTTAGAGGCGCACGTACACTTTCTAAACGTAGAGATACATCATTACTTGGTGCTGGTTTAGCATACAATCCTGCTCCTCTCATAATTTGAAACGGAGTACTTTCATCTGTCTGCGCTCTAAAGTCGCCAGCAGGATCTCCATATATTTTAGCAAGAGGTAACCCTCCAAATTTTCCTTGCATCTCTTGTCTAAGTACTTCAGAGAAACGCACCATACCCATATCCTGTGCTACAATNTCATGTAAGATTAACCATCTTCCTCTAATCTGTTGTGCAAAAACTGCGGCAGGAGTTAACCCAAAGTCAATACCTACATAGTANGGTATGCCTTGTGCTGGTATTATACCATCTTTTGCTACGTGNACTTCTCTTGAAAAATCTTTATAAATAGCTTTACCATCCTCTATTGAGCCTAACTTATTCATAACATACACGTCAATCCAAGATTTAGTTTTACCTCTTATAATGTTGTTATAATAATCAGACGTTAGGTTTTTTATATTTTCTGCTTTACTATTAATAGAGTATTCTAAAACTTCACCATCTGTATTCTTTTCTTCTACCATACCTGCTGGCTGTGTAAAAAATTTCCAGTTGTCAGGCTTAACTAACATAAGCGTTTCTTCTCTAGTAAAATGTTCTGGTGCTGGTGCATCTCCAGACATAACACTCCACCAATGATCTTCGTCTGGTGCATTAGTATCAGCTATAACCCCATACCATGTAGGGCCACCATCTTTCATAGAAGGGTATCTTCCTACTCTCATAGTACCAGCATCTATAATTTGTTTAGGAATCTCTCGGCTTTCGTTAAAAAATATAAAGGTTAGCTCTAAGGATAACAATTTCTTTACATCATCAGGTCTATCAAGAGCTAAGAAGATTACTTCTAAATCTATATCTCCTCGTTTTATTCTATGTGTATAAGGAGGTGACCAGTTCATTTTACCCCAGTCTGCTTCAGGAAACCAATCTAACCAAGTTTTAATAGTTGTAGTACGTAGTTGAGGATTAGTATTTCTTACAACAGCTACTCTTGTTTTACGAATACCATGTGTATCTTTCTCTTGTTGTAAGGCTCTGCGTAATATTTCAACACAACATGCAACAGATTTACCAGAACCAACAGGGCCACGTAACCCCCTAAAGAAAGTATTGTCTGATAAAAAATTTTTTAGAACCTCTCCTTGAGGTTTATATTTAAACTCTATCAAACTTTACCTGCATCCGTATAATGCTTAATAAGATTGCCTGCAACTTCAGGGCCTAGAGAATCAATAAACTTATCTATCTCATAAGGTGTAAGATACCCAGAAGGATAATACTTTAACTGTACGTTAGCGACAATTTTTCTTAGCCTGCTCAAGTCAAGCACACTTAGTTGATTAGTAAAACTCATAGACTAAGCCCTATAGTTAGGTAATCGTGGGGAATTAGACTGAGTTTTTTTTGCTTTCTTTTTCTTATTTATAATAAAGTTAACACCACTAGTTTTCGCTGTTCTTATACTACCACTAGGATTAGAAGGTGCTGCTTTTTTAGATGCTGGTTTAAAAGATGTGTTTTGTCTAGGAGCATTTCCTTGTGTAGAAGGTGTAACATTACCTCCCATTCTACCTTTAATAATATTAGATGGAAGCGTATTCTTAAGACCTCCTCTTCTTTCAGGAGTTGCCATAGCTTTGTTCTTAGCTGTTAACCCTCCTTGATCTCTTTTTCTTTTTTGTTTGCGTGCTAAAGCTGATTTGATGACTGCGTGTGATAATGGCATAGTACTTCCTTTCTAACTTTTTTTATGTGTTTGACAAAACTTACTTGCACTTGCTTTACTACCAAAACCCCAAGCCTTTAGAGCAAGCTTTAGTCTAGTAGGTCTTCCCTTCTTATCTTTCTCAGGGCCAGCCATACCTGCAAACCTACAGGCAAAGCTTATACGTCTAGGATTAGTACCAGTTTTAACAGGAGCTTTTAAATTACTACCTTCTTTTCTTTTAAAGTGTGCCCTGCCTTTAGCTGATAAACCACCTTTAGGATTCTTGTGTTCTTTTCTCATGTAATTAACGACTTCTTCTTCTTAGGAAAACCAGCCTTCATATTAGCGTAAGCCTTATCAGATACAGTAGAGTCTTTCTTAGATCTACTTGTCCCCTTCTTCTTCCTCTGATTGATGTTATAATACAAACCCTTAGATGCCATAACAATAATCCTTTCAATAAAATAAAACTAACGACTTAATATGAACACCTCTACGCACAAAAAAAAACCTGTGGGATCTAAAAAATACTTGAGCAAGACCAGTCACTATAGGTCGTGGGCGAGTTTTCAACCCCCCTACTCCCCCCTTCGGGTAGGAAGAATTAATTACCACTGAGGTCTATTTTAACTGTAATGTCATTACCTATAGCACTACTTTCTTCTTCTTGCACTCGCAATCCAGCCCTATCCATTATATCCTTGCTTGCTTCTAGCTTCACGTACTCAGACTTAGCATCTTGTGATAAAGAACTAACAGTAGCTAATGCTCTAACAGCATCAACACTTAAGCTACTAATTGTTCTATCATATAAAGCCTGTAACACGTTGCTGTTCCTACATAACCTGCTGGCTTCTACATGCGCTGATTTCTTGCTGTACCCAGCATCGATAGCTGATTGAGTCCTTGAACAATTAGATGCTAACATGTTATCAACAAATTTGCTTTGTTTGTCCGTTAGGACATAATTAGTATGTGGCTTAGTTGTTTTAATATCATTCGTCATTAATGTACTTCCTTAAGACTAATTAACAGGTGTACCTAAGTAGTACCAAGCCATATTCCACTAGTCAATACCAAGTGTGTGGATCAAGTGAATCACTAGTGTGGGTGCAGGTCTCAAGAGAGTTAATCACGTTATCTTAAGGACTAAGTTATCTTGTGGAGCTATAACTTTAGTATTTCATCTGTTGTAAATGGAGCTTTGTTCTATCATATCAAGTGTCCTTTGTTGATTGAAGTTATCTAGAGCTCTTATGACTAAACAGCGAACGCAGTCTATCATATGAACCTGAATTAGTCCAGTCAACCTGCAAACGCAGGGGCATAGCCGACTGGACGAATCCAGAACCCCATGAGAGATGGTTCGTGTAAGTCATAAGGCTTACATAACTTAAATAAACAAAGGAAGATATGATGAAAAAGACTACATTTACAAAAGAAGAAATAGAATTCGCTATAGCTCAACACGAAGAGAACTTAGTGGATAACGTGATTAACTCTAGTGTAACATACATTAGTTATGGTGAAGAAGTTAACTGGGCTAAAAAGAGGTTGTTAGAAGAACCAGCCAAGTATCACTCACAATTAATGTTTGCAAAAAACGCTCTACTAAATAAAGAGGTTGCAATAGAGGTTATGAAAAAGAATGAGGCACGTTACGAAGATGCAGACAGGTATCAAGTAGAATGTGACAAGATTCGTGATCAAATACCACCTATCGAAGCAGAGATTGAGTATTATACATATAAACTTAGATCTGCAAGCATAGGTTATGAGAAATTAACTGGTAAACCTTACACATTATCAGATGACAACAACCTAAAAGCAGAATGGAAAGCTAAACGCAGAGCTTAACCTTATACAAGAGAGTCAGACAAAGGCTCTCTTGTACCTCAAATTACTACCATTAGTTAGTGCAGTTAGCAGATGGATATTAGTGCCAGAGCCTGTGATAGTGGTAGCAATACCTCATCTTTAAGGAGGGGTGGGGGGTTAGGAGTAGGGTTTCGGCTGGTCAAAATGTAATGCGCCTCCAGTCAAAACTCTACTGATAAAAATTTATCACTTGTAATCATTGCAATTATGCAGTACAATTAGTTAGGGAGGACTAGATTATGATAAACAAAACGTCAATGGAATGGATACTAAGAGTCGTTGGTATCTGTGAAGTTTTTGTAAGTGGTGTTAACTTGATATCCTTTGGGAGTNTAGGGTTATCACTAGTAATATTAACAATGGGTATACTATGTATAGTATCAGCAGAAAGGATAGCAAAACATGGGTAAAATAAGTGACTTAGATATAATATTAAATGCATTAAGCATTGTTAGAACTAACATTAATCCGGGAAGAGGTTGGTCAAAATGGAAAGTTCATTATCCATCTATTGAAGAAGCATATTTTAATTTAGAATTTGCTATGAAAAAATTAAAGGAGAATAAACATGGGTAGAATGAGTGACTTAGATATAGAAAAACAAGATGAACAAGACCAGTATGACTGTGATATAGATCATGCAATAGAGCAAGCAATAGCAGAGAACAAAGCTATTGACTTAGATCTTAAACAAATAGTTATAGATGCACAGAATAGTATGATGGCAAACGCTAAACAAATGGACAAACAAATGGAGGAAGATGATGCAAAATAAACATGAAGCTAAGTGGCATATGGAGATAGAGATTAGTAAACAAGAGAATGAAATCACTAGGTATGAGTTATATCTGGCATCACCTAAAGCATTAAAGAAAAAGATATTAGCATTAAAGTCTGAGCTAAGAGCAGAGAGAGATGCTTATAAAGAGTACGTAACTAAGCATAAGCTAACAAGAGATGTTGATTTATATTTAAAGGAAAGATAAATGACAGTTAAAGTACAAGATGTAATAGACACTATCATTGAAGAGCTTGAAGTTCTTGATGAGTCTATAAAGCAGGGCAAGCCTAAGTCTGAGTGGGTTATGCCCTTCAAGTTAGGGTCTGCGTTTCCAAAAAATTATTTAACAGACACATACTATAAAGGCTTTAATATTTTTATGTTGTATAGAATAGCAAGAGCCAAGGGTTATACTGCCCCATCATGGGGTGGTTGGAATCAATGGGTTAACAACAGTAAGAAGATTAGGTTCGACCAAAGAAAAAATGGAACGCAGATACTAGTACCTATATTTAAAAAGAAAATAGAAGATGATGGTACAGAAACAAGCAAGACATTCTTTACTCACAAGTATGTGTTCAACATAGAGCAGACAGAAGGCTACGATTACAATGCTGACATGCCTAAGACTGAATCAGTATCAGCTGAGAAGTTTCATACTGGGTTAAACAAACTAAAGAAAGAGTTTAGATTAGAGGTTAAGCTAGGTACGTGTGCCAGTTATCACGGTAATCACATAGTTGAGATGCCACCTCAAGATAACTTTGTAGGTACAGCATTAGAAAAGTACAATGAATACTATAGTACCTTATGTCATGAGCTTATACATTGGACAGGTCATAGCAGTAGACTAAATAGAAAAACAATTACAGATTATAGCAAGTCAACAGACATGAGAGCTCAAGAAGAATTAATAGCAGAGATAGGTAGTGCTTTGATGTGCAATCATCTAGGGTATAACGTAGATATAAGAGAAGATCATACAAAATATATTCATAGCTGGTGTACTAGATTAAAAGATAAACCAAGCTCATTAGTATCTGCATCTGCTCAAGCAAGTAAAGCATTTGAATTTTTAATAACAGAGATGGGGTTATAAGATGATAGAAATACTAGAGATAGAGCATGAAGATGTAAGCATAACATTATTTAAAGTAAATGGTAAGACAAGAGCAGGTAATGGTAGAAATATAAAGTGTCCAGATTGTTATAGTTCCTCATTTGTATACCATTTTGCCTGGTCTGCATTACAATGTAATCATTGTAATAACATGATAGATAAAAATGATTGGTGGATTGTAACTAAAAGAAATTTTCAGAAACATGAAAGAAAACTAGACAGCTAAAATAAAAACAAGCATAGTTGCAAACATGATTACGTATGAAGAACAATTAAGAGAGCTTGCATCTATAAAAAAAATTAAATTGCGTTATGCTTTTAAAGTATGTGGTGTGCAAGACAGTACCTATCATAGGTTAGTTACAAAACAAACAACTCTTAGAGAAGACACAGCTAAGAAAGTTTGGGACTGGCTGAATGAACAGTAATGTTACACCAATAAATAACAAAGCTTATAAAAAAATAGTAGATGCAATGGTAGATGCACGTAAGTTACAAGGCTATACCCAAGCACAAGTAGATTATATTATAGGTTGTGCTGATGGGTTAGTAAGTAAGTGGGAGTGTGGTGATAGAGTACCTTCATTCTTTATGTTGGTTTGCTGGACTGAAGTATTAGATGTAGAAATAATAATTAAATCAAAGGAAGTATAGTATGCCTAAGCCAAAATTAAAACGTAATAAATATAATGCACAAGGATTGTACTTAACATTTGATGGTAAGAAAACTTTCTTCCATAGCAAAGCAGAAGGTGAAAGGTTTAAACAATTAATAATACTAAGAGATAATGAAGAGATAATGAATTTAATATTACAACCTAAGTTTCCATGTATGGTTAACAATGTAAAGGTGTGTGAGTATAGAGCAGACTTTAGTTACGATACTGTATTAACTAATGGTGCGTTAGGTAACAAGATAGTTGAAGATGTTAAGGGCCAAGTAACTGACATCTATAAGATTAAAAAAAAATTAGTAGAGTCTTTATATGGGATAAAGATAATTGAAATACCAAGCAGGGACATAGAAAAATGGGAGAACATTATACCAAACAACCGTTAAGCAAGATAAAAATTAATAAACCTATAGTACATACAGATGACTTTCAACCTAGCAAGATAGATCTTACTGAGCATTGTAGTAACTTAGCTTTTTATCTTGGTGTTATTGGACACATAACTACAACGTACCATCTAACAGAGAAAAAAATTTTATCAGCCAGACGTAGTGATACAGATATGTTGCAGATAAGAATGTTTATCTGTTGGATAATGAAAAGAAATACAAGCATGACTGATCTATTATTAGCTAGAATATTAAACTGCGACAGAAGTAGTTGTTATTATTTATCTGAAGGATTCCAAAATAGTTTTACTAATTTAACTTATGCTGAACAACAGTATTGGTTAGACATAGAAGGTGAGATCTTTACTACCATGCAGAACACAGGCAAGATAGTAAAGTCATCTCCACCTGCTACTAAACGACGCATACCTACTGGGTATGTACCACTTAAAGATACTAAGAAATATATTAATCAACAATTTAGGGAGATAGATTATGATTATGAAGTCAAACAGTTTAGAGATTATTACATCTCAACAGGTGACGTACGGAGTGACTGGGATGCCGCCTTCCGTTTCTGGATTAGAAAATCTAACAAGATGGACAGCTCTGTTTCAACGAGAAGGAACAGTAGTAAGAGCTCCAGCATGGCTGAATCTAACGATAGAAGACTACGAGATTATTCAGATAGACACAATCTTCAAGGTGTTTCCTCATCAATTAAAAGTATTGAATAAGAAAGATCATGAATGCATTGCCTTTAAAGATAAGATAGATGACATGATTGATAAGATTAAATTAGATTTAGCACCACCTCCTAAGAAAGCAATCTTGTCTGCGTTAGATGTGTTAGCTAAATTGTTTCAAGTAGAACTACCTATTGGTTTAGGTTTAGATCTATTAGTCAGAGCCTTAGAAGACATACCCTCTCCGTTATTTAAACACGCATGTTCAGGTGTGACTCTTACATGGAAGTATGCTAAGTTCCCACCACCAGCAGTGTTCATGGAAGCTATCAATCATGACAAAACTTCTGGCTTGCGTTATCTAATTAGCTTAAAGAAAGTGTCCCATAATTTAAGCTAAAGTCTTGCCCTTTGATTATATCTCCCCTGCTTAATTGAAGGGCAAGCACAATAAACACTTGATCTAATTGCAATAATGCAGTACAATATATCTACATAAGGAGAATAGTTATGGGTAGATTTAGACGTATGAATAAATTAATAAAAGAGGAATCTAATATGAGGCACGTTGAATTAAATTTTAGTATGATGGACAAAAGACACATGGGTATTGGTGGTAGTGATGCCAATATAATATGGAGAAACAATCCAGAAGAACTAAATAAATTATATAATACTAAAGGTACTATTAATAAAGATGTAAAAAGTGAAGACCTGTCAGATGTTTTCCCAGTACAGATGGGTATCTTATCAGAAGAATTAAATATTAAATGGTTTGAAAAACGACAAGACTATAAAGTATTAAGAGGAGGTTGTTACAGTAATGCTTTTGCAGTAACACCAGATCTCTATCCTTTCTTCTGTCATACAGATGGCATTGTTCTTAACAGTTATGGAGAACGTACTACATTTTTAGAATGTAAACACACTAATCCTTTCGGTACTATTAAAGATAAAATTACTTCTTACATGCCACAGTTACAATTTTATATGATGCACATAAATGTTAAGTCTTGCTGGCTGTCTATTATAAGAGGTAATGCAGAGCCTATAGTACATGAGATAGAATCTAATGCTGTATATCAAGAGGAGTTAAATGGATTGTGTTGTGAGTTCTGGGATAGAGTTCAACACCGTAATCCTTATATAGAAGGCGACAACTACATGACACCACATCATGATTTAGTAGATGATATATATATAGATAACAAAAAAGATTACGACATGAAAGATACAGAATGGGATAGCATATGCGATAGACTAGATCAAACAACAGGAGCAGTAGATATATTTAATGACGCAAAGAAAGAACTTAAAGCTTTAGTACCTAAAGACGCTAGTAAATGTACAACAGAAACATCTAAGTGGGTAGCTACTAGTGGAAAGAAATCAATAACCCTAAGAAAAAAGAAAGAAGGTGAAGTATGAGTAAAGATGACACAGCCTTGTACTCTAGTCTAGTACAAGCATTAGCAGAGATGGCTAACCCAAAGAAGATTGCAAAGAATCCATTCTTTAAAAGTAAGTATGCAACATTAGAAGATACACTAGCAATAGCATCAGACACTTTAGCTAAGTATGACCTAGCTGTAATGCAACTAAATGTTTCACGTGAAACAGATACAGTATTAGTAACTAGAATTATACATAAGTCAGGTGCATTCTTAGAAGATGGAGGTGTGCCGTTAAAATTAAAAGATCAGAATGATGCACAAAAATTAGGTAGTGCTATAACATACGCAAGAAGATATGGATTACAATCTATGTTGGGTATGTGTGGTGAAGATGATGATGGTAATACTGCTGTTGCACCTGCTCCTAAACCTAAAGCAGAAAGTTTTCAATCTAAAATGGAAGGAGCAAGAACAGTAGATGGATTAACATATCTATGGGATGACAACCAACATAAGATTAACTCAGTATCTATTGAACACCAAAAAATTTTAAAACAACAATTCGATAAAAAAAAGAAGGAGCTAGAAGATGCGAACTTACAATAGAATAACAATACTAGGACACATGACAAGAGATCCAGAAACTATAGCATCTAATAATGGATGGTGTAAAATGGGTGTAACAACTAACTCTGGATGGGGTGAAAAATCTAAACCTCAACACCACAACATCACAGTATTTGATGATAAGAAGACAGACTTTATTATGAAGTATATAAAGAAAGGTATGATTGTTTTTGTTGCAGGAGAAGTACAGTACAATAAAGGTAATGATGATAAGTGGTATACCAGTATAGTTGTAGGTAACTTTGATAGCGCAGTAGAATTGTGTGAGAAAAAATCTAATGCAGATCCATATGCTCAACAAAAAGTTTCAACACCTATGGCAGATGACGAGATACCTTTAGATGACATACCATTTTAGTAATTGGTCTGAAGTTTTAAAAAGACATAGAGAAGCTCAGTCTTATAGCTTGTTAGATTTAAGCAATAAGACTGGGATATCTCGTAATACTTTGATTGAGTTAGAGAAAGGATCAAAGAATGTCCAAGAAAAAACTATACTCAGATTAGAAAATTATTTTGAAAACTTTATGCAAGAAGAACAAGTTACAAAAATAAAAAAGAAACCTGTATTACGTTTAGTCAAGACATAATTTATCGTATACAGAATTATGTATTAACAAATCTTTGGATAGGTTATCACTTATAATATCAACATCACCTTCTTCTAGTAAGATAGGTGATGCGATATTGCAGTAATTATTTCCTGATATACTTGCTCCGCAACTTGCTACGAGTAGACTTATTGCTGGTAGAATTAACATGTTCTTTAACCATCTTGGCAGTATGTATATCATCTAATTGATCTTTCATTATATCTCTTTCAACACTTTTCTTTACTATAAAGTAACCAGCTATCTTAGTAAACACACTAAGTATAGTAGAAAAGGAAGATAAGATTCCCATTATTTATCGTCTGCGTTTTTGTTTTTACCAATATTACCAGCTACTAAGTTTAAAACTTTTAGTGTGCCACCTAATATTTTGTTATCTACTTTGGTGGGAGTCAAAGCAGTTAGAGCAGTTGCTCCAGAAATTAGAGAAATGATAGCTGTTAACCATGTAGGATATCCTGCAATAATACTAGCTATTAGTCCGACTGATTCTGTTTCCATAATATTTCCTATTATAATTAATAATAAAATTAATTGTAAGTAAAACTAACCACCTGTCAAGGGGTT
>JGI24006J15134_10000433_pt1 | contig 25868 bp, 20 predicted proteins | sample LinPmetageLP53_FD_15134 | JGI IMG/M metagenome (IMG submission 15134)
TACCGGCGGCGGCTGCGTTGGCTTTGTTCGCCATCGCGTGCAACAGGTTGCCGCAGCGGCTTTGACCGCTGGTTTTAGTGGCAACAAAGACGTGCTTCGCACCTACCAAGCTCTTGCGGTTAACACCGCAAAGGGTGGTGTTGTTGGCAACGTGCTGAATGTTGATGTGATCAGCATGGCGACTTACGAGTCGCTTATTCACACCAACGCTTTCCCTCGTGTTGCTGCGCCTTTTGTTACTTGTGATGGTAATGTAGGTGCTGACGATTCGATTACCTTGACCACGGCTTCTGGCGCTGCCCGCTGCCAGTGGCAGTTGCTTGATGGCACTCGCCACCCTGCAATGATTAAGGTTATTGGCTGCGGTGCTTTGGCTGCTGGTCCTGGTGCGTTTACGCCCATGGCTGCGGTAGATGACCCGGTGCTTAACGAGGTCAGCAACGAAGCGCTTGGTGTTTATGCCAACCTTGGTTTGTCTGCCCACTTCACGGTGGATCGCAGCATTAATCAGCTTGCTCTCGCTTCCGGCGGCGGCACGAGCATTAACCCAAGCCTTCGCTCAACGGTTGAGTCGATTAACGTCGCCGCTGTTGGTGGCAATGGCGATCTCAACTTTGGCCGTATGCAAACGGTTCTTGATGAGATCATGGTGCTTGGTGGTGATGATCCTGATTGCATGTATGTGCATCCTGGACTTCGCCAGAAGTATGCTGACCTTCTGGTCTGGACTAATCCCGGATCAATCAAGAAGGATGCAGTTGGCAGTGTTAGCACGGGTGATCCCGGCTTCAGTGGTTATGCCTTTAATGGTATTCCGGTGAAGATGAGCCGCCATTGTGGCAAGGGTGTTATCATCTTCTTGAAGACGAAGACCTGGACTATTGCAGAGCTTCAGAGCTTCGGCATGGCCGATCTCGACGGAAGTGTGCTGAGTCGTCTTACGAGCCAAGATGCCTGGGAAGGCTTCGTGCGCTGGTACTACAACTTGGTTTGCAAAGAGCCGAACCGAAACGCTATCCTGACGAACATTACGTTCCCAAGCTAGTGTCCCTTCAAGCGCCCCCCCCTCTTAAGAGGGGGGGTGCGCGAGGAAGAAAATATGCGCCCTCATTCTTTTGGACAAGCTTCGCTTATCAATCGGCAAATGCCTATTAAGCGCAAAGATGAGCCAGACATGACAGCGGCAGCCGGCGGTGCTGTTTCTGGTGCGATGACCGGCGCTACAGCAGGTACTAAACTTGCGCCAATGCTTGCGGCTGTTCCTGTTGTTGGCCCGGCTTTAGCAGCAGCCGCTCCTGTTGCTGGTGGAATTATAGGCGGCTTAGGCGGTGGCTTTATGGGCGGAGCATCAGGAAAACAAACAAGCGGGCAAGAAATTCTTGCTTCAGCAGATAGCCTTAAATCTGCAAGAGAAGCAGCAGCCGAAGCAGCTAAAAAAGCGGCAAAGAAAATAGCTAAAAAAGCAACAAAGGCACTATGATGATTGATGCTATTCCTTTCGAGAAAAAAGAAGGCGCACCTGATATTCCTAAAGCCAGCATTATGGCAAAGAAGATTGAAGACAGTAAGCGCTACCGGCAAAGCTACACAAAGGTCTGGGACCTTTGTTCTTTATTCTTGCAGGGAAAGCAGCATCTGCGCTGGAATAAGAACTTAAAGAATTACATCACTGCGCCCGAAGACCGTCGAAAGAACCGGGTAACAGTTAACATTATTTTAAATATCTATCGGAACATCCTTGCTCGACTAAGCATTGCTTATCCAAGTATTGCCGTTATGCCTTCGAGCCCATCAACAGATGACATTGAAAAAGCAGAAGCTTCCGAAACTATGCTTCGTTATTACTGGCATAACGAACACATGAAGGACACGATTACCGAGGTCCTTGAATGGCTACTGCTTACAGGCAACAGCGCATTCCATACCTTCTATGATCCTGACGATGACAGGGTTCGTACTCGGGCAGTTAGCCCTTATGATCTTTTGTTTGAAGAAGGCACGACGACACCTAGCGAGGCAAAGTGGGTATCTCTTCGGCACATTGTAACAAAAGAAGATCTTAAAGCAGCTTACCCAGATCAGGCTGACTACATTGAAAAATCAGGTTCAGCGCCTGACAACACTTATGACAGTCTTTATCAGCGGGCAGCAGGCAACAACGGCGCTGAGTTAAAAGACCGGCTTGAGATCTTTGAGGTCTACACAAGCAATGGCGAAATGGGAATGCTGTTGGGTACTAAGTGGCTATACAAATGCTGCTGGCCAACCAAGCAAAGTCCTTTGACGTTTGTTCGCTATACGAATGTCCCTGGCCGTTTGTGGGGGCTAGGCATGGTTGAGCCTTTGCTTGAGCTTCAGATGATGTACAACAAAGCAAGAACCCAAGTCATGCACAACGCTGAGCTTATGGGTAATCCCAAATGGCTTGTGCCTAAATCCTCTGGGGTTTCTCGAGATGCTTTGTCTGATAGCCGGCCGGGCGAAAAGGTTATGTACAATGCAACGTCTGGACCTCCGCCCCAGCAAATTGCTGCTGCTCCTTTGCCTAATTATATTCTCGATAACATCAAGCAATTGTCGGCCGAGATGCTGGATGTTGCAGGCGTGCATAGTACAACTCTTGGTAAACGAGCTATTGGTATCGAATCCGGCGCAGCTATTCAGTCACTTGCCAATAAAGATTCTCAGCAGTTGCAGGTAACTCAATCAAATATCGAACAAGCTATTAGAGAAGTATCTGTAGCAATTCTTGAAATGTGCAAAAAGTTTTACGACAAACCTAAGATGATTAGGATGATGGATGAAACTGGGCGCATTGTTCATAAGGCGCTACAGAATACTGACCTTGTAGATAGCCCTGAGGTCTACCTCGAGGCAGGAACTTTGTTCCGTGACGAGAAGCCCGACCGAGATCAGCGCATCCTTGAAATGACTAAGCTTGGGTTGCTGGATAAAACTGAAGCGCTTAAGGCTCTTGATTACAAGACGGGCAATGCTCGAGTTACTAAACGCATGGCCGGGTTTAGCCACGCTCACGACATGCTTAATGCTGTGCTTGTTGGTGCAGCTATTGAGGTCTTTCCTACTGATGACCTTGAGGCATTTAGCGAAGTCTTTGGTAGCTTTATGCGTAGAGAAGAATACTACCAAATGCCGCCAGAGCGACAAGACTATATCCGAGATGTTTATGTTTCAATTGCTTCTTTTGGTAAGCCCGATGAAGAATTTCAAGAAATGGAATTTACTCGCACGGTCTTTCCTCGGGTCGAAAAGCAGCCCGATGAGGCAGTAGCCGGCATGGCTTCAATGACTAGTGGCTTAGGTGCTAGCCAAATGGGCCAAGCTTCTATGGACATGCAACAGCGCCGGAGCCTGCTTGATGAAGGCAACCCAGAAGCCGGGCTTAGCAATGTTAGAATGGGCGGAACAGGATGAACACTTTAGATGTTGCCAATCTATTTAAGTCCTATGCTGATGAGACAGACAGCACCTTCTTAACTGACGACCAGGTAAAGCTTTATCTTGCTCAGGGTTATAACGATCTTAGAGATAAAGTTTCGGATGTTAATCCTTACATCTACAATATTGAACACTTGTTTGATTTAACAACGAATCAATACAACCTAGAAACAGCTAACATTCTCGGGCAAGGAGCAGTTGCCGGCAAAAAGCTTTCTCGGTTAATTAATATTGCTCGGATCAACACAACGACAAACAATGATCTGATTGAGTATCTTCAATCAGCCCCGTCGATCGCTACATCCCAGTTGTTTCAGTATGTACTGCAAGGCAGCATCATTAACTTTAGCGGTCTTACAAGCGGATCATTCCGATTAGAATACATCCCGTTTCATAATACGGTCTTTAATCCAACTGGTGCCGCAGCCTACATTGATGATCTAGATAGCTTTCACGACATGATCGCCTTATATGCATATCGTCGTTACGCTATTCGAGATGGGGCGGATAATGCGCAACTCCTTAGGGAGATTGCGCAAAAAGAAGCAGCGCTAAACAACTTCCTTCAGAGCGGAAGAAGCCACCAGGCATCCAGGTACGTTAACGACTATTACGAATCTTGGGGATAGCATGGCTACAAACGGAACAGAGATCGAGCTTCTTACTTCCGGTGTTGAGCAAGACGGTTCTAAGCGCGTTACCTGGACTCAGAATACCTGGATGGTAAACAAGTCGCTTAACGTGCGGCCTGGCTGGGGCGTTGAAGCTGAGCTTGATACTACCCTGGGCATGAACATTAAAGGCGATAGTAGCTCTGCTGGCTTTACGACAACAAACATTAAGTTTGGTTTTGAAGAGCACCTTGGTTCTCATTACATCAAAACACCGTTTGGAAACGAGCAGGTTGTCTCTTTGTTTTGCGGCAGAGGAACTGCTGACAACTTGTTTGGAACGGGAGTAACAAACACTCCTAACTACAAACCAAGCTGGAGTAAGTTTTACTTTGTAAGGGTCTTTGATTTAACGACTCGTCGTTCCTGGGAAGAGATTCTTTACTCGATGACGGCGGAGCTTGCGAATCAAAAGGGTTATGGCGGCAACCTGGGGGGCAACCTTGCGCCAAGCACACCTTCTGATTGGCATGGTAACTACTCTGGAGAAGCCAGGGGCTCAAAGTTTTTGCATGGCAACACTGAAGATCAGTGGTGGTTTTCATCTCAAGATAACAAGGTTTACTTTGGCTCTAGCGAAGCTGGCGTTTTTGTTTATCGGCCTGCTGATTTTTCAAGCTTAATGAATCAGCAAGTATCTGTTTCTGTAAACACTCAGCCCTGGAGATCAGAGGGCACACTTGTAACCCGGGTTAACTTCTTTAACGGTACGCACGAAGAAAGCTATCGGTATGCAGACAACGCTACTCTTTCAGGGTTGCAAGTAGCCGCCCCTTTTAGGGGGCGGCTTGCTTACGCTCAGGGTAACGTTGTTTGGTTTTCTGATGCGGGCTCTCCCGGAAACGTCATTGGAATTAATACCCAAGGCATTTCATCCTCAAACCCCATTACGGCAATGGTAGAGTTAAGAGGCAACCTAGTTATTTTTACTAGGTCTGAAATGTTTTTCTATTCTCCAAGCGAGGGCGTGATTGTTTCTAAGGGTCGCCCCCCGGTAAAGATCAGCGCAAACGTTGGGTGTGTAGGCCCTCAAGCGATTTGCCGTTACGAGCAAAGCATTGCTTGGGTTTCAAATAGCGGAGTCTTTACTTCGCAAGATGGCACTTCGGTATCAGAGCTATCTGAAAGCATTAACAGTTTCTGGAGCGGCAATGGTATTATGACCAGCCCAATGACCAGTTACTATGAAAGCGCTGCTGGCTTTGTAGACATTTCTGCTACTAATCCGCCAAGCATGGAAATCCAATTCGATTCTAAAAATGTAAGCATTGCATATAGCCACAAAAAACAAGCGCTTTTGTTTTCTTCTCCTAAGGCAAATGGCTGCTGGAGCTACAGCGGGCTTTGGTCTTGGTGGCCAACAGAATCAAACATTAGTCTTACAGGGGCGGGCGCTCCGACCGTAGGTAAAACTCAGAATCTAATTAACCCTTACGTCCTTGCTTCGGATGATGATTTCTACTGTGTCTTTGGTGCAAACCAAGAGACAATTGCAGACAACTCACTGGCCTATGCTTCATCGCACGTTGGGTTGGCATCTCCCTCAGCGGGAAGTAATTATGTTCTTACTCGGCTTGGAAGGGGTGGCGCTTTAGATCGCTCAACAGAAGATGAAGATCTTAGATTAGGCGCTGGCAAGTATATGCTTTCGCTTTTAGATACGAGCAAAACGCCTATTCGGTTTATTTTAAAAGAACCAATCAAAGAAGAAACAGCTACCGGTCCAAGGTATTGGATTCCAATTGTTCTTTCTAATGATTACCAAGCTCTTGGGAACCTTGTTTATTATGACATTATATTTAAATTTGACCGAGCGCGTTGGAGTACTGAAGAAACTGCCGGAGGAGCAATTGCCCCAAGGTACCCAAGCGAAAGAGTGGACTCGTCTCCTGGCGTTACTATTGCTAGGACCGAGAACGCTGCTGGCGCTACTGGCAGCGGGGTCACTTATGATCGGGTACATCTTCGTTTTGACGGTGTTTCGGTTGCTAATACCTGGACTACTCATCCAAACCTAAGTGTCGCTAAAGGCTTTCACCACAATGTATTAGCTTATGTTTCGATGAAGCCCCTGACTACAACCGAATCGGTTTCCGGGTTTGGTATTGCAGTCTTAGATGCAACGGTTAAGGACTCTGCCCCCTCGACTTTTACTAATGTAGAGAGCCTGGTTTGGTTTCAGAACTTTATCCGAAGCGACTCATCGCACAATAACGATGCAAAAGCTCAGGGTGTAGACTGGGCATACAAAAGCAAAGAAGAGGCAGCAAACGGCAATCAGCTAAGAGCTAGGGGTGTTTACGCTAACGTAAGAAGCACCGGCTCTGCTGCAACAAAGCTCAGTCCTGGCTGGCTATGGGGTGTTTACAATCTGATCTTGGGATCAGACTATAAAGAATACGCAAGCCAGATTATAGATTACGCAGGCAACCTAACAAAAGTAGTAGACAAGCTTACCATCCGCTCAAGGCTTAAGGATAACTCTGGGGCCATGGCGACAAAGACATTTAACAATAAGGCAAAGTGGGGATCAAATGGCACCCCTAGTGATGGCAATTACCTAATTGATGACAGCCAAGATGACACGATCGCCATTTCAGACAGTGTTAAGGGTCAGCGTATTAGTTATATGGTCTTTGGTTTTATGAGGAACCGAGCAGAAAGCTTGGCTATTACAAGTCTTAAAGGGGTATTCCGTCCTGGTGGCAGCAGGAGGCGACGAGGACGATGACAAGACTTGTTTACTCTAGTGTTGCTCAAGACGAAAAGACAACAGATCAACTAGACAGAGAAAACCAAAACAACATGATCCGGGAACTTGCCGGAGAGGGTGTAGTTAGGGTTGCTCCTGGCGGAGCATTTGATGAAGACCAGCCTTTTGGAAATGATTACTTTGTCTCTTCTGGCACGCACCAAGGTCTTGTAGTTAACAAGCCCATGGCAGCCCTTTGGGGGGCTGCCAGGGCCAGGATAACCAGACAGGCTTTAATTAAAGCAGACGCTTTTATTAACTCGCTTTACTTTGTCCAGGAAGACGACCCGTCTAATCTTAATAGTTTAGTTGTTGTCTCGAATAACTCGAGGGTTGTTTTTAATAACTGTATTTTCCAAAGGAGATACAATGCTCCTATTGAAGCTCCTGCTCCCGCTACTACTAAGTGTTTTGTTTTGGTTGAATCAGGAAGTAGTGCTACGTTTCAAGGGTGCTGTTTTAGGTCCAATCAATCTGCGGGCGTGATGAATGGGGCAGGTACTGTTGTCCAAAACGCTAACGCCGCAGCTGCTGCTCCTACTGGTCCTTTGCCTGGGGTTTATATTATTGGTGGCACGAACCTAACAACGCACAACCACGGGTTGACCGTGACCAAAATAGGCGGCGAGGTCTAATGAGTTCATTACGGCGACTAACGGATCAGCAATTTTCTGATGGCACAACCATTGATGGCAACCGATTAGAAAAAGCGCTCCGGCAGATCGAAGAGTGGAGCAACGACATCCCGGATGGCGACCTTGAAAGTCGCTGGATGCAAACTCAAATGGTTTTAAGCTTTAGCCCATTTACCGCAGCCGAAGTTGCAAGGCTAAGCGCCCTAGGCGGAGCCGGGGTTAGTGGACACAGGAAGGCCCCGGCCCTGCCTGTTTATAATTCCAATGCTCCAGCCGGTAGCGACCCAGGCAACAACCCTTTTCGCCTAAAAGGGAACAGGCTTTACTGGCAGGCTGCTTATGCGAACAACTGGATAAGCACGCCCCTTCAGTACGCCTGGTGCGCAACGCTTCAGACAGGAAATGATCCAGTTATTATTGATGGTGTTTCTATGTTTTTAGAAAACGGAAACTCTGAATACACTAATGACTTTAAATACGACGGAGGAACAGCACCTGGCCAAGAGCAAGCTGGTTATTTTGTAAACGATATTCAGCTTCAGATTACAGCAGACAATCCGTTTGTGTTTGAAAAACAAGATCAGAACCAAGTCCTTTATCATCGGCACCAATTCTCTGCGGCAGAAGCTCTTCAGTGCCCAGTAGCAACAGGCACTTCTTTTCCTGATATAGTACCTAGTGGCATTGTCACATACGAAGACAACACAAAAACTTTAGCTTTAATTGATCGAGACATGGGACTTCCGGTTCCCCCAAAAACCAGGTTTCGTTTCTATTTGATTCTTAGGGCGGATGGGCCAAGCGCATCTGCTGCTAATAAACCTTGGGGAGATTACCCCTTTGAGACAACGCGTCCTAGTCTGACACTGACGATGCTCGAAAGGACTGTCCGTGCCTAATGTTTTTAAAAGGCTTACTAGGGGCATTAAGCTTTTAATTGAGCACATCTACACACCTGTAGCTCAGACGATGACTCTGCTTACAGGCACGGGTGTCTCAACTGATAACTTAAAAAATGAAGATGGGACGTTTAGGATTACATTAAACTTTCCATACATTAGCCCCTTTGCGTCTAACGCATCGGCCAGCTTAGGCCGCTCAACAACTGCAACGTCGTTGTTTATCCTGCCTGCTCTTCAAGACCAGTTTACTTCAGATAGTGAAGAGATTGAAAACTATGAGCTTGTAGAGATTTCTGTCGGTCAAGACACTCGCTGCGAATCAGCCCACATTACAGGCTACCAGGGTCTTGCGGCAAGCTCACCAGAAGGCACTATTAACTATGGTCTTCCTTCTTCTTTTTCTTTGCATATTAGCGGGTCTGATCTTTCAACTTCTCTTACCAATGAGTTTGATGACGAAGTATTTAAGCTTACGATCCCTGACCTTGCTTTAACTGATACATTTAGAACTGCTAATCCTTTTGTCCAGACAGGGATCAACGTTCAAATGCGCCATGACAAAGCGTACATTGCAGAGATTGTCCCAACACATGCAGGCAGAGGAATGTATTCTTTTACTGTCAGCATGAAGTTTAAAACAAAACTAAGGCAAAGAGATCGAGGCGCAGCAAGCGTTCAGAATCTTCCGACGGCTCACAACGGAGCATTTACCCCTGCTGCACAAGCGCCTGTCTTACCCGCAAGCAACTCAACGATCTTAGCTGACGGGGCTTCCGGTGTTAATACTGCGTTTTCTCTGGTGGATACTTTTGTTCGTAACCGCCTTAAGGGCGGTTACAAACAAGATGGAAGTATTCACTACAGTGAATCTATTCTGACAGATGCTGGCTATGAAGTAATAGCTGTGCCTTTGTTTGCGCCATTGCATGTTAAGCGGGACGTTCCTGGAGCGGGTGCTGATAACAATGATATTTACAATAGCTGGCAGACACTGCCTTATAGCTCAGCAGGTGCCTTTAATACTTTCGATCGCGTTCTTGTTCCTATCCACTACCCAATAGTAATTCATCATGTTCTTGCTGCTGTGAACTATTCCCCGTCAGAACCCGCCGGCTCAAGATTAAGGCCAACATCAACTACGTTTACTAACCAGGTTGGCGTTGGAATGATGACAGGAATTCGATCTGATCTTTATGCTATGCAGCAAGTAGCTACAGCAACATGGAATCCTGTGGGAGGAGCAGCGCCTATTACGGGCAATCGTTTCTTTACAGGCAACACCCCTGGCTCAAGTTGGGATCTTGTAAGTGTTCCCTTAGTAGGTACTGGAGGATTAGGTTACACTCCTCAGGGCAAGCCGGTGTTTGTAGGCAGCGGAACAAATGTCACAGATGCCAGATCAAACATTGCTGGCGGAGCGTCGGCAACACAGGGTTTAGAACAAGCACTCGATATTCGCTGGAAAATATCTGATACTACGTTGCCTAGCGCCTGGGGTGCAGACGAAACAATCATCGGTTATCCCGGTCATTGGATCTACATCATTGGCAAGAAGCATTTAATCTAGGAGAAGAGATGTCAAAGTTTGGAAAAGTCATTCAGGGTATGGGAGATGCCGCTCGAATCGCTGGGATTCCCGGAAAAATTGTCGGAGGTGTTGTAAACACTGGTCTTGACAAACTCCGAGGTGGGCGACCTACCAGTAAATCAATGAAGCAAGACCAAGGAACGGGCATTCGCTCTAGTGCTGCTCAAAATGCTTTGTCCAATAAAGGTTACGATACTCGAGACCAGATGCGTCTTGAAGAGCTTGGGCTTTTAGGTGATCAGGTTTCTTTAGACGAGCAAGGCATTCAAGATTTTATTGGTCGTCAAGACGATGACCGAGCCTTGCGCAAGTTTACCGCTGGTCGTGCTCTATCTAATATGATGCCAGGCTCAAGCTTGAACTCTAGCGGCGCATGGCTCCAAGCAGTAAACCAAGGCTCAATGGATGTTGCTGCTGCTGAGATGCAGCAGCGGCAACAGGCAGACCGCGAGCTTCGGGGTCTTCGTGATCAAGCAGCAGAGCGCAAAGTCGGCCTTGTGCGCAGGCGTGGCGAGTTAGGAACAAGAGAAACCGATAAAGGGCCTGCTTACGCTAAGGCTCAAGGTATGATTCAAAACGCTATCACTGAAAACTCTAATGTGTGGGGCGGCTTGCGCGGTGATAATACGAAGCAGATGTTTATTGAGGCTTCGACTATTATTAATCAGATCAGGCAAGAAAGCCCTGACGCCGCAGATGCTTTGGTTGCTGAGTATTTAACACCGGGCGGCAAAGGTTATACTCAAATTAGAAACCTTGAGGGCATTGATCAAAACCTTGGCCCTGCTGCTTATGCTGGCACCGCAACTGTTTAGGAATAATCATGGCTAGAATTATCCAACCTCAGTCTGTTTACAATCGCTCTGTCGATGTTAAACAGGCTCGACCAAAATCAATGTACGACTACAATCCTTTTGAGGAACTAATTACTCCTCAAGGAGCGATGGCAGCAGTAGATATTGTTGGCAAGGTTGGTGGAACTGTTGCTGACGCTGTTGATCATCACTCGCGAACGCGCGCAGCAGAAGCCAGAGCAGATGAAGTTGTTAAAAAGAGCAAAGCAAGAGCAGAAGCTAAAGCGCTACAAGAACAAATGAAATCCCTTGGGGCGCAAGGCAGGCTTACTCCCGAGATGGCTAGACAAATGCAGTCTAAGATCTCCGGCTTTGAAAAGAAGGAAGAACTAGAGCGCGCAGGTGCCATGGCAGAACAAAGCTACGCTACTGGCATGAGCAGACTTGCTGGCGCTAAAGACTACGCAGGCCAGCAAAGTGCGTTAGCCGACATGAGCGCTGCTTATGACCGACCAGGATCAGGTAGTCTTTGGAATCGCTTTTCTGGCGGAGCAGAAGACACAATCACTAAGCAGTTTGAGCGGGTGCGGCCTCCGCTTTATGCGGACCCGCAAAGCAAGCTAGATGCTAGAGGTGGTGCGGGTTCAGGCAAAGCAAATCGACGAGTCGGTGAGGGCTATGAACAAAGAAAAGGGCAGATTGATAACTCTCAAGGCGTTCAAGACATATTAAAAGCCGGTCGCCTTGCCACTGGGCTTGATAGCGACCCAGGGCTAATGGGTGCCCTGCCAGCGGCTTTAAAAGGCGCAGACAAATCTAACGGACTGTATTCAAGATCAATTGCAGAGGATCTTGTTAGAGCAGGTAACGGCCAGCTTGAAATGGGAGCAGAAGTTCCTGTTGGCGCAAAAGGCAATCCATTTAGCGCGCCAATGTTTACGCTGCGTACCCCCTTAACTGCTAGACAAAGACAGGAAAGCGTAACCGCTGAAGGGGAAACTATCCAGGGAGCACTTGAGTCGTTCCATAGAGACAACAGCGAAAAGGCTCGAAGGCTCATTGAGCTTGCTATGAGTCCTCGAATTAAAAGCGCTTTTGAAACTGTTCGCATTGGTGAGGCTGCTCATAATAGTCTCTGGGACCAAGAGCGCTTCGGCGCTTATGGTGACGACTTTAGCCGGAACCTGCAAGGCTGGAATGTTCTCAGGAATCTTACGCCTTTTTCTGCTGAGCAAATTTTAAATGCTCGAAACCAATCAGAGTTAATGCAGCCTGGCCATTCAGGGCATGGACCTAGAGTAAACCTAGAGCTTACCAAGGGCGACCGTCCCTCGATGGAACAACTCCAAAAGTTAAAAGACGAAAGAATGCAGGGTCAGGCAGCTAGTGAGCTTGATAAATTAAAAGCGGCAGAAGCAGCAGGCTTTAAAACTCCGCCAAGTTTGTCTGGCGCAAGACCTCAAATGTTTATTGATAGAGAAACGGGTCAGGCAACAACTCAGGACCCAAGAAGGCCTTCAGCTTATCGTGAAGGCGGAAGTTCTTTTGACGATATTATTAAAAGAAACCTTCCTGAAAACCTAAGGCAGCAGCCTTCTTCTGGGTTAGTTTCTTATGATATTGGCGGAGGTCGCACCTTACAGCTAACTGCCAAGCAGGCTGCTGAGTTAGATACAGACATGGCAGAGCCAATGACAAAGGAAGATGAAACCTTTGTTGATCAACAGGCTAAAGCCATGGGTATTAACGCTGCAACAGGCGAATCAATGCCAAACATTAATGAAGACATTCCTTCATCTAGCCGTAAGTATCGGTCACGAGCGAGAGGCCGTACAAAAAAACAAACTAAAGAACTTCGCAAAACCCTTGGTCAGTATCCAAAGTATTCTCCTCAATCAATCGTAACGGGATTAAACCAGCCAAGCACTGAGCAGGTTTTAAAGATACGAGAAAAAGCAATGCAAGTTGCAACCCAGCAAGGTGTTGAGCCTGCTTTGTTTGATGCTCTTATTAGAAGAGAAAGCGGATACCATCCTCTTGCTGTCTCTCCTAATAACGCAATTGGTTTAACTCAGGTTACTCCGCCTGCTTTTCATGATCTCGGTGGATCAGCCGAAGAGTTTGCTAATCTTTTTGATGAAGATATGTCGCTTGAAGCTGGGGCTATGTATTTAAAGTGGGTTGAAAACACCCTAAGAAAATCAGGCTTTATAAAAAAGAACGACCCCAGAAAAATCCAAAAGATTTTAGCAGGTTACAATGCTGGTGTTGGAGAAACTCAAAGGTTAGGAATTGTTGGTGTGCTTAGCCCAACAAGGGAAGCTAACGGAAGAATAGGCGAAACGCATAAGTATGTTAAAGAGATTATGATAATGATGGCTAAAGCCAAAAGAAATGCGGTAGCCGAAAGGCGCTAGGAGTAATCCGTGGTTAAGGTTCCTTCTCCAGATTTTGTTGATCCCTACGAAGTACAAGAAGAAGAGCGATCTAGAATCGCAGGCAGGCCAACTCGCATTGAGGGTTTGCCGGATACACTTCCAGAAGAAACAGCGCCTGAAAAAGTTACTCAAGCCCAAGCTCAAGTTAATGAATGGGATCAAGTTGAAAACACTCAGCCGGAACCTGCTCCTGAACCAGTAGATTATAGCTGGGCTAGAAAATTTGGCAGCGGTGTTCCTGGTTTCATCTATGGTGCAGGAACAGGACTAGCACACGGCGCTCAAGCTCTTGGCGTTCTACCTACCGGTGGAAATATTGATCTTTATTTCAATTATTTTACTGATGATAACTTCTACCAAAAACTTAATAGCGCTCCTTCTCGTAAAACTTTCCTTGAGCTTCTTGCTTACAATAAGGGCAGAGGATTTGCAGAAGAAGTAGATAAGCAAGACAAAGATTTTGCTAAAGCTGTAACCGCTCGACCTCCTCAAAACTTACTTGAGTATGGATACCCAGGAACAACTTTTCACCGAGAGCTTCCGGGGCAGGACGAAGAGAAGACTTTTCTTACTGAGGCACTTGGTCTTTATATTGATGAGGGTTTTAAAAATTCCCCTCTTTATAAAGCTAGCCCTGTTTATTGGGACACCCTTGAAGCTGAGGGAAATCCTGAGTTCGACCAGATGGTTAGTCTTTATGACGAATCATACGAGCTAAAACGAAGAACAGAATACCCAGAGTACAATACAGTATTTGAGGGCTACCAGGGTTTTGTCGATCATTCTATTCAGCTTGCCCAGCAAGATGCTGGATGGTGGCAAGGGGTAAAGCAGGACTTTACCATGATGGGCGCTGGCACTTGGGAGTTCCTGTTAACGGGATCAGGCTTTGGCGAAGACAAGGTTAATGAAACTCCATGGGAATCATCTAAGAAGATGGGTGCCCACTTAACTGGTGGGCTACTTGGCGCTGTCCTTGCAGCAGTAGAACCTGACAGAGGTGGTGCTGTTTTTCCTGAAGGCATGCCTTTAATCGGCGGAGCTAGAATGCCTGCCGGCTTTAGAAAGCCAATGATTATTCTTGGGCTTGCAGGTCCTAAGATCATGAACATTGTTCGGGGCAAAATATCTAAAGCTCAAGCAAAGCGCGTCGCTGAGTTTAGAAAAAAAGATCCTGCGTTTGATGCAATGCTAAGGAAGTTTGAAATGGGAGAGGCTGCTTATCCTAAAGCCTCTCAGCTTCCTCCTCAGGTCCGCTACGGAAAAGCGCTTAATAAACTAGACCAAGCAACGGGTATCCCTAGTCAGATAGGCAGGGCTCTAGAAGCTCCAATTACAAAAGCAGTTAAGATTGGTGACGATGGGATCGCTCGGCCTCGACTGCCAATGCGGACAAATAAGAAAGTCCTAAAGGGAAAGAAGGAACCTTCTTTTGGTGAGCCTGTTCCTGGTGCTCCAAGGCAAATGCAATGGGGAGACTTAACTAGTTCTTTATTGCATGGTGCTGGGATGTGGGTTTGGACCGGTGCACCTGAGCTTGGTTTTCTTAATCCTGGTTTGCGGCTAGCTCATTCCGCTTTGCAGAATAACAATTTTTACAACGGCGCTCTTAATAAGATGCGCGCAAAGTTTCAAAGATCCTGGGAGAATACAACAGAGGACACTCCTACCGCTGATCGCATGTCGTTCTTCCACCACAAAATTCAAGACATGGCTCGAGAGACCCGAGGCGCTGAGTTTGTTAGCCAAGCTAAGCAACAAGCTAAAGACGGCACACCTCCTGAGTGGACTCCCATGCCAGACGTTGAATACCTAGCCCAGGAAAGGCCTGGTGAGGTTGTAATGGGTGGAGTCTTTGATCCTCAAAGGCAACCAGAGGCACGCACTTTGACTCCCCGGATTGTTGCGGTAAAGGGTCCCCCCCTTAAGGGGGGGGACCCAGTTACCCCAGCAGAAGTGCCAACACAAAGACAGGCACAACCACAAAAAAGATTTACCCTTGAGCAGCTAAGAGAAAAGGCTGACCTTGATTTCCCTCTTTATGATTTCCCTGAGTCTACGCAAAGGCGGCCTGGGTTTGGCGAGCCTATTAATGCTGGAACCGCAGCCCCTGAAAGACCGCCTGCTTACTCTGTCCAGTTAGGCCAGGGCGGTTATGATGTTGTAAACGTCATGAGCAAAACTACTGCTCAAGGCATCGAAAACGCCCGCATGATTCCTGCGATGAAGCAGGCAGCGCAAAGCTACATTAAAGACATGCAAGACGGCATTGCCTTGCTGAAGAAGGCTATTGCCAAAGACAAGGTTGAAGCTCCTGGGCGCAAGGGGACCTGGGCAAAAGCAAACAAACGTCGCCGCCAAGAGATTGCTTATTTAGAAAGCAGCATCAATGCGATTGAAACTGCTGTCCGGGAAATTAGCGAGACCCTTGGGCGTGAAGCGGAAACATCATCTGGATTGCAGCAGCTTTTTGCTGAAACAAAGTTTGCCTCTAGGGGCACCAAAGAATCTATTAATAAATCTATCGAGCAAGCCGCTCCTATTGCAGATCAAAGCGGTGTAGCTGGTGTCGAAGTCTTTGCGTTTAAAGATCTAATCTGGGAATCCGCTCGAGATATTCTCGAGGCAGAGAACGAAGCGCTTCTTACTCGCCAGGCTTCTGTCCTCAAAAAGCTCGAGGTTGCCCACGGCAGGCGCGCTGTAGCCAACGCCCTAAACGAGAGCCGGAAAGAAGGCACAGCCGATCTGACGCCCGATGGGACCATCATTGAAGGCACTCCCCTTGCCCGACTTGTGCAGGAGGGGGCGCCAGTAAGGCGCACCCGGCCGCAAGGTGATTACGCCAGGCAAGACAAAAGAGGAGCGCCTGATCCCTCAGAGTGGACGCTTGATCGAGATGGTCGGCCTATTAAGGAAGACACTTACTATGCCTGGGAAACACTAGCTGAAGAAGTTCCTGTATCCGAAGGGGCGGTATGGCTTTTAGATTCTAAAGGCCGGCCTATCCTGCGTGAAAGCATGGATGTCACCAAAGGAAACCCGGACGCATTAAGCACTCCTGATTTTTTGGCTAAGCTTGACGAAGGAAAAATGAGGCCAAAGAGAAATGTCGCTCCTGGTCCAAGGTCTCAACGAGCCAAAGAGATAGATACATTTTTTGATGAATCAAAATCTGCGCTCGAGGAGCTGAGCTTTCAGGACCTAGCAAAAAAAGCAGGCGAGCTTGGGTTGCTTGTAAAGAAACCAAAGAAAAAAACCTTAGTTGAATGGAAAGGCACTGCTCGAGCAACTGAGCCACAGTTAACTATAGACCCTAAGACCGGGCAGTTTATTAAACGCTCAAAAGTTACAAGCGCTCAGGATGTTGCAGTCTATGAGATTGGTAACGAGTCTTTTACTATTGATGCAGCAGGCCGGGCTAAGCTTATTGATAAGATCGCTCGGCTCGAGGCTTCAGAGAAAGCGTTTGCTCCAGAGGTTATTCCAGAAACTGCTGCTGCAAAAACAGCACCTAAAGAATTTAATTCTTTTAATACACTAGAGGCATTTAACAAAAGAAAAGAAGAAGGGTTTTATAAGGGCGATGGGGCTGCCAGCAAACAATACAAAGACTGGACCCGTGTTATTGATCAAGAAGGTTTGTTATGGGATGTTGAAAAAGGCAACTGGTACAAACCAAAAGAGGCTCTCGCTCTAGAGTCAGCGGCTCAAAAAAGAGCAAATGAACAGGGCTTAGCAAAAGAACGGGCAACTATTAAAGCAGAGCAAAGCGTAGCTCGTGCCGAACAGGGCTTATCTTTTGCCAAACAAAAAGCTGCTAACATTTTAGATGAGGTTAATAAGCGCTCACAACAACAGCAGGAATACTTAGGAAGGCCAAGGTCAACGAGAGCTAAAGCTGTTATTGCCCGCACTCGGACTGCAAACAAAGAGCGAGACTATGCAGCAAGTGAGCAAGCTAAAGCTAAAGACCTTGTTAATAAAGCAGAGCAAAGACTTAAAGCTGCCAAAGAAAACCTACGCAAAGAGCAGCAGCAACCTGTTGCGACTGAGCCACGCAAAGCTGAAGCAACAACCCAGCGCGCTGGGATACCAGAAGATCCAAAACAAACATTTAAAAACAAAGCCGAGGCAGATCGCTTAGCGCGAGAACAAAAAGCTGAAGATGCGGCAGTCGCTGAAACAGGTGGCCCAGCAAAACAAACAGCTAAGCAGGTTTATTATAAAACGCAGTTTGATTTACTGACTAACCGATCACTAAGAGGCGAGCAGGTTGGCCTTGATATGTACAACCTAATGCGTGGCCTCGCCAAAGAGCCTGACATTCAGCGAGCTAAGACCGGTGAGTTTACTGGTGTTCCGTTTGATGCCAAGCAGGGCACAACAAAACTAAAAATGTTTAAGTCTGCCCTTAGCTATATGCCTGAGGGCCTAGGCACTAAGGGAAAAACAACAGATCCAACTCGCTATCCCAATGCTCGAGCAGAGGTTGAAGCATACATTAAAGGCGAGATGCCTAGAGATCTCTTAGCTAAAGAGAAGCGAACAGTAGATCGTTTTGGTGAGCAACTAAACAAAGACATTAACAGAATTGATGAAGCTTTTATTGAGGGCAAGATTACCCCTGATGAGCGCGTGTCTTCTTTGGCTGATCTTTTAAAGCAACTTGATGAAGATATTATGGAAGGTCTTCGCGAGGTTTCGGATGAGTACTTAGGAGATAAGAACAGAGCCGAGCCCGCACTTGAAGGGTTTAAAAGAAGAGACACCTCAAGGAAAAAGCCTAGGTTTGCTAGGTCTGTTGTTGGTCGCTATGCTCTCCGGCGCGCTGAATCAAAAATGCAACCACCGCCGAAAGGCATGAGCGTTGTTGAGGCTAAGGGAGTTAAAAGCCTTCCAGGTATTACAACCAAGAAGCGAGGCCCAGGGATAGCTCGCAGGCTTCATGCAAAAGAGGTTATACCTCTTTTAGAAAGCGCCCGCCTTTCTTTGGAGAATGCTCAAACACAAAATGTTTCTATTCCTCGGACCAGGGAATACATTTTAACAAAAGAAGTTAATAAAATTCTTGAGGGCCGAGAAGCTACGAGTGGGTCAAATCAATTTAAACAAATGGTAGCTCAAGCAAGAGATGCATACGGCAAGAACCAGCCTTTAACTCAGCTACTAGAGCGCGCTTATGAATCAAGCATGAGTATGCCAGAAAAGTTTGTATTTGAACGAGTGATTAGATCTTTAGAGGCAGACACTGGGAAGATTTACCAAGGTATTCAGCGGGTCTTTCATAATAAGAAAACCCTAAAGGCCGAGCTTGCTCGGGCTAATGAAGTAAAGCCTGATGTCCCCGCAATGGAAGTAGATATTACTTCAACTCAAAAGGGCAGCCCGCTAAAAGAAAGCAAGCCTCCTACTGTTGGGTTTAGGCAGGACTTCCCAAGCATTGGTGACGTGCCTATGCCGCAGTGGCTTAAGAGTGAACTGCAAAGAACGCGATTAAAGTTTGAAGATAAAGCAGGCATGTCTCCTGCTCAGAGCAACGCTTTCCTTGCTTCAATTATGGACGCTTTCAGCGATGGGATCTCGCTGTTAGCGAGCCCCACCGCTAAGAAGTACGCAGCAGAAGGAGCGATACGGGCTATTGAGCAACAGCTAGGAAGGCCACTAAACAAAGCTGAGAACGCAAGGCTAACCAAAGCTTTTAATGATTACCTTCAGCAGTTTGATCGCCCCTTTGAAGGGCGATCTTCCCTTGCTGAGTATGCTGATGCGCCTGACTACTCTAGCCCTGCTGCTTTGGCTCGGTCTGTGATCAGAAAAATACCCAGCAACTTTTTAATCAAAGGAAAAGACGGAGCGGTTTTAGCTACTGTTAACCCTGGAAAGATTTTCTTTAATGAGTTGTCTTCCCTGAGAAAGCGAGATGCTAAAGGTAAAGCAAACAAAGACCTGAAGAAGATCCAGGATGAAGCGTACCAGGTTATCTACAACAAGTGGGTTGCTCAGGCTAAGAAGGAACTGATTAACAAGTTTGTTAAAGCTGAAATGGATCGGCTTAACATTAGTTATGGTTCAACCCTTGCTGACGCAGCAACCCGGATCGCAATTAGCCGAGAGCTTTACCAGGACTCGATGCCTATTGCGCTGCCGTCTCGCCTCGCTGAATTAGTAGATGTTGTCCATCCTGAAGGCACCTACCAAAACAGGGAGCTAACAGTTGTTTCGGCTAAGGACATTGCAAACACAATCCGAACTAACCCCGAAACAATTATTGAAGGCATGAACGCTGAGCTTAAAGCAAACGGAAAGAAGGCACTGACTAACGAGCAGGTGCTCGAGCTTACCGGCAACAGACCCAGCGAAAAATACCCAGTGGAAGTAGGCTCTAAACTAGATCAGCTAGCAGCAAAGCTAGAAAAATATGAAAGCCCTCAGTCTCTCGCAAAGAACGACGCTGAGCTTTACAATAAGTTTGCTGATGCCTTTGCGATGAAAGACCAGGATTTATCTATGCCTGCCTTCCTTGCGCCGGATGGAAACTGGGTAACATCCCCACTAAAAGAAGCTGCTTACACTGGGGCTAAGAACAAAAGAACAGGGCTTGATACTTCGATCCAAGAGTTTGCATCTGATGGTGCAATGGGATCGTTTATGCACCCTGATTGGATGGAGTCTGTTGCGTTTAACGCTCAGCTATTTGATGCCATGTCATCTATGAATACATGGAACTCCATAATGAAAGGCAACGTTACCTTTGGTGCAATGCTTACCCATCTTGGTAACACTTTAAGCCACTCACTAGCTGCCGCCCTGCACCGTGGTCAGAACCCTATTAGCTTATATAACGATGTTGCTATGACAGCATGGGCATTTAGGGCTTGGTCAAGAGAAAAGTCTGGCTTTGCTAACAAAGCATCAGGCATTAAGGATGCTGGTCGCTGGTTTGATCGAGACGCCTTTGAAGCTTTAGATGCTTACGCAAGCCTAAAGAACTTAGACTTTATTTCAGTAGAAAATGTGAAGCCTATTTTTGGTGGCGACTCACTACCAGGCAAAGCCTTTGGTTTAAAAGAAAAAGCTTTAAAGAAGCTGTATCAAATGGAGGACAACGCACCCCGTTTGTTTGAGGCGGTAAGCGAGTACAAATCAATTACCAAGGACCTTTCAAAGCTAAAGGATGGTGAGTTCTTAGAGCTTCAGACAAGCCGCAATGGTTACGCTGTAATCACCAAGCGAGGAGAAAGGTTTATGCAGGGTGGTAGAGAGCTAAACCAGCAGGGCCTAAGAAAGCTCAAGGTTAGCCAGGCTATGTGGCGTGCATCCAACCGAGTTGTTAACTACTCGCACATTCCTCGCTTCATTAAAGAGATGCGAATTGGGAACATGGGAATGCTTGCTACCTTTATCAGCCCATTCATTAGCTTTCCTTATCTTGCTTTGGATATTCCCTACGTTAAGAAAGGTATCTTAGCTGGTACCCTGTTTGATGGAGGCATGAATTCTCGAGGCAAAACAAACAGCGTTGATATTCTAACATCTAGATCAAGGCAGGATACACTTAGGGCTGTTCGGGTTGGCGCTTACGGTATGGCAATGGCTGGCATTGCTCATCCGAATACCAACGACCTCCAGGAAATGAACAGGTTTAAACAGGAGCCGGGCTCTGTATCTAGTGCTCTAGTTAGAAGCACACCAAACCATAATGTTATCCAGACCTGGCGCTGGAACAATGCCAACCAATTTGAAATGACTTTCCTTGCACTAGAAAATATCCTGGCTGCTCAAGCGTGGATAGCTAGTGGGTACCTTGAGGCTACTGATGGTGGTTTGTTTGGCTCGAAGAAGCCAAACAAAACCATGCGTTATTTCCAGCGAGCTACAGCAGAAGGAAGAGTCTTAACTCCGAAAGATATTACTCGACTCGGCGCTTTGTCTGGCAACTTTTGGTTGAGACCTTTGGTTAAAATGCTTTACTCTGATGACTCGGGTCGATCTAAAGGCTGGCTTGATTTACCAGCTGCTCTTGATGGGTTAGCTGGCGCTCTAATCGGAACAGACAATTGGTCCTTTGCTAAAACAGCAGCCCCCCTTGCAGGCTACTCTCCAAAGGGGCAATTCTCTAGCTACCGTTCTTTGATTGATGACCTAGAAAGAACTGACCAGCTTCAGTTTGAAAAGCTAAACCCTCAACAGCAGATGGACTTTATGCTTGAGCATTTTGTCGAGGGCATTAGCCGTGTCTACTTTAGAAGTAGAAAGATTCTAGAGAACGACAAGCAAATCAATCAGGCAACTCGCAATCTTCTAACCGGCATTCGGGGTGGAATGATTAACGGGCTAGATAAACAAATCAAAGAATCGACCAATGAAACAGAGCGCCGAAAACTTCAGTCTTTAAGGACACTTGTGGACCGCTCAATAAAAAAATATGCTAAAGCGCAGGGCGATTTCTATCGGAAGCTGAGAGATGTTGAAGCTTACCGTGGAGTTGTATCTAAAGATAAGCTAGCTAAGGACAAAGGATACAACCTTAAACTGCGGCTGCTTCAAGGTGCTCGAGGCGCAAAAGAAGATGCAAGACAGACTCTTGATCGAGAGCAGCAACAAATAAAACAGCGTGCCAAAGCAGCACGAGAAAGAGTGAAATAATGCCTAAGACTATTGTTCAGTATATTGGACCAGGCAACGTGCGGCATGAGATCATCGTGCTTGATGAAGAGCCCGCAAAGAAAGCAGCGAAGAAAAAAGCTGAGCCGAAGAAGAAGAAGTGAATCCGTTTCTTCTACAGCCAGTACCCACCGGTGACGCATCCGCTCGCTACGAGCGGCTGAGTCACGGTAGCACGACATGGCACGACCTGATGCCGACGCCTGCTAATGGGACAGATGGCACGACTGGCGCTGCGTTTACCTGGCCTAACTTCAATGGCGAAAGCTTCGTCACGATTGGCAACCCTGCAAAGCTAAACTTTGCCGGGGCCTTTACTCTTTGCACTTGGGCCTACCAAGACTCCGGTGTCCCTCATCAGGGAACTGAATTTTTTATTGGTAAAGATGGCGGGCTCGGCCGAGATGTAGGTTTAACGTCGGCTGATAATGCAAACGACATTAAAGGCTTTGTCTTTGAGGGCGGCTTTGCGGCTGCTCAGTATACCGGTTCAGGCCCTGGCGCTTTTTATTACTTGGTCTTTGTTAACGAAGGGCCAGGCAACAATCTGAAGTTGTATGTTGACGGGATTCTTCGAGCCACTAACACAGGAAAAGGCGTAGAAGAAAGTTGGTCAGCAGGGACGGCTTGGGAGTTTGGCCGAGACCAAGCACCTGATAATTACCTTACGGGTATTCTTGACACCGGCCGCTTTTACTCCAGAGCTTTAAGCCCCGACGAAATACTTAGAGACTATCATGCCGGCAAGCCGGCGCATCCATAGGAAAAAGAATGAGCTTTTTAAATAAGAACAATCCCGTCTGGTCATCATCAACGACGACCACACTTGTTACGATCAGCGGTAAGTTTGATACCATTGCCGGCCGAGACGGAACAACGATCGTATCTAATCACGGTCCTGTTAATCTTTATGTTGGTACTGTAGAGCATCCCACTACGGGTATCCTGCTTCAGCCTGGCGCAGCACTAACCCTAGCTATGCAGCCTGGCGTTACCATTTATTTAAATGATAACAGCCAAACAGCAGTCTATACCCTTGTGGAATTCTGATGACACCCGGCTGGCCTCCAAATTTCAGTCCGTTCGAGTTCCGTTGCAAGTGTTGCGGGACCATTGGGAACGAGCATACCGCACGTCATCTGGCGTGGGAACTGCAACGTATCAGGGAACTGGTAGGCCCGCTGAAGATCAACAGTGCGTACCGATGCCCGAAGCACAACAAGAAGGTAGGCGGAGCATTCCAAAGCCTGCATCTTGAGAGCATGGCAGCGGACCTAGTTGCCACAGAGATTACGCCCGACAAGCTACAGGACACGATCCTTGGCTTGATGGAACACAACCGCATTCCCAATGGTGGGCTTGGAAGGTACAACACCTTCACTCACTACGACATTAGATTAACCCCAGCACGCTGGGACCATAGGAGCAATCAAAATGAAACGTGAATTTATAGCTGACAGCGTTCTTAAAGCAAGGGCTGCTGGCAGAATGCTAGCAGAAAAACGCAAAGGACCCAGAGGAAAAAGCAACACTCGCCGCTATGAGGACATGGGTGACAATGACGGCATGCAAGATGCTGTAAACCCTAAGCCTAAATTCAGAGTTAGCAATGTAGAAGACCCCAAGAAGATCAAGCGCAAGGCTAAGCCTAAAGCAAAAGATCCCAAACGAGGGCTTAAGCCAGGCGAGATGCGGGGAACTTCAGCACAACGAAAGCGCACACTCGAAGCCACTAAACAAAAACGACGGAGTAGTTACTAATGGATAAGATGAAGAGTCGTAAGCTGTGGCTGTCTATACTGGCAGCAGTTCTCCCTTTGATTGCTAAGCATTTCTTTCCTAGCTTGCCAACCGAAGCCATCCTTGCTTCAGTGCTTGGCGCTGTGTCTGGTGTGATGGGCATCAGCATGGAAGATGTAGCTAAGCAGAAGCGGGCTGCCCTGGAGGCAGCCGCTTCCTCTGCAAAAAAGCCCTCAGAATAATACCCCCTGTTATACTACGCCCTGGCGATAGCGGCGGCCTTGATCTTTCTCTTAGTGGGAATGATCATCGGTGGGACGCTGGTGCTGCTGTTAGACATACGCTCGGACGAGACTTCGATCTCACCGCACAACTGTCAGCCGGAGCCAAGTGGGGCGGAGCCACCGATTGGCAAGGAACCGTAGGGATGAAGTGGAGATGGTAAAATGAGACGCTCACCTGCGATGGGGTCTTATGGGCTGCCTGTACCTGGAAGCTCATCCGGCACACGACCAAGGAAGAAGGTTCGGTTTACCAGGACCAAATCTAAAGCTAGAGAAGAAGCAGCAAAGAACAAAGCCAAACTCAAAAAGCTTGAAGAGCGCATGAGAAAGCTTAAAGTTATAGGCAAAGACCAGAAGATTTCAAAGAAGCTCAAGCCTGAGCAGTTTGAAAAAGGTGTAGATAAAAGTAAACATGATCACCGACGCTTTCGGTATGATCGCGAATAACACGGAGAGAATAGCATGAGACGATCACCAGTTTTAGGAGATTACGGGTTGCCTGTTGGGGGCGCTTCTCGTGGGGGCCGGGCTTCTGTCCGCTCAAAGTCTTCAGGGAAAGCTGCGGCTACAAAAGGCAAGATTGCTATTAAGTATGGTAAGGCCGGCACTCATAGGGGTGTTAAGTTTGATAAGCCCACTAAACATTCCAGCACTAAAGAAGTCTTTAAAGATTCTGACGTGCGCCGACAAGCTGCTAGCCGAGGGATGGGTCGCTACCTACGAGAAGGATTAAACATTACTGAACGCACCAGGATGCGACAGTTTGCAAAGAAGTTTAATACAGACAAAGGGATCATGCGCCAAAGCTCTACGATGCAGGAGCGCACAGCTTTCCTAGATAATATGAGGCGCTCAGGTGCTAAGGTATCTAAGAACATGAAGGAGTGGGTTAAGCTGGGCGCACGAACCAAGCCAACCATAAATGAAAAAGCGGATGTTAATAGAGCACCAGATGCCTGGAGCAAAAGAAGAAGAAGGCAAAACATTATCAAGGGTCGCCAGGCTCGGGAAAGAGACAACGTTAGAGAAGCTTCTGAGGCTAGAAGCGAACGAGTTGGACGTGTCCGCAAGCAAATGGTTGAAGCTGCTAAAAAATCTGGTGGTGATGAGCGAGTCCGGACCCGCAGTCCTAAAGTCAAAGGGAAGAAAGCACTTGGCTTTGATAAGCAGATGGATAGCCAAGCAGCTAAAAGCCCAAGCGGAACCGCTAAGCTTGCAGTACGCAAGCGCTTAGGCAAAGCACAGGCCGGCAAGCAAAAGGCTCAGAAGGCTATGGCGCGAACGTCTTCGGCTGATAGGACACGCAAGGGCGGCTTTAGTTTCTATGATTAAGTATAGGGGTGAAACGTTTCCAGGTTTAAACAAACCGAAGCGAACACCTGGGCACCCTACTAAATCTCATGCTGTACTGGTTAAGGTTAACGATAAGATTCGCATGATTCGCTTCGGCGAGAAGGGTGCAAGCACAGCAGGCAAGCCTAAGTCTGGTGAGTCTGATCGCATGAAGGCTAAGCGTAAGTCCTTCAAGGCTCGTCACCGTAAGAACATTGCCAAGGGCAAGACCTCTGCTGCGTACTGGGCTAACAAAGTTAAGTGGTAGGCACACAACCTCCCCCCTAAGGGGGAGGGGTGTGGTACTATAGCCTGCCTCCAAGCTTTATGATGGCACGCTCGCAAGCCTCCATTGTTTTCTGATCTTCTGCGTTCAAGTCAACGCTGTAATTTCTATCGCAAAGATCAAGGTAGATATTGTAAAAAGCCTCAATGCCTAATGTAAGTTGTTCTTCTGTAAAATAAACTGTCTTTCCTTTAGCCATCATGCCTCCTCAAATCTGTGATGATGTAACTGTGGGTAGAGGGACAGGCTATCCATTGTGCCGAATCTATTCTTATCAATGATAACTTCTACCTTGCCAGCTAGTGCCCCTTCCTTATCGACTG
>JGI24006J15134_10000434_pt1 | contig 25863 bp, 44 predicted proteins | sample LinPmetageLP53_FD_15134 | JGI IMG/M metagenome (IMG submission 15134)
AGCCCGATAGGATTATATTCCTACGATAGGATTTAATTCCTATGCAGACATAATAGGATTCTATTCCTATGTGATGGGATTTAATTCCTATGTAGCATTCATGGGATTATATTCCTACTATAGGATTATATTCCTATATCTGCCGTTTAGGAATCTATTCAGTAGTCTTAGGAATAACTGCCTAATATACAGGCAACTAGGAATACAGTCCTATATATAGGCATATATGTGTTGTCAAGCCTTATTCCTAGCCATCTTATCCTATTCATAGGAACTATATCCTATAGCCCAATGATTATAGGATTATATCCCTAAGTCTAGGAATGCATGTGATATGCCTAGGACTGTGTATGACATCGTAGGAATGCTCGCTTTGTACCCCCGAAAACCTAGGAATATATGTGTTGTCAACCCCTAATGTAAGGATTCATATCCTAATTGCACATTGGAATCATTCTAATATACGCCATAAGCCTATGAAATCATTGAATAAATTATTATATTGACACCAGTCAGGCATATTTGGTATATTTTGGGCATGAGAAATCCGTTAAAAAACGCTTTTAAGACTACATTCCTATCGCAGGATTGCAATCCAACCGGCGTGGGTTCTCATAATTTGGAAATAACTGGTTATTTGAAAGGCGACAAAACTATGGAAAACAAAGAAAAATTCGATGTAAGCAGGAAATCCACAATGGATACCGAAAACATTGTCAATATTATGAAATCTGCAGAATACGAAAATTCTGTTCGCGACGTGTCTATATCAGTTAAAATGGAAGAAATGTATAAAGACGACGAAACAAAGGCGAAAGGCTTGACGGTGAACGCTACTGACTTGACGCTTAAGTCATATCAGAAAGCCTTCACTGAATATGGGTATCGTCCATCAGAAGTGTGGCAAGGCGTATGCTCTACGCGGCGTTGGCCGTTCCAGACATGGGATAACGTCAAAGGCGCGGTAGTAAAACATAAAGCGCCTGACGAACTATCAGATATTGAGAAAAAACGCCTTAACAGCGCCAGTGCAACCAAGTCTCTGATTGTAAAGGCTATGATTGAAATGCCGGAGACTTGGGTTACGCTGGAAAGCATGAAGGAACTGAAAGCAGCCATAGCGCCAGCACCAAAAACCAAGGCTGAAAAGGCTTGGAAAGCGTGGAACGATCTATCTGATCAAGAACGTGACGACATGCTTCAGTCAATCGTTGATAAGCGCGGCTTAATGACTTCGGAAATTGTTGGTCCTCAACTAGCCAAAGCCGCCTAACCGGCGCCCACGCCTAGCCAACGCCAAAGGCTTTGACGACCCTTTAAATAGGGTTGCCAAGGTCTTTGCGCGTGCTCGTGGTTCTTTCTATCTATATTTTACAAATAACTGGTTATTTATAATTTTTTATTTTATTTTTATCTATAGGACAATAGGACAATAGGACAATGGCAAAACGACGAAAGCGCAACAAGAATAAAAAGAATAATAATAGTAGTAGTAGGACAATTGCGGAAGCATTCACTAACAAGTCGTTAGAGTTCTTTGTAACAGGTCAAGTTGTAGTCCAGAAGGAACGGATAGGACAATGGGACTATGACGGCATAGGCTACAATGCAAGCGATATTAAGGGTAATACCTTGATCCATGCATTGTCAATGTCAGCTGTTCAAGCATTCTTCAATCAAATAGACTGGAAAAGTGTTCTAGGCTCAAGTAAATTTGAGATAGACCAACGAACGATCTATCCACGATCACCTGCTAATTACCCTAGATGGTCAGGATTTTAATAATGAAAGGTTGTAAACATGAGTAGAAAATGCTGTAGGTGCGATGCACCAGATAACTTGATGTACGCTGCTGAACCAGACGACTACTTCTGCATGTCCTGCTACTATGAGGAATTCTATAGAGTATCCTTCAATCAAGGATTTGACGCAGCAGATCAGGAAATTGAAGCTGGTGAAATATATGATTTAGATTTAGCAATCTATATGTTTGATGTTAACCCAGCGACCAACGCTTTCCAGTATGGTTTTCTGGAAGCGTTAAAACATCGAAAGAAAGAACAAGCTTTTTTTAAACTGAAGCAAGACATTAAGAAAGTTAATGACGATGAATAATAAAAGAATTAAAGAGGGTGACTTGATCACCCAAAACGGCATATCTTATATAGTAGAACGAGACGAAGAAGGCACACTATGGGGTGTGTCTAATAATGCAGAGCATGAAATCGAGCTAAGTGAAAACTTTGTCCCTGATGCTCTATTTTCTATATGATAAAGGAAAATGACGATGAACTTACTTGCAGAAACAATTAAAACTCTTGAAAACAATAAAGGGTTGTCATTATCCGACGTTAGCTTTGTAATGCTGAAAGGAAAGTTAATATGCTTTTCAGATTTTATAGAGTTAGCGTCCAGAACGGACTATGACAACGGTTATGGTTCTAATCAAATACATGGAAGTTTAATTATTGTAGGACAAGATTGGTGGCTAACTAGAGAACAATACGACGGGTCTGAATGGTGGAGATTTAACTCAATGCCTACCGCTGGATTTCCCGATACTCAAAAACTTACATCATTGAAAGAGGACAACTCATGGACGACATGACTATTATTATTAGTTACAAACCTGTCTTTATATTTGCGAAAGGTGAGACACAAAGAAATTCTCAAGCCTTCGCTACGTATCAAGAGGCTTGGGACAGCGCCGAATCACGATTTCAGCGATGGTCTATGCCTACTGGATATTATGTAGAAGAATCTACAGAGCCTGTGAACTTTCAATATAAAGATGGAGTGGATAAAATATTATGAATAAAGATACAAAAGAAAAATGGGTAGCAGCGTTGAGAAGCGGTGAGTACCGCCAGTGTCAAGGAGAATTGAAGGACTCCATCGGCGCACATTGCTGCCTAGGCGTGCTTTTAGAAACACAGGGTTGGAAGCAGACCACGTCTTATAAAGCTAAAAGCATTTTCTCAAACTATGTGTCACCTAAAGGTGTCATTAACATGGAAGAAAATGAATTAGACGAAGAAACATCTGACCGTTTCGGTCTAAATAGACAGCAACAAGTTAAGCTAATGAAGCTTAACGACGATACAGGTTGGAGTTTCAACTTAATAGCTAGATGGATAGAGAATCATCTGTGATATGAGTAATAAATGTAAGCGATGCATGCATAAACAGGCATCCATCATCGACAACAACATAGCTATCTGTGCTACTTGTTGGCTTGAGATGTATGGTGATGAAGATAAGAAAGAAAGTAGTAGTAATAATGAAGATGACCCCAGATAATAATAATGATGACTATGCAAAAAGACGATACAAAGTATTTCAACGTCATAAGGAACAACTAGGTCGTTATGCAATGTCTTGGCATGAATTTAAAATTTCATACAATAAAAAGATTAAAGAAAATTCAGCTAATATATCTCAGAGAACAAAACTAATAAACATATTGGACTAATGAAATGGCAATACGTGGTACATACCCAGCAGTACATATCTCTACAATGTCAGGGAAACTTGACAATTTTAAAGCTATAAGTACAAATACTATAACCAATGATTTTTGCAATCAACAGAATGCTTTGAACAATCAAAGCAAAATTTGTACTCACTGTTACAGTCATACAATGCTAAAGAGCTATCGTAAGAACATGGCTCCAGCACTACAACGTAACAGTGATAGACTGTCAAGTAAGCCTCTCACTAGTGAAGAGATACCTAATATACTGGAAAGGGTATTCAGATTTAGTGCTCATGGTGAGCTTATAAATGACATTCATTTCAATAACTTAATGCTGATAGCTGAATCAAATCCTGAAACAGTGTTCAGTCTGTGGTCTAAACGTAAGGATATTATAACCAAAGTATTGAACAAACGTCCTAAACCTGTGAATCTAATACTGATTTACTCAAATCCCACTATTTCCAATGTACTTAAATCACCGCCCCTTTACTTTGATAAAACATTCAATAATGTGTTAGAGGATGAACATGTAGAAATACAAAACTGCACTGGACAACAGTGTAAAAACTGTCTAAAGTGTTATACTCTTAATAACGGTATTACAACTATAGTAGAAAAAGTTAAGAAATACTAGCTTAAAATAAAGGACAGACTATGACAGCACTACCAGCGCGTATGACTGTAAATCTACATAATGTAGAAGCAGTTGAACTAGAACAAAGCTCATTCAATAATGAAAGGACAGAAGGAACTACATACATACTATCAATAAAAATTAAACTTAAAGGAAGTAAGCATTATACTGAAAATGTAACCATGTTCTCTGACGAACAAATAACTATCACCAACAAGGAAGACTAAAGCTATGACTTATGATTATCTAGACCAAATGACATCCGTTGATCGTCCCGTATTCTTTGACGTTGAGAAACTAAACGTACAATCAGGCGGTGGACTATTCGATGCACCTGATAAACGAATGCTAGTACGTCACACTGAAGACTTCGGAAGGCGTGAGTATATGTCAATCGTAAACAAGACATATGAAGTTGTCCTGAATTCTGATATCCTATTGCCCTTTCAAAAGCAATTGGTAAACCATTTTGATCCTTCAGTTTTAGAGGACATGGAGATAAAGGATCATGTCTTAAAGAACGGTGCAGTTTGTTACAGTGAGTATATCTTACCTAGAGTATCACGCCCTATTGAAACTAAGACAGGACATAGGACTGATCTAGGATTAAGGTGGATCATGAAGAATTCCTTTAATGGAAGTTCATCTGTAGTTTTATACGGCGGGTTGATCGATTTCTTCTGTACAAATGGTATGATTACAGGTAAATTCGACGTTATGAAACAGCGTCACACTAAGAACTTTGAAGTTGAAGGATTCTATCGTGCCTTTGAAGATACTGTACACAAACATACATTAGTTATGGATAAGTATCAGGAGTATGCTGATAAGAAAGTTACGTCAGCTGTAAATGTTAACTTGTTATTCAAGAAGCTAGTTACACCAGCTGTAGATGCAGAGGTAAAATCGAAACGCACTAACACCTTGTCAGATCGACTGTTTGTTCAGTACGCTGAAGAAGCTGCTGTGAGAGGACATAACGTATTCTCTGTGTTGTCAGCCCTTACTAACTATGCCTCACATGGAGAGCAGGACGGTCGCTTTAAAGTACAGAAGCGTGCTGATGAGAGTGCCTTGTTCAAACGTCAAGAGCAGGTCGCGAAATGGACTAACTCCCGTGTATGGGAAGACTACTTAGAGGTTGCATAATATGACTAAGAGTAAGATTAACTATAACTATAAGGAACATGCGGACATACCGCCGTTCATGCAAAGCTATCTTCTCGATGTATCAGGCGCTCCAACGATTGAGAGTATTCATGTAGATGATCTTAACACATTCCTTAACGGATTGGATTGGTTTGATTACCTTGAAGATGAAGGTTTAAAATACTACGATGAGGATTGATAATGATTGAACTTAGTAAATACTATAGTGATAAAAATGAGAAGACAGTGGTAGTTTGTGTGTCCGCAACAGATTACTATCTTAAGTACTACGAGAAAAATGGTAGATGTTTTCACACGGAATCTTTTCCGGGTCGTAGTGTATATTATGTAGAAGATGCTGCAGAAAATTGGGCATTAGGTATAAAAAATGATCCAGTAAAGGACGTATGTCCATGAACCTAGAGAAACAAGTAAGGTTTCTTACAACGACTGCAAGAGACATAGTAATACCTGTCAAGTCCTCAAGGATTGCAGCTGGTATATACTATAAGAATGAGTTGTTAGGTCTGGGTGTAAACTCATATAAGACACACCCTTTCCAAGCTAGGTATGGTAAGCATGAACATGCGATTTACTTACACGCAGAGATTGCAGCCATACATAATGCACTTAAAAGTATGGATGATTTATCTCGAAAGTGTACTTTAATTGTAGTTAGAGTAACTAGAGATGGTAAATTAGCCCTTGCTAAGCCTTGTATAGGATGTTATAGATGTATAGTTGAGTTTAATATAAGCAAGGTATATTACTCAACAAATGAACATACAATAATGGAGTTGTAGAAAAGTTATGCTTATAGAAACAAGGAGTCAGTACTCAATAAATTTTCAGAATGAAGGGAATGATATTAATGTTGTGATATCTCCAGAATCTTCTGAACCTGTAGAAAAACTAATGAATATAAGTTTACTTAACTTATTCTTAGGTAGTAAGAATGACTATAGGAGTCCAGATAGGACTAAAGAACTTTTATTTGCATTGGATAGCATATGTAATGTACTTGAAGATAAGATACGTGATGCTGAATATAAAGAACTTATGAGGAAGGATCACCTTAATAAAGTTCTTTCTGATAGCACTAGTTTTTAGTGTTATGTCAGACAAGAACAAAGATACTAATAAAATCTCTCTGTTAAAGAGGAATGTTTTTGATCTAACATCACAACTTTATGATCAACTTAAAAATGTAGCAGTTTTACAGAAGGATTTTTTTAAACTGAAACAAGAGATTAAGTTGGTTAAAGATAAACTTAAAATGGAAACACAGCAAGGTATTAAAGAGATGATAATACGAACTGACGCTGACGATGGAAAATATAACTCTGAATTAGAACTTAATATCGCAGATATAATCCGTCACTACTCCACCCCTGTAGAGTGGGACGATTTACCTTACGATAATATGGATATAGAAGCACGACAAAAGGTACGATTTCAAGATGCAAATCCACCACACAAGAGAGACCTGTTAAAAGCTGCAGAGGAGATAGTTAAACTAATTACTGGTAGTGCTTACTTATGAGTGATACATCAGTAGAATTAATTGACTGCATGGGAAGTGATTTATCTGTAGTCAATGCAGCTAGGGTGTCAATGGATAAGGCTAGTCAGTGGAATACTACAAACCTAGCAACCTATGGGGGTTGCATTAAAGAAAAGATACTACATGAGAATGACGTTAAATTAATCAAGTATCTAGCTAAGCACAATCACTGGACACCATTTGGACATGCGTTTGCATCCTTTAGAATTAAAGCTCCGATATTTATAGCTAGACAACTAGGTAAGCATCAAGTAGGATTAGTGTGGAATGAAGTGTCTCGACGTTACGTTGATAGTGACCCTGAATTCTACAAGCCTAGTGAATGGCGAGCTAAAGCTCCTAATATAAAGCAAGGTAGTTCAAGTGATACAGTAGATGACAATGTAGGTATTAGTATCGACTATACTACTATAACTATGAGTTGTTATCTTACATATAAAAAGATGATCGATCATGGTGTATGTCCAGAGCAAGCACGTATGATCCTACCGCAGAGCATGATGACCGAATGGATTTGGTCAGGTAGCTTGTATGCATTCTCGCGAGTATGTAATCTTAGAATTGATCCACATACACAGAAAGAGACACAAGTTATAGCTTGGAAAATCGATGAATATATGGAACGAAGGTTCCCTGTATCTTGGAAGGAGTTACTTAATCAGAAGAATGAATTGGTAATTTGAAATGAAAACGATCATCCATATAAACAAAAACCTAAAACAATCCAATGATAAGCAAGGAAAAACTCGCCCTGTTTGTCGAGTAGAGACAGAAGGTAAGACTTGGTATGGATCAAGTGTTGATATGCTTGGACCAAGTTCAATGATATACAGTCCAGACAAGCCAAGAAAATGTGGTGCTAAACTTTGGATTGAAACTGATGGTGAAGTTGTTATTCACGATAAGACTACATATGCTGATATGAGGAATGGTAAATGAAACATACAGCAAAGATATTATACTTGACAAAAGTAATCTTATGCAGTACATGTAGTAAGTGCTTTTTAAAGGAAGACCCGTCTAAGGTATTTGGTATTAAGCATTACTGTAGCTATGAGTGTGGTGCTAAAGATCAGCCTGAGTTTACAATTGGAACAACCAACCTAGAAACCACACCTTTAAATAAAATTTAGACAAAGAGAGAGAGATAGAGATACTAATATGGTAAGACATAGAACACCTCAAACAGCTGTAGCTGAATTCCACAAGGCATTCGGACATCCTATAGGTCAAGCTTACACAGATAAAAGTCTAGAGTTTAGGTTTGATTTATTAGAAGAAGAATTCATTGAACTAACAGTTGAGATGAATAACATGCGTAAAGAATTAAAAGAGTACGGTAAATGTTTTCCGTCATCTATAGCTGACATGCTAAAGGAGATGGCTGACCTGCAGTATGTCTTGTCAGGATTAGCTGTTACATTTGACTTACCTCTTGAAGTAGCCTTCACCAGAGTTCATAATAGTAATATGTCAAAGCTAGATGAAGATGGAAAGCCTGTGCTTAGAGCGGATGGTAAGATATTAAAGGGACCAAACTATGAGGCTCCATTTATGGTAGACTTAGTAGTAGGTACTGAAGAGTCTAAACAAAAGGCTAGTATTTATGGTAAAACAAAATGACAGTTAAAAACTTATGGGAAAAAGATCGTAAGATCATTCACAAGGAGTTAGTTAAAGAATATCTATCAGAAGGATATTCAATTAAGGAAGCACGTAAACTAGCTACTCAAGAAACTGACGACATCAAGTCAGGAGATTACGACTTTGTAAAAAATATGTTTGATGAATATACAGATGGAGATAACGACAGTGACAGTAACAAAAACGAGCAGCAGTAATGATCAATGGAAGTTAGTTAAGAGAACACAAAGGAATCCTAAAGCTAAGATCACTGAAACTATTTATAGTGTTGGCACCTTAGAAGAGATAAGTGCTGACTTAGATTATATTACAAGCTTGTTCGACACACTAAACTTCACAGCTGAAAGATTCAATGAAGCTGATAACGTAAGAACATACATTAATAAAACAAATAATAATGTAAAGTATACGTATACAATGGAGAAGGCATGACAGACAATGATAGTATCTTATCCAGAGGAAGTTGTCCCTCGTGTGACAGTAGTGATGGCTGTGTAAATTATAAAGACGGTCACTCGCATTGTTTCTCCTGTGGTAAGCACTATAATAAGTCTAATTCCAATGATAGCAGAGAAGTTAAAGATATGAGTACAACACAGACCCAGAAGACAGTCATACCTATGACAACTATTAAATCTAAGGTGATAGCTCTTACAGATCGTAAGATTAGTGAAGATACCGCACGTAAGTATAATGTACGTACAGTGGAAGACCAGTCAGGTAAGCCAGCGCAACAACTATATCCTTATTATGATAAAGATGGTAACCATATAGGAGATAAGGTTAGGAACTTAGCTGATAAAACCTTTCATGCTAAAGGTGATGTAGCTAATGCTAAGCTATTCGGACAGAACTTATTTGAAGCTAAGGGTAAGTTTGTAACTATAACAGAAGGTGAAGTCGATGCGTTAGCTGCGTTCCAAATGCTAGGTTCAAAGTGGCCTGTACTATCCATTAAGAATGGAGCACAAGGAGCTAAGAAGAATGTAGCTGAGAACTTAGATTACTTAGCAGGATTTGAAACTGTAGTAATATGTTTTGATAACGACAAGCCGGGTAAGGCAGCATCACAAGCTGTAGCTAAACTATTCAAACCCAACACCTGTAAGATTGTAAACTTAACTGAAGGTAAAGATGCGTGCGATTACCTTAAGGCTAGTAAGCGAGAAGCGTTTAGTCAATCGTGGTGGAATGCTAAAACATATACACCCTCTGGCATCATTAACTTAGGTGACTTTGGTGATGAACTATTTGAAGAAGAGGAATGTAAATCAGTTCCATATCCTTGGAAGGGATTGAATGAGAAGACCTTTGGCTTGCGAACAGGAGAGCTTGTAACTATCACTGCAGGTACAGGCACTGGTAAGTCTAGTGTAATGCGAGAGCTACAGCATCACATCCTCAACAGCACTGAAGAGAACATAGGTGTCATAGCTTTAGAGGAGAACGTGAAGCGCACAGTCTTTCATCTTATGTCAGTTGAAGCTAGTGATCGTCTGTATATTAAAGAGGTTAGAGATAACTACTCACGGGATGAACTTAATAAATATAAGGATGCAACTGTAGGTACCAGACGTTTCTTTGCCTTCGATCATTTTGGTTCAATGGATAACGATGAGATACTGTCAATGGTACGGTACATGGTTAAGTCCTTGGACTGTCAATGGATATTCTTAGATCACTTATCCATCTTAGTATCAGGACAAGAAGACAATGGTGATGAACGAAAAAGTATTGACGTACTAATGACCAAGCTACGTTCAATTGTAGAAGAGACTAACTGTTCATTGGTCTTAGTGTCACACCTTAAGAGAGTAGGTAACGGTAAGGGACATGAGGATGGTGTTGAAGTATCACTGTCACACCTTAGAGGATCACAATCAATTGCACAGTTATCAGACATGGTGATTGCAATGGAGCGTGACCAACAGGCTGATGATCCTGTCGTAGCTAACACTACTGTAATTAGGATATTAAAGAATAGATATACAGGAGAGACAGGCTTAGCTACATACCTATTGTTTGATTCTGATTCCGGTAGACTTAAAGAGATTGCTGCACCCTCTGAAGAAGACGATAGTGAGGAACAAGAAGGAGCCTTTTAAAGTGACTGAGTATAGGATAGTAAAAGATTTATACGATGGGTTTGAGGTGCAAATTAAACATGGATGGTGGTGGCCTTTCTGGCGACAGCCTATTGTTAATACACACAAGTCAATAGAAGAGGCTAAGAAGTGGGTAGTCTGGCACGCCAAGCCTGAAATCTTATACTTAGGAAAGGTGCATACTAAAGATGGCTCTAACCGCCGCTGAGTATTCTAGGAAATGGAGAGAAAAGAATCCTGATTACTATAAAAAATGGACAGTAACTAATACTGAGAAACGTAAGAAGTCCGCTAAGAAATGGAGAGAAAAGAATCCTAATCACAATAAAGAATGGAAAGTAAATAATTCTGAGTACACAAAGAAGTACCATAAGGAATGGAGAAAAAATAATCGTGGAAAAATAAATGCTATTAATTCTAAACGTAGAGCTGCTAAGCTACAAGCTGCACCATCTTGGGCTAATAAAAAGACTATAGATATGATATATATTATAGCTAATATTTGTAATAAAACAGTTGACCATATTGTTCCTCTACAGAGTTCTGTAGTATGTGGTCTACACTGGGAAGCTAACTTACAACTACTAACTCAACAAGAGAACAGTAGTAAATCTAATAAGCATGACTTTGACACACCTTTAGGACGGTAAGGAATATTAAATGGTAGGATATATTATATGTGATATAGAAACTGATAGTCTTCAGCCGTCCCTTATACATGTAATCTGTTGTCTAGATACTAATACTAATACCTATCATACTTTTACATCTGATCCTTCTATGGGTGAAGAACTTCTAATGTTCACTACATTTGTAGAGAATAACAAAGATACAAATAAGTTTGTATTCCATGGTGGTATTAACTTTGATCTACCTGTAATTAATAAGTTCATTAAGAAGGACTTACTTACAGTTGATATGATAGAAGATACTTTAATACTAAGCAGGATGCTTGATGTCTACCCTATAGATGGGTTAGGTCATAGCTTAGGTGCATGGGGACAACGATTAAACTGTCCTAAGATTGAGTTCCATGAGTATGAATTATTAACACAGGAAATGATCGACTACTGTAAAGGAGATATATCTACAGGTGCTAAGACATTTGAACACTTAAAGAAAGAACTTATACGTAAGAAGATATCAAGGAAGTCTATTGACCTAGAGTACTGTGTACAAGAACTAATTACACAGCAGGAGAACAATGGTTTTAAACTAGATATACCTAAAGCTATGCAGTTTGTAGCATCGTTAGAAGATAAGGCTGATATATTAAATGACAGGTTGATTGAAACTTTTAAGCCTGTGCCTATCTTTGATAAAGATATTAAGGTTAAGTATATCAAAGCTACAGGTGAGTTATCAAAGGTAGGTTTGAACCACTATAGAAATTCCTTAGTTGATGTAGTAGGTGATCATAGTAGGATTAAGTTCCAAGAGTTTAACCCATCAAGTAGGCAGCAGATAGCTGAGAGATTGATAAAGCTAGGCTGGAAACCTACTAAGTTCACAGAGAAAGGTAACGTCATAGTTGATGAAGGTGCCTTAGCTAATATAGATATACCTGAAGCTAACATACTAAAGGAGAAGATGTTATTAGAAAAAAGAATAACACAGACTGCTAGTTGGATAGATGCAGTAGATGATAATGACAGAGTGCATGGTAAGGTGTTCACGTTAGGCGCAGTCTCCACTAGGATGACACATAACAGTCCTAATATGGCACAGGTACCAGCTTCATACTCACCGTATGGTCCTGAATGTAGACAGTTATGGATACCTGAAGAACCTAATGTATTGCTAGGGTGTGATGCATCAGGCTTAGAGCTTAGAGTGTTAGCTCATTATCTTAATGATCCTGTGTTCACCAAGGAAGTTCTAGATGGTGACATTCATACAGCCAATCAGAAGGCGGCAGGGTTAAGCACTAGAGATGAAGCTAAGACGTTTATCTATGCATTCTTATACGGTGCAGGACCAGCTAAGATAGGATCAATTGTAGGTGGCTCAGCTAAGGATGGTCAGAGATTGATTGATCTATTCTTGAAGAACGTACCTGCATTAGCTGCATTAAAACATAAGTTAAGTATTGAGATTAAGACTAAGAAAGGATGGATTAGAGGACTAGATGGTAGACTACTCAAGGTAAGGTCAGAGCATTCAGCATTGAACTTGTTGTGTCAGGGTGCAGGAGCTATTATCTGCAAGGCATGGTTGGTTGGTATCTTTAGACTTAACTACGATAAACTACCCTTTAAATTAGTTGCAAGTATTCACGATGAATATCAATTTGAAGTTCATCCTGATCATGCAGAAGAATTAGGGAGTATAACACGGAGAGCTATTAAAGATATAGAACAACAGTACAACGTACTATGCCCACTTGATAGTGAGTTTAAGATCGGTGCTAATTGGAGCTTGACACACTAAAGGATAAGGTTATGATTGAGATTGAAATAACTCCTAAGATGAGAAGGATAGCTGATAATAAATCTAAAGGCATGGGAGAACTTAAAGGTTCCATAACTAAAGGTATAGGTAATCAAGTAGGATTCTTAGGAGAATGTTTGGTATCTTACTTCTTTAGATTACACTTTAAAAATACATACGATTATGATTTTATCTTACCTAATGGAAAGACTGTTGATGTTAAAACTAAAACAACTACAGTTGAACCTAAAGATTATTATGATTGTAGTGTCGCTAAGTGGAATACTAAACAGAAGTGTGACTACTATATATTTGCTAGGATAAATAAAAAGCTTGACAAGGGATGGCTGCTAGGATATTATCCTAAGACTGATTACTTTAAGGATTCAATTGAAATGAACAAAGGAGATATAGACCCATCAAATAACTTCGTAGTTAAATCAGATTGCTACAACATGCAGATAAATAAATTACATGATGTAGCTAAATTACTTGTTGACAGCGCCTGATTATTCAGGTATATACTAAGAACTAAACCACAAGGACCACACATTTGGGTGGCCCATATAACATAAGGACTAATAGAATCATGGCTACTAAATTTAACTTCATCTCAGGTAAAGCTCAATGGGCTAGTGTCATCCAACCTAACACAACATACGAACCATGTTGGAGTATAGATGTAATTTTAGATGAGGATAATAAAGCTAAAGTTGAGAGCTTAGGATTAGTACCTAAGTATAAAGATAACGTAGGTGACTACATTCAAATCAAGCGTAAGGTTACAACTAAGAAAGGAGACACACGAGATGCTCCTGATGTTGTCGATTCCAAGCGTAATCCTTGGGGTAAGAATTTGATTGGTAACGGTAGCGAGGTCAATGTTAAATTCCACACCTTCAACTGGACCTATAATAATAAGTCAGGCATTGGCGCTGATCTAGATGCAGTGCAGGTTGTCAAACTTGTAGAGTACGGTGCTGATTTTGACGACATAGATGATGGCTATGTAGTTGATGATGACGGTTCCTCTAAGTCAGAGTGGGAAGATCAGCAAGGTAAAAACGATGAGGTACCTTTCTAGTTCCTACTAAACTTTGAACTAAACTAGATAGCATCCTTAGCTCAGCTGGATAGAGCAACGGTTTTCTAAACCGTAGGTCGCAGGTTCAAGTCCTGCAGGGTGCGCCATATAAAGAAGGGTATACTATGCAAAATAAATCAACAGCTAAGAGTCGAGTACTACGGGCATTGTCTAAGCGTAACCTTGTTACACGTAAGACTGCCATTGAGAGAGGTTGGTGTGAGAACCTTACAGCTACAATCTCACGCTTACGGGACGATGGTCATGTCGTAGAAAGGGTCTTAGTTAAAGGACCGCCATCGTATACACGCTATCGTTTGGTACAAGAACATGGACGTTACATTCCTTCCAAGCATCTTGTAATCGGTGGCGATACAGGTTTGAAACTAGCAGCATAAGAAACTAAAATCGTATAACTTTATAGAGGCATTAGTAATTTAATAACTACTAAGTAAGTCCTCTACTTTTATTAATTTATATACATACACAAACTTAGGGATATGTAGAGACATGGTAGATAAAACAATTGATACATTAGTTCCTGATATCTACAAGCTTTTAGAAGAAGGACTTCCCACTACAGATGGTAACATTTGTGAGGGGTTAGCTATGAAAGATTTCTTAAGCGAGATGAAGGATGCAGTACTTAATGCTGTATCAGATTCAGATAAAGGATCAAGAGGTAATGCTTTAAGGTTGTCACAAATTGGATACCCTGATCGAAAGATATATTATAATTCACAGACTGAACTACCTGATGAAAAGCTAGATGGCTCTACTCTAATGAAGTTCTTGTATGGACACATGTTAGAAGCACTACTTATATTTTTAGCTAAGACTGCAGGTCATAAGGTTGAAGGCTTACAGAAAGAAGTTGATATAGGTGGTGTCTCAGGTCATCAAGATGCGATGATTGATAATGTTGTAGTTGATGTTAAATCAGCATCGACCTTCAGCTTTAATAAGTTTAAGAGCGGTAGCATTGCAGAGAACGATGCTTTCGGATACATAGGACAGTTGTCAGCTTATGCAGACGCTAATAATACAGAAGAATGTGGTTGGTTAGTGGTTGATAAATCAACAGGAGAACTAGCGTGGTGTCCATTACATCCTATGGAGATGATCAATGCAGAAGAACGGGTCCATTCAATCAAAAGTATGTTACTATCTGATACAATACCCCCTCGATGTTATGATGATGTTCCTGATGGCATGTCTGGCAACCGTGTTCTGGCTATTGGGTGTGTTTACTGCAACCATAAGAATACTTGTTGGGCTGATTCAAATGGTGGTATGGGGCTTCGGAGATTCCAATATTCCAATGGACCCAAACACTTCACAGAAGTCTGGAAAGAACCTAGAGTAGCAGAGATAACTACTGATGGTTAAGACTGCTAAGAAAAAGAAGGAATTCAGATCAGGTTCAGAGAAGAGAACTTCAAAGGTCTTGATCAGTGAGGGTATCAAGCACGCTTATGAACCTCACTTTATTCAGTATGAAGTTTCCTTAGTTAGACGCTACCTTCCAGACTTCATATTGAAACCTTCAGGTATAATACTAGAGGTTAAGGGATGGTTCAAGCCAGCTGATAGAGCCAAGCATCTACAGATTAGACATGTCCATCCTAACTTAGACATACGATTTGTATTTGATAATCCTAATTCCAGAATTAGTAAGATCAGTAAAACTACTTACGCGCAATGGTGTGATAAACATAACTTTAAATATTGTAAAGGACCAGCCATTCCGGTTGAGTGGATAGAGGAGAATCATGACAATAACAATAAAGCAAGAAGAATTGCTAGTAGACGACTTAAAAAAAATAGTGACAAGCTCAAGAAAAGAGATAGTACATAACGAGCAAGTACTGTTCTTATGTGTTATACTTCAAGCACTATTAGATGCAACTAAGCCTGAAGATAGTACGGAGTCAGTCGAAGCTAGACTAGCAAGGTCATCAGCTAAGGCGTGGTTCTCAGCTAGTGTAGGTGTTACAGCACAAGACTTCAGAGATGTCTGTGACTTAGCTAGAGTTGACTCTAATTATGTTAAATCGTTTGCGTATAAAGTTATAACTCAAAAGAGTATTCCTTTTATACGTAAGAGAATAAATACTTTATTAACATTTGAATAAGGATCACGATATGCCCAAACAAGATAAAGATTCCACTAAGTCCTTAACTTCAGAAGAATATGATTCGTTAGGTTTAGAAGATAGTATTAAGTATATAGATGATATCAACCAACAGCTATGGCATCTTAATACAGCGAAACAGCCAAATGATAACGCACTATCTGCTAGTGCTGATAAGGATACTGAAGAAGATTATATTGCATATGAAGATATAAATCTTTCAAAGGTCTGTTGCTTAGAGCGTCCCGCTGAAGGCGTATCCTATAGGTATAATGAGGGTAACTTACTTACAGAAATTAAAGAATATATTGACAGCACGTATGACGAACACTATTCTCAAGATAAGATACAGGCATTAGAGGTTATCATTGATGCAGGTCATGGTGAAGGATTCATGTTAGGTAACTCTATGAAATATCTTAAGCGTGTAGGTAAGAAAAAGGGAGAGACCCGTAAGGATTTATTAAAAGTTATCCACTATGGTCTACTGATGATTGATCTTCTCGATAAGAAAGAACAAGCTAACTCCGTGTAGATACTGTAATAGAAAGAGAAATGCAATGACAGACAGGAATTATGTGACAGACAGGACTTATGAATATATTGATAATGAATTAATTTTTGATCCTACATTAATTCCAGATGCAGTGTCCCATTGGATGACTGATTGGACAATCGACGCATTAAAAAGTAACCTACCACTAGGTACAAAGTTCAACAAAGATTGGTCGAGAGAAACCTTGGAAGATATAGTTCATAAATCTTTAGTAGATTACTTTTCTAACAAATCTCGTGACCAAGAACTTGAGATGTTGTTTGATACATACAGTGGGTTGGCTAATTATTAAAAGAATAGGAAAACTATTTCTTAGAATTATAGCTAAAACAGCTATGTTCTAAACAGTCTGTGTGTTAAACTCATAGACTTTAATTTACACCCTAACGGAGAGAATTTCGCATGTCATTTAGAAGTAACCACAACCCTATGTTCCGTTCCAAATTCAGCGAAGATATATTTAATAACAAGTATCAACACCAATCATGTGAGACATGGGCTGCATTATGCAAAGTCTTAGTTGAAGATGTATGCCTAGACATGATGACCAAGGATGAGAAAGAACAGTTAATACAGTACATGATTGAGATGAAGTTCATCCCCGGTGGACGTTACCTTTACTATGCAGGACGACCTAACAAGTTCTTTAACAACTGCTATCTATTGAAGTCAGAGAGTGACACACGGGAAGATTGGGCTAACCTATCATGGAAGGCTGAGTCATGCTTGATGACAGGGGGTGGTATAGGTAATGACTACTCAATCTATCGTGCAGAGGGTGAAGTCTTAGGTGGTACAGGTGGACTAGCTAGTGGACCTATACCTAAGATGGAGATGATCAATGAAGTTGGCCGTCATGTGATGCAAGGGGGTAGTCGTAGATCAGCTATCTATGCTAGTTTAAATTGGAAACATTCAGATGCTCATAAATTCTTATACATTAAAGATTGGTATCAGATGCCTGTAGGAAATACAGGATTGTCAATGGGTGATCTTAAGGAACAAGACTTTAACTTTCGTGCTCCATTAGATATGACTAACATCAGCTTGAACTACGATACTGAGTGGTTACTTAACTACTATAAGACAGGAGATACAGGCGACACGTTTAAAGCTAACGTGAAACAAGCACTATCAACAGCTGAACCGGGGTTTAGTTTTAACTTCTTTGATAAGGAAAAAGAAACCCTGCGTAATGCTTGTACTGAAGTTACATCTGAGGATGATAGTGATGTATGTAACTTAGGTTCGTTGAACATGGGACGAATAGATGGCATTGAAGAGTTCTCTGATATCACTGAACTAGCTACTAAGTTTCTGTTATGTGGTACAACTAGAGCTAAGCTACCATACGAAAAGGTCTATGAAACTAGAGAGAAAAATAGACGGTTAGGTTTAGGCTTAATGGGTATTCATGAATGGTTAATTAAGAAGGGTTCTAAATATGAAGTTACTAAGGAGCTTCATCAGTGGTTGTCCATTTATAAAGGAACCTCTGATCTTGTTTCAAAATCTTTTTCTAATAAGTTGGATGTGTCTTGCCCTGTTGCTAATCGTGCTATTGCTCCTACAGGAAGTATCGGTATTCTAGCTGGCACATCAACAGGTATTGAACCTATCTTTGCTACAGCCTACAAGCGTAGGTACCTTAAGAACGGTACACGTTGGCACTATCAGTATGTAGTTGACAGTGCAGCTGCTGAGTTGATTGATCTCTATGGTGTTGATCCTAATAAGGTTGAGTCAGCCTTGGACTTAGCTGATGACTATGAACGTCGTATTCGTTTCCAAGCTGACATACAGGACTATGTAGATATGAGCATCTCATCTACAATTAACTTACCTTCATGGGGTAGTAAGAATAATAATGAAGATACAGTGGGTGCGTTCTGTAATACACTAGCATCTTATGCGTCACGCTTGAGAGGATTTACATGCTATCCTGATGGTGCAAGAGGCGGTCAACCTCTGACATCCGTACCATACTCTGAAGCTGTTGATAAATTAGGAGAAGAGTTTGAAGATAACATTCAATCCCATGACATCTGTGAGATCAGTGGTACAGGTGGAGTGTGTGGTGTATAAGGATATATGTAGATGCTAACCTATATAACATATGATCAGGATTTACCCTTTGGTTTCTGTGATGAATTAGTTAAAATGTCAAGACACTTTAACCTAGTTGAAGCTAAGATTGGTAGAGATGGTGATCAGGTACTGATGGATGAAGTTAGGAATACTAGGATAGCATGGCTTAATAACAAAGAGATTAATGATATATTATATTTCTATGCTGTAAAGGCTAACACAGATGCTAACTGGAACTTTGACTTAGCTGCTTCTGAAATACCTCAAGTGTCATTCTACGAGAAGGGAAACTTCTATGATTGGCATTATGATACAGGTTCTGAGAAAGCTGACGAAGATTTACAGCGTAAGATAACTGTAACTGTAACCTTAAGTGATCAATATAAAGGTGGTGATCTTCAAGTACAGAAGTGGGTTCATCCTCAAGAATCTGATAACTTTTCTACAATTAAAGCAATGAGAAATAGAGGTTCAGTATGTGTCTTTCCATCTTATATATTCCATAGAATTAATAAGGTACATAATGGAGAACGAGTAGCTTTAACTTCTTGGTTTAGAGGGAGAAAGTTTTCTTAACATGGTTGAATAAAGTCCTTGGACTATTGCGTAAATAGGAGTATGATGTTCTGTACTAAATATAATAATAATAAAAAGAAACTAGAGAAGGGTACTAAGAATATTATGAATGTAGATTGTAAGTTACCTACAGTGTATATTGGGTATGATCCTACTGAAGATGACTACTTCAGAACACTAGTGTATAGTATTAGAAAACACGCTAGTGCGCCGGTACAAATAGTACCACTAGATCAGCACGAACTACGAAGAGCAGGTCTATACTCAAGATCATATGAGATTGTTGACGGTAGAAGAGTGGATGTCTTTGACGGAAAACCCTATTCAACCGAATTTAGTTTCACTAGATTCTTAGTACCTTTCTTACAACAGTTTAGTGGTAAAGCTATATTCATGGACTCTGACATGTACGTTAGAGGAGACATCATGGAAGTATTTAATAGGTGTAATGCAGGGTCTAACAAAGCTATCTACTGTGTCAAGCACAACTATACTCAAGTTGAAGGTAGCATTAAGATGGATAACAAACTACAACAAAACTATTTCAGAAAGAACTGGTCTAGTTTTATACTGTGGAATTGTGATCACCCTTCTATCAAGAGATCATATACTTTAAGTGATGTTAATACTAAGAGTGGTAGCTGGTTACATGGTTTTTATTGGTTAGAGAACGATGAAATTGGTGAACTACCTGAAGAATGGAACTGGCTTGATAGTCATTCTCCTTCCAGTATATCAGCTAAGAATGTACACTTTACTTTAGGCGGTCCTTTGTTTGCTACATGGGAACCAGCAAGAAAAGCAGACGCTATGTATGCTTTAGAGTATGGTGAATTATACAAGGAGATGATTGACAGTAATGATTAGATTTGTAACTTCCTTTAGTGCTGAAGGGTATGAACAGTACGCTAAGAATATGTTGTTTTCAGTCCTCAAATATTGGAAGGATGATCTTCAACTTATAGCATATTACCATGACATGCCTCAAGATGTAGTCAATGAATTTCCTGTAGGTAAGAACATTGAGTACCGTAATCTTAATGATGTGCCTGACATGCTGGCTTATAGAGAAGCTATGAAGGAGCATGATGGTACAGGCAAGGGAAAAGTACCATACAATTGGCGCTTAGATGCAATCAAATGGTGTCATAAAGTATACGCTATGACTGATACGTCCTTACAGATTACTGAGTCAGAAGTTAAAGGCGGTTGGCTTATATGGTTAGATGCTGATACTGTAACCAAGCGCCCTCTATCTGAAGAGAAGCTTAAGGAATTCTTGAATGACAAAGCTGAGATTTCTCATTTAGGTAGAACAGCTGCAGACTATAGTGAAACATCTTTCTTAGCTTTTAATCTTGACTATCAAGCACCTCATCTTTTACTAGCAGACCTTAGAGGTTGCTATGATACTGGTGAGGTTGTGTCGTACAGAGAATGGCATGATGGATTTATCTTTGAACGTCTATTAAATATTTACTCCGCTCATGGTATGAAGGTACAGAATCTTTCACCTAAAGTTAAGGACTTAGATGCTTTCGGAGTATCACCTGTAGCTTACTACATGGATCACTTCAAAGGTAATAAGAAACATAACCTATCAGATGACAGGGTAAGTGGTGATGTTAAGTTGCCTCGATACAGGCAATTAGCTGAGCTTGTACGGACCTATGCTACTGACAACATCCTAGAAGTTGGTACATGGAACGGGGGTAGAGCTATCGAGATGGCTTTAGCTGCATTTGAGAAGTCTGACACTGTACACTACACTGGCTTCGATATGTTTGAAGAAGCTACAGAAGAGATTGACGCATATGAACTTAATACTAAAGGACATAATACACTCAAGGCTGTAGAGAATAGATTAGAGAACTTCTGTAAGAAGATGGGTGAACAAGATAAGACTTTTACTTTTGAACTATACAAAGGAGACTCTAAGAAAACTTTAAGTAATCTTAGTTTAGAAGATGTGACATTTGCATACATTGATGGTGGTCACAGTGACGAGACAGTTAACAGTGACTATGAGAACCTAAAGCATGTACCTGTAATTGTATTTGATGACTTCTTCTCTAAGGATGCAGCAGGTAATATCATAGGTGAAGAGCATCAAGGTACTAACCGATTAGTTTTGGATAAATTAGAAGGAAAACGAGTTACAGTCTTACCATCACAGGACAAGGTATTAGTTAAGGGTAAGCAACAAGGTTGTACACACCTTGCAGTTCTATTAAATAACGATGAGCTTCCACCTATCCCGTCTGACTTACGTAAAGCACCTATCATTATACAACCTAAAGATAGTGTACCTCAAGAACATATCACTGCTAATATTCAAGCTAACCTTGAGCTTATCAATGATTGGAGCCTTATTAATAACTGTGATATTAATGATGAGTCTGTAATTATAGTATCGGGTGGTGACTCTACTGACTTTGAATCTATTAAATATCTTAAAGATACCTTAAACTCTAAGGTAGTGTGTGTCAAACACTCATATCCTAAATTACTAGAGGCTGGTATACAACCTTATGCATGTGTTATACTAGACCCCCGTGAAATTAAAGGAACATCAACACACGGCGTTGTACGTGCATCCTTGTTTGAAACCGTAGATGATAAGACTATGTTCTTTGTCGCATCAATGACTGATCCGTCAGTTACTAAGCATCTACTTCAGAAGACTGATAAAGTATATGGCTGGCACGCATTCTCACAAAGCTTAAAAGACAACACGAAGACTGAAGAAAATCCTAATGGCGCTATTGATTTAGGTGAAGGTGCAACCTTTGTAACGGGTGGTACATGTGCAGCTATGAGAGCTATTGCGATGTTTCATATCTTAGGGTTCAGAGACTTTGAATTATTTGGATATGATAGTAATATATTAGATGAAGTTACTGATGAGATGAAGAAAGAAAAGATTAGAGATAATCAACCTAAGTATATACCCGTTGAACTTAATGATAAAAACTTCTGGACTACAGGAGAACTACTTGCAATGGCACAAGATTGTGAGAAGCTGTTTGAATCTACAGATGTAGAGATGAACATTGTAGTTCATGACGATAAGAAAGAGACACTAATAGGTGAAGCTTGGAGAACATCTTCTAAGTTTGACTATCACCACTATTCATATAGGATTGAGAATCTTAAACCTACCCCATACATCGAAGGAGATACTAAATAATGTTAGATTTATTCATGGAAAATAAAGAGTTCTTGTTAATCACTTTAACACAGATCATTGCTGTAGCATCTTTGTTAGTAGCTGGTACTAAGACCCCTGACCCTAGCACAATCTTAGGCAAAGCCTATACAGTAGTTGAGTTCTTAGCCTTGAACTTTGCAAGAGCTAAAGAAGTAGGCGAGAAGAAAGAAGTAGTAGTAGTAGCAGCAGTTGATAAGAAAGATACTTGACAATGATAGCTACAATACTGGGTTCAGTATTTAACTTATTTACTAAAGTTTTACCTTTACTATTCGCATACAAAAGCGGTAAAGATAGTGCTAAGCTAGATCAATTAGAGGAGGTAGTAGATGTTATTAAAGAAGCTAACGAAGTTGAAGACAGTGTTAATCGTGCTAACTCCTCTGATATTCATAAGCGGCTGCAGCAGTGGGTCCGTAGGTGATGGTAGGGTATACTGTAGCTGGTCTAAACCTATCTACCTAAGTGAGTTAGATGTGCTTAGTAATGACACAGCTAAGCAACTATTAACTCATAATGAAACATGGAAAAAACTGTGTGCTTAATATGATTAAAACATTATTAATAAACGCATATGCTAAAATATTCTGGTGGTGTAATAGACCTAAGAAGGCTACAGCTATGCCTCATGTTACTTTATGTAAGCCACCTGCTGAATATTCTGAGTACTTAAAACGTAATCCTACATATCGCACATTCTATGTAGGAGTACCTATGCTATTAAGACCTATAGATTGGTATAATATGTGTGAAGTTAATGATACTATTAACTACGGCTCTCAATACAAAGATAACCTACAAGGTAAAGACTGCTGGTCTTTAGAAGGATCAGAGGGAAACTGTGAGTATTATGCGATAAAGAAAAGACAACTACTTTTAGATGGTGGTATTAAGAGAGCTAACTTACCACTAGCTACGTGTCTTAATGAGCAAGGGCTTCCTCATGTAGTTCTGTGTGTCACTACATCAGAGGGTGTATATGTACTTGACAGTAGATTCGATGAAGTTCTACCTTGGAATAAGATTAACTACTCAAGTTGGAAAATTGAATTATCTACTAATAAAGAATTATTATGGTCACAAGTAACACACTAAGGCATAATAAATATGACAGTACAATCTAAAGAACTAAACCTTAAGCAAGAGAAGTTTTGTCAAAGCTATGCTATGTATCATAATGCAACAGCTGCAGCTAAGACTGCGGGTTACTCTGACGGATCAGCGCATACACAAGGCTCTAGGCTTATGGCTAGACCTGAGATACAAGAAAGAATTGAACAGCTTGAAGGTGAGATGGAGACTTCATTAGATGTAGTCTCTGAACTTGAGGATCAGTACCAGTATGCTAAAGTTAATAACCATACTAACAGTGCATTAAAAGCACTAGAGGTACTGTCGAGACTTAAGAGTGTAGAAGAAGTTGATATACCTAAGTCTATTACTGAACTAGAAGAAGACATTATAAAGGACTTAGAAATCTTAGGTGAAGATACTGTAGCTAAGTTATTTCTTAAATGTAAATGGTATGCTAGTGAACCTGATGATGGTGATGATGATGAAGCAGATAATAATATAGCATCTGAAACAATTAAAGATATTGAGATACAGAAAGCAGCAGCTAAGAAAGAATATAGATACCAGCATAGAGCTAGGCGTAAGTCTGCAGGTAACGTACTAACTTAAGAAGTACTACTTAACTATAGTTTCTGAATCTGACGGTACAGACCACAGAGAATCTTCTCCACTACATCTTGTTATAAAGAATACCCATAGAGGAGAGATACTAAGTTCTTCATATACATCCTTTCTATTATTCTTTATAAGCCACTGACTCTGTACTTTGTAAGCTAACTCTTCTAGTTCTGATAAGCATTCATATTTAATTTTATTTTGAAACTGCATGTAGTGAACTAACTCATGGACTAGTACACTGTCTTGTATCTTCTTGTCCATGTTACGTATAGATTCATTAAGATATATATTATTTGTATTATGATCAAAGAGACCCATTATAGAATTAGTGTTTTTTTCATTAGGAATAAGCTTACATTTTTCTTTATTATCTTCATTTGAACAATCATACATTATGTATTTCATAACATGTTCATGTACATATAAAGGTTTATATGGGAGTGTTTCTGGTACAGACATGCTAGTTACAGAAGCAATCCATACCATCATAGCATACATTATTTCAGTCAAGGCTTAGGACTAACTGGGGGATGTTTTCCGTTATGCATACTATTGAGCTTATCAATTTGAAATTGTAACTGTTCTACAGCCCTGTCATTGTAGCCTCTACGCCTGTGTTCAGCCGCTAGATTATCAGGACTTAATATATCTTTCATAACTGTAACTTGATTCTTTAAGACAGCAACACTGTTGTCATTAGTATCAGTTCTAATATACAGTTCATCAATAGAGTTTTTAAGTTCTCTTTGTAACTTGTATAGATTAGAGACTTGGTTCTTAACTAAAGCCCAAGCACCAGCCAGAGAAGCGATAACCGCCCCAATCTGGAATAAAAATTCAGTAGTCAATTCCATTTATCTCACAGTTAGTTTAATATATCTTTGGCATCTTCAAGTATTTCTTCAAGTCTAGACACTATGTCTTCTTTTAAATCTTGAGCCAATGGTATATTTCTAATGATTGGTGCTAGGGCTGTAAGCTCCCTAGCTAAGCTTCGTTCTCCATCTTCACCTAGTAGATAACCAGCGGATGCTGTACCTAAACTAGAAACTGTACTTGCTGTAGGGCCTAGTAGTGATGCCCAGAAGTCACCACCAAACTTGTCTGCATTTAAAGCATCGTATAAGATTGTACCACCACCAAAGATATTAGTACCTAGCAGTGCTTCAATAACCCTGTCTCTCATGTCTAAGTCTTTACTAGGTTCCTCACCTTCAGGGTATCTAATAGCTTCCTTCATAGTCTGGATAGCTAAGGAAGCTCCCACCAAAGCTGTAAGAGATACGCTGTATCTAGCTATATCACCTGCAGGTACTCTTCCTTTAAGCAGGGGAAGCACTACATCTCTGTACATCCTGCCACCTACGTTAGTACCGAATGTAGCCATGAATCCTTTAAGCTGTGCTACCAAAGCCCAATGAGGATCAGACATCCACAGTGGTTTGTTAGTAGGGTCAGGTGTCATTATGATTTCTTTAACCATCTTAGACATAGCTTTCCTTACAATAGTAGGATCA
>JGI24006J15134_10000435_pt1 | contig 25837 bp, 22 predicted proteins | sample LinPmetageLP53_FD_15134 | JGI IMG/M metagenome (IMG submission 15134)
ATTCATCGCCGTTTTATTTTGCAATATTGGCTTAAGGAAATGATACATTATATAGTATATACAGAAATGGCAGGATTTACTAACGAAACATACCAGAAACACGATGACTACATGACACCCAAATCGGCATGGGACGACATTAAAGAGTTCATTCCAAAAAAGCAGATCTGGGAAGCTTTTTATGGAAATGGCGACAGTGGGACGTATTTGGCTGAACTTGGTTTTGATACTATTCACGAAGATGTTGATTTTTTTGATAACAATCTAGGAGAGGTTGTAGTAAGCAACCCTCCTTTTACGTTGTGCAAAGAAATATTAGCCCGATTGGTCGAATTGGACAAACCATTTATATTGATAATGCCGAGTAGCAAAATAAACACTCAATATTTTAGAAAGGTGTTTAGCGACCAAGATGAAAAGATCCAGATCATCATCCCACGCAAGCGTATTCAGTTCGTTAAAACTGTAAATGGGGTAATTCCAGAAAATTACAAAAGTGGATGTAATTTCGATTGCTTTTATTTTTGTTGGAAAATTGGATTGGAAAACGATATTACATGGTTAGAATAGTTAAAAAAAAATCTACAAATACTATAATGACCCAGCAAATCACATTATATAATGGCGATTGTATTAAAATAATGAAAGAAATCGAAGACGATAGTGTTGATATAATTATATCAGATCTACCATATGGGCGATTTAAACAGCTTGATTGGGATAAATGCATCGATTTAAAACAAATGTGGGTACAAATATGGAGGATTTCAAAGCCGACAACGCCTGTTTTTTTGTTTGGAGATTTTAAATTTGCTAACATATTAATAAACTCGCAACCAAAATGGTTTAAATATGAAATCGTATGGGAAAAGACCCAAGCAACCAATTTTTTTCATATGAAAAAGGGTTTTGGAATTAAAACTGAATACGTACTGGTTTTTTATAAAAAATTACCAACCTATAATTATTTAGAATATCACACGTTGGGAAAAAAAACGGCAAAAAGAATTCCATTTAATACGAACCTATTAGGGACAAAAACAAAACTGACACAAAGAAATACATACACACCATCGCTTCCTTGTAATATGTTTAAAACAAAAAATATCAATAATAAATTAATACCCAACATAACAGAAAAACCTCAGCCATTACTGGAACACTTATTAAAATATTTTAGCAATGAAAATGACATATGCTTAGATTTTTGTATGGGGTCGGGAAGTATGGGCGTCGCATGTAAAAATTTAAATAGAAAATTTATTGGCATTGAGTTAAAAAAAGAACATTATGACGTATGTATAAAAAGACTTATTTAAATATCTACAATAAGTATAATGGAGTATTTTAAATGCCGACATTGCGACGAAAGTTTTGAGTCACAAGCATCACATGACGGAAACAGTGAAAACCTTAACCAGTACATTAGGTTTCTAGGATTTTGTAAGCCAGATTGTTGGGATAAGCTAGACGAAGGAGAAAAAAATAAAGAACTGATGTTTGCATATATAAATGGTGATAGTCGAAAAAGAAACAATTTTAAAATAAACAAAAAAAATTAAATATTATATTGGCTTAAAGATTTCCTGGTTATAGTATATATAACAGAATGGAAGAGATTAAAAAAGAACTCGAAAAACGACCTGTAACCGAAAGCACTAAAAAGCTTTATGTTAAGAAGTTGGAAATGCTACGTGAAGGAATTAATGAACAATGGGCAGATCTGCCAGAAGGTTACGGATTTCTAACAGACACCGATAAGGTACTCGATTGGATTAGTCAATTCAAATTTGCTAAAAAAAAGAGCCTACTAAACGCCGCAATGGTGGGACTCTTTCCGTCCTCAAAAATGGTAATTCCTGAAAATGTAGAGTTAAATGATATGCAAGAGGCATATAAAATTTATCGTGATCTCAATCTTTCAATGGGTAAAGAAGACAAAAAGGCAAACATTGAGCAAATGAAAACATTAAAAGAAAGCGACAAATGGACTACCATGAAAGAATTAGAGAAGGTAAGAAACAAATACGCCCGTGAGTTGAAGAAGAAGGGATATACTCAAAAAACAACCGAATTTAAAAGCAAATCTGACAAGGAAACTCTACAGAAGCTTTTAGTCTCGTCACTATACACCACTCAACCACCACGGCGATTGGAATATGGTAATATGACACGTATAGATGAAAAAGATTATTTTAAATTAGATGCAAAAGAAAAAGAGAATAACAACTACATCGTTACAAAAAATCGTAATAAGAAATACTTTAGTTTTGGGGATGTAAAAGTGCCTGATCCAGACAATCGTGTTGTTAAAATACCGATAAACAAAGTTTTGAATGCTGTAATAAATACATGGTACAGTTTGACAGATGGCAGTTCATTCTTACAAAACTCAAGGGGAGAAAGACAAACCTCAAATGGATTGAGCAAGTTTTTAATTCAAAAGGTGTTCAAATCATTAGGCAACATTGGTGCAGGAATGATTAGACATATATTTTTAAGCGAAAAATATAAAAACGACACACCACTAAAAGACAAGGTAGAATTAGCCAAGCTAATGAATCATTCAGCGAACACTGCCGAGACGATTTATGTAAAGAAGGGATAAAATTGAAAATTTACTTAAACATATATTACTAATATTATGTATATATATAGATATGGAACATTTTATTAAAATTAAAGAATGCTATGAAAAAAATACAAAACCAGATCATGAATGCTTTTTATCACTTCAAACATATCTAGAAGATATTGAAATTCGAAAAGCCCTCAATGCTGAATGTGTATTGAAATACTCACAGACAGATCAAGGAAAACTTAAACGTAGAGAGGCACAAGCTAGATATTACAAACGCACACATTCTAAAAAAAACCAATTTGTAGAAGATAACAACATTGTTTAAATATAATACACAATATTATATTTTAAAAATGGCTTAAAGATTTGCTGATACATAATATTATATAATGAGTACGCAAGATAAAAATCTCACTAATAATGAAATGGACAGAAAGAAATTCAACGAGTTGATTAACATCACCAGAGTTAAATATTTGTTATCTTTAACCGACAATACGATAAGAAAGACGTTTTGGTCAAAAGAAGAGCAAGATTCTGATGGTGTAAAATGGGATTGGAAAACATACGTGTCATCGGTCAGGGAGTTTTTAAGAGATATTCTTAAAAAGTCAGAAGAAGAATATAGGGAATCTGGTAGATGCTATACGCATTTCATATTTGAAAGAAAATACAAATATGCAACCGGAAAAGACTACGGACGACTTTATACTAGGAAGTTCTCAATACAATCCCTACAGTATAGGCTACGCAATTTTTTGATAACAGGGCAAAACAAAAAACCGTTTTACACTGATCTAGACATGGAAAATGCACATTTTTCGATTTTATACGGACTTGTTCAGAATTACAANAAAGACAAAGATGGGGATGATATATTAGATTGCAGATTACTCAAGAAATATGTTCTTAAACGCNAAGAATGCTTTAAAAAATGCGATTTCACAAAAAAGGAAGCACTGATATTATTGAATAGCGATACAATCACACACAACAAGAAAAATAAGAACTCGTTTTATATCCAGAGTTCAAACCCACAAACATTGAAGCAGAAATTTCTGGTAACACTATACGAAGAAATAAATAGCATTAAAAACACCTGGTTTTTGGATAATGACTTTGAAAAGTACAAGGGTGGTTTATCTGATAAGAAAAACCCAAAATCATCATTTCTAAACAGGATAATGTGCGACAATGAAAGTCAATTATTGCAGAAAGCGATCAAATTTCTAGAAGAAGATGAAGGTAATAAATGTATTATTCCTATGTTTGACGGATTGCTTATTAGCGGAGATATGAAATGTTGCACAAAAAAACAAGAAAAGCTAATTATCAATGATCTGAATGAGCTAACTAAATCATCATTTGGGCATTCAATCAACTGGGTTGTAAAACCAGTAAAGGATGATGCAGATGTTGATCCTGAAGACATTGAAGACGCAATTGAAAATTGTGATCTATACATGGTAAAAAAACACGACTATGAACGAACTAGATGCTTTATTAGAAAAAGTGGCTCATATCAAACACAGTACAAGGATAAAGACAATTCATATACATGGATTCATTACCCCAAGAACCAAATGGAGGAAGACGGGGCGAACCAACCTTGTATCGATTTTAAAGGCAAACCATCTAATGTTTTCATAGAGTGGAGAAAAGACACTTTGAGGAGACAGTACGAAGACATTGATTTTATCCCGTATAACCCACGAGAACCAGTTAAATGTGAGCATATTTTTAACACATTTGAGGGCATGAAGTTTGATTATAATCAAAATTATTCTCAAGATGAACCAAACACACAACTGAAGGAATATTTATTAAACACGTTAGCTAATGGGGATGAAAAAGTGTATGAATATCTATATTACACACTAGCCCAAATTATTCAAGAACCAAATGAAAAAACAGGAGTTGCCACAATATTGACAGGCGAGGAAGGTGTTGGTAAAGACACAATAATATACCTGATTCGCAAACTTCTTGGTAGCAATTATGTATGCGCTACTAATCGCATGGAGGATATCACTCCTAAGCGTGGAGCATTCAATATGAAGCTCAAAGATAAAATAGTGATTGAGTTCAATGAAACCACGGGTCGAGATGGTAATGATTACATGGAGCAATTAAAAGATTTCATCACTCGTGAGGAGAACGATATACGGGAGTTATACAAAGCACCGTACAAGCAAAAACAGATTTCGAGACTGTTTTTGTTTGGTAATGGATTAAACCCGATTACAATGAAAGACGGGCAACGAAGATTCATCTGGATTAAAATCAATGGTAGTCGTAAAGGAGACGTTGAATATTGGGATAAACTTTATTCAGATTTTGATAGTAAAAGCTGGATAAACGATATTGGTAATGAATTGCTAAATGTCGATTACGGGGACTATTTCAAAAAGAGAAATTTTCCAGAAACTGAAGTTATGAAACAGTATTATAAATTAAACAGACCCAAAGAAGTCGATTTCTTATATAATGAAATTGTACAAGGCGAAGCTAAGAAATCTTGCAAGATCATAAACACCGGAGACATTACATATATTGAGACGGCAAAATTGTACCAGTTGTTTCAAAACTATTGCGATAAGAATTCGTTGCCCCTAACATTTGAAGGACGTGCATGGAGTTCGTTGCATTTCAAAAAAATGATAGAGCAATATAGTGGTGTAGAAACGAATAAAATGCGAACGTTCAAAACTAAGAACGGTAATATCTCAAAACGGATGTTCAAATTCGATAAAATATTATTGGGAGAGGCATTGAATAAACGACACAATTTCGACCAAGAGCTTGACGAAGAAATTATTGAACTAATAGATGACAATATAATTATCCAAGACGATAGTGATGATGAGCTAGATCATTTTTAATCTATCTTCTTTTCCAATTCAACCAACCTTTCATTCATTTTTTTCCAATCTCTAATAAATATATCACTAATAAAAGTACCCGTTAGACCCATCAAATGCACGGGGTTTTGGTGATTTAATTTTTGTTTATCAACTACTTCCTCAGCCTTCACACTACACAATCCTAAAATATAAGAACACAGTTTTTGAGCCTCTTGTATAATCTGATCTTTTGTATGTTCTTCTTTTGTAAGATCAGCTAAAACTTTTTCGTCTTTTGTTTCCATATATATATATGTATTATATTTTATTTATGATTTTATACGCTTTTTCTTTTTCTTTTTTATTGTTTTTTTTGAGGGTTGTTTCATACCTTCAAAAATATCAGTCTCATTTAATTTTAACCTAGAACTATCTTTATGATCGTCATTTAGTTTTTCCATGATTTTATTAACTGGACATATATTTTTTTTCTCTGTGACTTTTGATTTATCTGAGAACATATTTAAATTATACATAGAAAAAAAAATATATGTGTTATTTATATATGAGCATTATCTGTTTATCGTCAAGAGGATTATCCGATTCACCCGCCAATTACTCAAACTATTTTGGAGGCAGGGGTGTCCAATTTCCAAAAAATAGCGAAGTATGTTTAGTAGGCGGAAGCGTTCAAAAACACCAGCAAGGTGGTGTTATTTTAAATATTACACCAGAAACAAACACCATGGCAATCCATTATGGTACTACTGGATCAGCAGTAGATGACAATCTTTTTAGGGATGATGTAATTGTGGTAGATCCAATTTCGTCGGATTATACAGATGTTGCTGAACGTATAGAATTATCATTAAAAAAACAGATGTCAATGTCACCCCTGCGTTATGGCGGTACATCGACAATTGTTGTTGCGACTGGTTGGACGTTTGAGTTGGATATGTTTGAATGTCGTAACACTCTCCCAGGGTATTGGGGAGCGCCAGAAAACTTACCGATTGAATCACCCTTAACGTTGGTAAATGGGGCGTCTAGCACAAGAGTAACACCTACAGCTGGTACTACTTGTTGGGCAGAAGATACCAGAAAATTATGGAATACAGACAATAATGCTACCGCAGGAAATTTTGCAACTCAACTAGAAGGTGCAAAATTTAGCTTTGTATGGGCTACAGGAGTCCCTGCTAGTAATTTTGAGGGTATGCAAGGCGGTATCGTTACCGGTGACCGACTAGTAGATCCACAAGATCCTGGTTCATGGGTAAATTGTCCAGTTGAGGACGATGAAGATAATCCAGATCTTGGAGCTTTTCAACAAAGAATCGATCTTGGTTATGAAATTAAAGGTCGGGCTATTGAAATATTTAAAAACACATTTGATAGTACTGCAGGATACACACGGAGAATAGTGGGTACAATCGCCGTACCAGTAGCTGGGGCTGATCAACTGATCACAATTCTGTTTAGACCCTGTGTTGCTGGTACTAATGCCGGGTGGGAAGTTGCTACAAAAATTGCAGGTGCGGCATTCGTGGGCTTACCTCGCATACCTGGTACTCCAAAGGGTGGTAATTTTCCAATTGGTCTATATAACGGCAATGCAGAAGGTTATGGAGTTGGCTTGAACGCTGTCCAATTTTGGGGTAAAAATAATGATATCATGGTTGAGATTGCAGGATGTTATGATGACGACGACGCCAATGCGACCGCAATAGCACCAGCTAAACGGTTTTTTAATCGAATGGTTTGGGGCTTTTCCTATATTAGTGATGATTATATGACATCTTCGTTACAATACGACTTTAGGCGATTATGTCAAACACGTTGTCAGATAGCTCAAGCACTTGGTTTTTATCCCGGCGGCGTCGTTATAGTAGCAAATTCTTCGACAGGAGTTGAGTCAGATAATGGAACGGCTAGGTGGAATCAACACGATGCACCTTTTTGCATACAGCTGCCTAATTTACCAATTACAGGTTATCTAGGTGGTGGCAGTAGTATAGCCGGCGGAGCAACGGCTTTGCCCATCCTCGGCATTATCGACGGATATTTGGAGGGTGACAACCCAACTAATTCAGTTTATGAACCATGTAATGAGAATTGGGTGAGACTTATCAACCAGGATAGTTTTATGGTAAATGAGATTCAGGTGAGAATTACCGACCTGTATGGGATCGTACCCCAATATTTGGATAACCCCACTCATATCTGGATTAAAATACGTTCTGGTTCTGGTTTAGAAAAGATATAAGGGTAGTTGGGTGGGTTCTCTCACACTTCTGTTTATTGACAATATATATAAAATTTACAATATAAAAAAAAATTGACAACATTGACAAGTTTGACAATTTCGACAGCGAATAAGTCTCGTAGAAAAAAGTTTGGTCGCCCCGGGGGCGCACACTTAAAAAATTATGAAGGTTTTTCGCCGTCGAAATTGTCAAACTTGTCAAACCAAACATAATGTATCACAAGGGACACCCTCCCACACTACTATTCAAGCCATATATCTAAAATAATCAATGTATGATACATAATATCGAAGCGTTTTTTACAGAATTATTTACAATAATATAAACTATTTAGAGAAAAAAAAATATCTGTAAATAGTATATGGACAAATACAAAAAATTTGATGAAAATATAGATATTTTCCCAGACGTCAGCATAGAGCCTGTAGAAGATCTACCACCCTTCGGCGAGACTAAGGTGGAAACACGTCCTCAACCAGTTAGGAGACAGGATAATGACATATTCAACACAGGATCTAACCCAGTGGAACAAGAAGAAGAACCNCCAACGATAATCATAGATGAACCTACTGAGATAATTAATGATCTACCNGATCAGATGGAAACTATAGATAAACCAAAAAGAAAGGGCAGAGGACGGGCAAAAAAGAAGTATGATGCTAAACCACGTACAGAAAAACAATTAGCTGTATTAGAAAAGGCAAGAATAGCACGAAAAAAAAAGGCAGATAAAAAAAAAGAAGAATTGGAATCAAAACAAAAGGCAACACAGCCAGTAAAACAACTACCAGTAATCGAACCAACCATTGACAAACTGGTTAATACTAATACCATAGCCAAAGAAACCACACAGGAAGTAAGAAAGGTATTACCGCCGCCAAAAAGCATAAATGATTATGATACTTTTTGTGACTACATGAACAAGTATAACGCCAACCGTGTGCAAATGGTTTCAGCTAATGATCAATCACATCCCAATAAATTAGTTAAAAAAAATCTACTGCCACGACCTCCTCTAATTCCCAATCCTAAAAATAATGTACAAAAAATAAAAAAACCAGTAGAAACAATATTAAAACCGGCAAATATTTATGATCCAAATTATGCCTTAAACATGCTTACCAATCGACGGACAACTTCAAGATTTAAAGATCCGTTTTCAAGGTAACTAATCAAATCTAACGACAAACATGCCGAACTCATCTACTTCGTGTTTTTTTTTTATGATCTCTTTATGTATTTTACCATTTTTTGTAAGACGTTTATTCTCTTTGATAACACAATCATTAACATCTTCTTTTAACTTATAATAATAATCATAATAGGAATCGGTTTTTGATAAGTGAGACATTTTATAAAAAGTATGTTTATGTAACGAATTTGTAGATGTAACTTCACTATCAAATCGTATATTTGTCAATGGAACTATCAGGGGTTTCCTTTTTTTATAATAATAAAACCTGACCCACTCATCTGGATCTGCATGTTTATGTGAGTATTTTTTTTTTACTTTAGGATCGCAATAAATACCTAAGCTTGTTAGAACTGCTTTATCTCGATTATTCATGTAGATATATACTATATGTGCATATAATAAAGTGATAAAAAACGGAAAAGAAAATATTGGTATATATAAATGAGTGACACAGATGACAAATTTAAAACAGCCCCAATGGATGTTAAAATTCTACCGGTAAAAGAACCTGAAAACTTCGTTAAACCAAAAGTTAATATTCACCCAATGATTCCAAACCCATACAATCAAGAATTAATCTTAGTTATAGGTGGGATTAGATCAGGAAAATCTACAATAATTGCAAATTTTCTTCATCAGAAACAGCTTTGGGGTGACATATGGGATGATGACGTCACAATCATTAGTAATACTATAAAAAATTGTGCCACATCAAGATTTAACTTAGAACGGTGGGGCAATAGTTGTTACGAACTCTACGATGATTCAATTATACATAATTTAATCAAAACACAAGAGCTAAAAAAATCTACTGGACATGATAAAGGTTTTTGTTTGCTATTAGATGATATTTGTGGTTCAATAAGTTCAAATGCTAATTCTAAAAAGGGACGTGCTGTAGTAGATTTTAGCACCAGATTTAGACATTACACAACAAGAGGAAATCCTGTATGTATTATATTAGCAAATCAGAAATTTAATGACATTAGTACAATTATGCGAGTCAATACTACCGCCGTATTTATATCTGGAGCAATCAAAAATAAAAAAGAGCTACAAAGCCTGCATGACGAATACGCTGATTGTGTTGGTGGTTCTCAAAAATGGGATGAAATGATTAAACGAAATCAAGAAAAACCATATTCATGGCTATATCTACGTATGAGTACCTCGCCATGTGAGGCATATTTAAATTTTAAAGAAAGACTTTTTTAAAAAAAATATAAACATTTATTATATAAATGCAAAGTCGTTATTCAAATGAGTTAAATTCTTTTCGCCAATCAATCGAAGCACGAACCCAACAACACAAGAATAAAATCGATGCAGTAAATCAAGCGTTGGGATTTAAAGCTGACAAAGTTTTTGAAAATGCTAAAAAATTATCAGACGCCGGCGGAAAGCTCGTTGAAGCAGGTATTGGTGTCGCTGGAGTTGCTCCAGCTCTAGGTAAATATGCACGTAAGGGTTTGACCAGATATGCACAGTTTAAAAACTCAGCACAAGACGCTGTTGATAAGGTTACTGGTAAAGTAGAGGGTAAAGTAGAAAATGTTGCAGAAAATGTAGAGGGTAAAGTACAACAAGGAGTTGATAATATTTCTGGAAAAGCTTCAGAATTAAATCCCGGCGAGTCGGTTGATCAGATCGCCGCACGCATGAAACAACAGACTTTTGATGCCCAGAATGCCCGGGATAGCGTACCTGCAGAAGAAAACACAGGAGGAGCTAATCAAAGTGTAGGGGGAGATGCTGAGCAGGCACAACCCTCGGGAGAACCACGCTTTACTAATACCGAGGGCAAGGCGGATGACGATATGGATGCAGAAGAGGGGTCTGCATTTGATGAAAATAACCCTACGGCNCAGGCTGAACAGTTAGATCAAAATATAACTAAATTACGAACGGGAGGACTNGGAGGAGAGGGAAAACCNGCTCAGGTANGATATAGCGAACAACTTAAAGATTCATCAACCGACGAAACTACGGATACAACTGCTGAAAATACTGCAGATACAACTGCTGAAAATACTGCAGATACAACTGCTGAAACTACTGCCGACAATACAGCCGACACACTTGTAGATACTACTGCAGACACAGTAGCCGACCTTACAACCGACACGGCTTTAACTAGTGCATCCGTTGGACTAGAGGAAGGTGCGGCAGCGACTTCCTGGTTAGCCTTTTTGGGCATTCCGGAGGTGCTTGCCGCAATCGGCGCAGTAACTGGGGCAGTATCGGCTGGTTATGGGATAGCCGACGCAGTCAAAGCCGGAAGCGCAACAACTGCCGCAAAAGCACTGCCAACAACAGTAGCAGACACTGGCACGCAAGTAGCTGGTCAATATGTTACCCCAACAATGGATTCAGTTTCATAAACGTAATTTTTCACATTTAAAAAAGAATATTATAAATATTATCTTAATAGTAATTATAATATGAGTAAAAACTTTGAGACGATTACCAAATCAATCAACTCCGTTCGCAACACTGTTTATAGTGCTGGTGACGTAATTGAGATCGATTTACCAGCTACAGATGTAGCCGTGATTAATCCACGTGGTACAAAGATCAAATTTAACTTAGAAATGACTTCTACCAACGCCTGCACTCAACCAGACGGTACAGCCGGATCGTGGAGTATCATCAAGAATCTGCAGATTTTCGACCTGAACACGAATACATTATTGGAACAGATCGATGAATGTAATCATTTGGTTTCTATGTCAAAGCATTTTAGTAAAACGCCGTCAATTGTTAATAATTGGGAATTGCAACATGGGCAGTGTCCAAATTTTCGACCATCGTCACTTTATTACACTCAGCAAGGAGCGGTCGGGTTGGTTCAAAATAACAAAGTAGAATGCGTGTTAGATCTACAGGTATCGGGTTTATTGAAAAGTAAAGCGCCATTGTTTCCCAATATTCTAGTAGGTGGGATTCGGATTAGAATAACTCTAGAAGACGTTGCACGTTCGATTACAACGTACCCATGTGCTGAATTGCTCCCTAGTGCAACAACACTATATCCAGAGGTTTATGCTCAGGGTACTGGAGGGGGTCGAGTACTCACAACTGCTGCAGGATCACCAGCTCCGCCTCCAAACAGTTATTTTGATCTTAAAACGGCATTAGTAGCGGGTGCTGTTACGGTATTGGATATTGATAATACAGCCGTCGCCCCAGCTATACCATTCGATCGAACGAATGATTGCCAGATTAAAGTGGGTCAGGCTCTTTGTATTTGGGATACATTAACAGGCTTAACAAAGCGTCTGGGGCTAGTTACTAATGTAACAGATCTTGGTGGAGCGTTGGGTCTCAGAGTAACCATCGTAAGCACCGTAGTTATTGATTATGCAGTTAATTCTAAAGTCTGGATAGCGATTGATTCACTAGAAGCAGGTTATCAGGTATCTAATTTTGAGTTACTTGTTTCAAGTGCAGAAATGGCGACAGAAGACCTTAAAGACATGGTTGCTAAGTCCTCAACAAGTGGAGGCATGAATGTGGATTACAAAAGTTGGAATCTATACCGTAATAATCTACAATCTGGTGTTTCCAATCCACAAATTACTTTAGACTGTACTGAACGCCGAGCATTGTCACTAGTTCAAATGCCTTATAACCCAAACGCCACCCTTGGGCAACCACGCCCGCCTATGCGAACTATTAACGATGAAGGACTGAATTATTCTTACACTATTGCTAATCGAAATACTCCGTCAAGACCTGTACCCATCACACGCGTAGCCAGTAATGTTGCATTGGCGTTTGATGCCATTCATGGGTTAGAGATCGAAAAAGCAGTTGAACGGTGCGATATTGCTCCTCGATTCGTATGTGACAACAATAACTATTTTTGTATTGGAAGGGCATTGAGTCGTAAAGAACACTCGTTTAATGCAAATTCAAACAATATCAGGCTATCGGTGCTTTATAGNACAGCNCCTACCGCAAATCTAGTAAGCAAGGTATTGGAAAGTCAATTATATCATATACGCCGACTAAATATTAGTAACGGACAAGTAAGAGTTACTTATTAAATAATGTTTGTGTATATTAATGAAATTATCCAGGAGGGTACGCATGAAACTTATTTATAGAGGATCTAAAAAATCCACTATAAATAAAATTAAAATCAAGCATTATAATATATGTCAATTGCTTCAGTTACTAATTTTGAAATTGCTCCGCTAAATCAGTCTAGTGGGGTTGGTGGTAATACTTTCTCATACCGTAATGGTAATCCCATCATTACCATTCGAATCCCTGCTACTGCTATGTATTTGATGACCTCCAGTTGTAGGCTGAATTATGTATTAACGGTAAAACAGAGCGACGGAAATCCTGCAACAAACAGCGACCTAACTGCTGCGGGGAATCAGATCTTAATGTCTGATCGTATCGGTAATAATTCAATAATCGACTCTATTAGTGTATCAACGGGAACAAATAGTAGTATTGAACAATGTAGGTCATACGGAAGACTATTGGCGTCTAGCATTCCAGCTACATCGGGGTGGAACGAGTACAGCACACATTTAAGTCATTGGTTTGGCGGAAGTTGTAGTTCAAATTTAGATGTTACCGCCAAATGCTTAAATAAACCAATTCAATGTTCATCTCCGTTGCTTACTGGAGTACTCGGAAGCGGTCAAAATATACCCCTAGGCGATATTAATGGCTGTGGTGCTTTGATAATCACAATTCAATTGAATTCAAACAACCAGGCACTTTTTTCATCTGACAATGCGATGGCGGGAGCATATTATGAAGTAAGTCAGGTATCCATGTCAGGGAAATACGGAATACCAGTAGGTGGGTCTCTGCCGCCGATTAAAAACATCCGCTTTACAGCCTATCAGAGTTATTACGACGTAATTAACAATAATGATGCCACTTTGTCGATCGACTCAAGATTATCGGCTGTATCTAGTATTTTTAGTAATATATTACCAACCACTTCCATTCAGAATTTTAGTCAAGATTCATACCAAACACCGTCCTTCGCAAATCAGGTAGCGGGGGATTATGTAACACCCACCCCAGTACGAACAATTAATTTCATGAGAGCAGGTATTAAATACCCTCTACAGTTTCAAATCGATGAAACTTCACTTAGACAGGACACTACGGCAGGTGGTGGCGTGTTTGGTGCTAAATTGAATTCTTTTGATGCATTAAGGCAGAATTATTTTCAAGACGCTGTAAGGCTCACTAGAAGCGATATTGATTCGTTGGCAGGTGCTAGGTCAGAGGGGACACTATCATACTTTAATAATATTCTCAACGACTCACCAGCCCAAGCAAGGTTAATCACTTTTCCTTCAGCGCCGCTTATGGGTCGGTGTTTTGGGATTGGTATTCGTTATGATCAGGCTGGAGTGGGGGCAAGTGCTAGTTTCCAGTCCTCTCCGTATTCTATTAGAATCACCACGGGACTGGATGGTATTTCGCCAACCTCTTTATTCACATTTTTCCAGTACAGTACTATCATGACGCTAGGGGACAACGGAGTCGTTAATATTTCATCTTAGTGTAAATAATAATGAATTTTAAAAAACAACAGTATATATTTTTATATTTATTAATAATATATAATGCTAAACGGAGTAGAACAGCAATCTCAACGAGTGGAAACTGATATTTTAAATTGGACTTCATTTCAGGATACGGGGATCGGGGGAGAGGTAAATTTCACACTTCCTCGGAAGGGGATTTTGGCGGGCGAATTTGTTTCATTACAGTTGTCATTACTAAAAGGAACTGCAACTAATAAAATGCCCATGTGTGTCGGTATTTTGGGCTGTATTGAAGAAGCAACGCTCTTTTATCAAAATGAGGTTATACAGAGTACTCGGTTTGCAGGATTGAGGAATCGCCTGATGAATCTAAAAGATGATCCAGATATTCGTAGCCAAAAGCATAATGTGGAGTATGGGGCATTTGATCTTATGGATGTAAGAAACGGCAAAAACGGGGCTTTAAACCTTCCCGGTCAGTTTTTTTACGATGGAAACCAGGTTGGACTCGAACTAGATAATGTTGGCATAGGTCAGGCAAATATTCAGACTTTTAATAATGCCGATCGTGAAGCTCAGTTTGATGCAGGAACAACCGCCGCAACTACGGCAAATTATAGAATCAAACTATCTCAACTATTTCCAATTCTAACACAGATTGATCTCCCTCTGGGATTAATGAACGGTCAATTTACTATCCGTATTAGATTTTCGGACGATGTTATTGGAAATCGTTGCGTGCCTAGTTCCACATGGACTGATGCAAATCCAACCGTAGAGACAGCTCATGCATTCGTACCAGATAATCGTATTGATCCCGATACATGTAATTTGTGCGTGGATTATATCTACTATGACAATGAAGAAGGCAAAACAAATCCCTACGATCTTCTTGCCGCATCAATTGCTAAAGGTGGTTTAGAATTAATTTACACTGATCTCGTAAATATTCAAATCGCAGCGCCAAATCTTGCGGCACAGCCAGCTGCCTCAACCGATATAGTTATTTCAAATCGACTAAATATTAATAACCAAGTCGTTCGAAATCTGCTTATAGCCATGCCAAGGCAGATTACAACGACCGATTTAACTCTTGGCGGACATATGAATCAAGTACAGGGAAGATACGAATCCCTGGCATCTATGGGTATAGAGAGGCAGGGAACTCTACAGCTACTTGTAAATAATCTACCAATTTTTGTAAATCCATTAAATACTGATTCTAAAATCTACACAGAAATATCTGCTGCACTCGGTACTACTCTCAAAGTCAATCAGGGATGTACATCGTGGTTCAACCAGCAAGAACAGGTAGGGGCGGCGGTTGGCATAGATCCAACCAATAGTTATCAAATGACTTCTACACCTACGGCAGGTGGTGTTGTATATAGACTAAACGGATTTGCATATGGTAAATCTACATCATGGTCAGAAGACGCCGCTGGAGAGGTATATGCATCTGGTTTGTGTGGAACAGAGGGTTATATGGGCATTGACCTGTCTCACACAAAAGAGAATGTAGTAGGGGCAGGATCTTCGGTTGGAACATCACCCTTAGAGCTTATAATTACAAAAGTAGCGACCACACAGGAGTATCATGCTCAGCAAATTATCGTCTGGGCAGAATGTGAGAGGATTATGCGTATATCTAACGGTGAGCTTTTTGTAAGTGGTTCTTAAATTTTTTTATCAAATGGTATATATATAATTATTAATATATCAATTATATATATATGAATGAAGCTTCAAATCAAATACCCAAAATGCCACCAATACAGACAACAGAAACCTTTTTATTAGAATGTTCAAGGTCAAACTCTATCATCGATAAATCAGCTTTCAAACTACAAGAGGGGGAGTCAAATGCCACATGGATCAATTCAAGTAGCAATTTTCAAGTGAGGAAGGGCGATATGATCAGTATTGAGATGATCGCATTGAATCTTGCTCAAACTACCACCCCAATGGAATTTACAGGGGAAAATGTAGTTTTAGAAGGAGCAAATACAAAACCATATGTTGATAATAAAGTCTTGCTGGAAATAGGTTATTATATCAATAATAATCAAACCTATACCAATAATTTGCCGTTTTTCCTATCAAACGGTATAAATGATATGATCACTCCAGCGGGACTGCCTGAGCCAGTTCGAGCCGTAAATGCTCAAAAAATATTACCATTTCCCGATAGCACAGCAATAACAGAAGCAGACGATGGGTTATATCCAGGGTATGGTATGGGTTTTGGATGCAAATTTAATAATACAATCTTGGTTGCCGGTGCATTCGTTAGTGCTTTTCAAAGACCAAATGTAAATGTTGAGTCTCATGCCAATAGTTTTCGAATAGTATGCTTTACAGCAAATGACTATTCTACTGTTTTACCAAATCCATTACCAGCTGGAACTAATGCTTATAGCGTAGTGTTAGAAAGGTACTCTGTAGCCGAGGTAGTTCCGATACCAGCTGCTCAGCCGTCTAAGACTTGTAATATTAGTACCTTTTTAAAATGGAAAGCTCAAGTTTTTGTTGGATTGGGATTAGACGAACCATGTTATGGAAAAGTTGGTATGAATATGGCATTTGCTCTAGACGATACAACAGTGGGTTTTTCACAAAAAGAAATCGTTGATATTCGTGCTTCTACGTCCGACGCACCCCATCAAGATGATCGACGAGTACAAGTTTGTTTTCCACAAGATCATACAGGATTTCCTAATAGTGGTGGAATAGGGGCTTTCATACAGCCTATAACAGCGGGCAGAGCAACGTGCTTTACTACTCCAGATATTCGTTATTCTGATATATTCAGAAGTCAAGGAATGACATCTTGGAATGTTACTAGCAAGGCGTATCAAACTCCGGCGACAGAACCAAATGAACAATATACACAATCAAGACAAGATTCAGGAATAACGGATTTTTTTAGCAACGGAATTCAGGGCTTTATCACTCCCCCCCAGCCTCCATTTGCTACTGTGCCACGACCGTTAAATTTAGCGTATGAATATACTGGTGGCGAAATGACTTTTTTAAAAAAAGGAGGTATCGGATCAGCCAATCGCCTACAGGGTACAGATAATTTGCCGTATGTTATGACAAGAAATGATTTTATGAATGGTAAGGTAAAAGCAAATTGTGAAAAATTGGGAAGATATGAAACTTTCACCCCAGACCTGAGACCACTCACTTCTTTTATCGAATTAGAAGCTACCGATTTATTGATGGATGCAACCGCATTAGCTGCTAAAATCAACGAAAAGTTGCATCAGTCTCTACCCTCTGTAGGAGAGAACTCTGACGATATAAATCAATATCATACAAATGTATATGGTTTCACTCGTAGATATAAAAAATCATCTCAATTATTGCCCTACAATAACTATGAAGGATATTATCCAAATCATTGTTTTACTCAACAAATACCAGATGCCGAACAATCAAATCCACCCGCTACAAATGAAACCGGTTATAAAGATTTGACATATCTAAATACCCAGCTCTGGAATTCACTGGATACATACTTTGCAGGCGGTTGTAAGCAAGTCATCGTAGCTAACTATCAACCAGGATTCAATAAAATAGATTTCCCTGGATATAATGCAAATTTATATTTAGATATGAGTGAGTATGGAAACCAACCTATTATTGAACGTGCAAAAATAGGATCAACATATCCCAGTTTTGAAACCACGTATTTACGTACATGTAAAAAGCCACCTGATTGGTTTGGAGACTCATGTAGTTGGAATAATGTAATTGATGGCAACAAGGGTTATAAAGATATTTTTAAAGCAATGTGGGGCGACTCTTTTAATCGAATACCGATATGGGACGGAAATTCACGGGCAGAAATAGGAACGCATCAGGGAGCTACCAGCAGGAATTTTACCATGCCCGTTATACTAAACACACAATTGCAAAATTATGGAGCAGGCGGACAAATAGTATATCCGAGTACATATTTTGATTTAGCTAGTTTCGATACAACTTTATTAATAAAAAACCAAATGATTTTTACAAATATCTATTATAGTGAGGAATCGCTTAGATCCACCGAGTACATTGAGGTTGCTGCTAAACCAGATTGGGGTTCTTCATTCGACGCTTTAAGACAAAAACTAGTCGAAAAGCAGAGAGATTACGAAATATACATTAATACGGCAAATAAAGCGGCAGATAGTCAAATAAAACAGCAACAGGATACACTTGGGTGGGCGGTTGAACTGGATTTAGGGATGACTGACGATTTTTTGACTACTAAATGGTCAGATATTGATATTTCACAAGACTCCAGACCAATCGAAGTAAATTGGTGTAAAAATAGTTTAAATCCGCCCTCGTCATCAGCTGGTTCGTATCCTAATTTTTATACAGATTGGGGATTGACGCCGTCTTTGTCTTCTCCATGGTTTGGTTCTGGATCTGTTATACCGCAGCAAAAACCCCCCGCTGTGAATGGAGTCCCTCTATTTGATTGGAATAAAAACCAAGCAGTAACAAGACCAGTCGGTAAAATTCAAATGCAATCAAGATTTGATCCTGATTGGCTAACGACAAGTAACACCGGAGGAGAGCCACTATATCCCAATAATGATTACCCACAACTGCCAGTTTCCGCTGCTTTAAACGATACTCAATGTAGTTTTATTAATCCAATAAATGGAAAACCATACGCAAGTGATGAATGGAGTCGAAAAAATAATATGGGAGTTTATCCCTATCAATATACAGATGTCGATGGTGTGAATCATATTTTTTCAGCCTTTCGTGTGGCAATGCCCTATAAAGCGGCAGATAGTGCTACAATAAATAGTCAAATTACAAATACATGGCGTATAGGACGATTACAATGGGGTCTTCGTTTTGGATACTCGCCTAGTAGTTATGATAACTACCAGGTAACTCCTATGAATCCAGATCTGAAACCGATCAAAACACCGTCGGCACAATGTTACAACAATGGGTCAAGTATTGGGGCAGAGATGCCTGTAAATTATGGATTAATTCAAAATACAAATTCATACATAGCCATCGGGGCTGACAACCCAACTTTTAGATACGATCCAACAAAATCTAGAATGGAATTTTTACAAACCTATAAAAACACGCAACTATCTCAATTTAATGCAACAGGGCAAGCGGGATCGGGAACATCACCACCAACCGATTTACCAGGATTAGGAGAAAATGTATCGATTTTTAATGATAAATGTCCTGATGCAGTATATAGCCCTAATGCAGACGCATTGCCTATCCCGTTGCCTGTACCGCCTGTTTGTGTAAATCCTTCTGGTGGGTCAAAAGAGCTGAATCAAAATCAAAGAAGTGAAGAAACTGGTATTTTTATTTACAAAATATGGTTACCAAATGAGGATTGGCGTTCGCCCAGTGATATAAATCTTTATTCGTATTGGTCTCATGATGAACCAGATGGTCAAAAGTTTGAAGCTCCGCCGGTAGCCCCAGACTATAATATACTACCAAATTATCAAATGGGAAAACAGCTTCCAGACGGTACGTTTGCCCCACCTTTCAGATGCCGAGATAATCAAGATAATACAGAAAATAACAGAGAAGAAATAATTAAAAATTGTATTGAAGCGACGGCACTCAACTGGCGTGGGTGTCTATTATCGAAACTTGGTTTCACAATAGAACAATTATTACCGTATCAGGGGCGTCAATACAATAGGTATTCAGTTAATGGTTACAATAACCCGCAACCGGATCTAATAGTTACTGAGAACACGAAACCATTGATCTTAAATTGCCAGTCCAATATTACATTAGATCCAGCGTTTGCTATCAATTATGCTGTAACCACAACAGAACAAGATGACTTAATAACAAATTACCCACTAGTACCTGCATACACCACAAGCACGCCCCAGCCACCGCTAGAAACAGTAATACCGGCGATCCCTTCGTATATTCAATACACGCCCCAACCTGATTTAGAAACCGTAATGCCGGCTGTACCTGCCACTAGCACGGTTTATAATTATGATACGGAAGGCTACAATGTCCAGCTTATAGCTGGTGATGCTATAACAACCTCACCTGTCGAATCTAATCGAACTATCAACCTAAATAATTATGAGTTCTATATGAACTTTAAAGATGATGGTTTGGGGGCTGTCGCATTTGGTGTTACTGGAAATTACACAGATTACAACGACAGGAGTATAACGTTTGATGCTGGCGCTAATAATTACATTTGGGTACGTTTTAATGAATTTAATTTAGAACAATCATCTGCTACAATGTACGACAGAGCCGGTATTACCGCTACCGATACGTTAGGTGAATTGCATTTGGGATTAGCAAATTTGAACAACACGATAGCACCAGTTTTATCTCCACTATTTTATGCCTCTGGTACGACTAATCCAATGCCGGCAGTATGGAATGCATCAAACGTCGGAGGCGGTTTTTCTGTCGGCTATATATTACCAAACAAAAGCAGTGGAACTGATACCGAGGGTAACAATTTTGTAACTCATGTTGGGACGTGGTTTCAAATCCAAGCTCGTTACATGCGGTTTTGGTTTCACTCAGATTCAAGTGTCCAGATGTCAGGATGGGACATTGACATTTGTATTGAGAAACGAACAGCTGCAATACCCAGTTATATCGTATATACACCCCAGCCTGATCTAGAAACAGTGATTCCAGAAGTGCCTTCATACATCGAATATACTGGAGTTCCTGACCTAATCACTAATTACCCTGAAGTCCCCGCTTATTTTACTACTGAACCCCAGCCGGATCTGTTAGAATTAGACACGACTTTGAGCGGACTGCCGTCGTACGGTTTGGGGTTTCAAAATGGGCAACCTGTTGTTGTGTCTTCACAGGACAGTATTTTAACGGCAAATAATCCCATTGAATCTACAAATAGTCCGTTTTTTCAAATATACTCAACGATTTGTAATAGCAATTATCTAGACAACGGAGTGCGTAAAAATATCATGTTTTACTGTATGAAAAATTACCAGAGTGGAAATTACACATATGGGTACGGCTCGACGTATGCACACACAGCAACTAAATCGTATAATTTAGATACAATACAAACAGAAATCCGAAATCCTATAACGGGGAGACTAATGCGAGTATTACAACCTAACTCAGTACTAACTTATAAAATAACCAGAAACATAATATTAGCGCCAGATGTATATGACGATGACGGTAATGCGATTGATCCGACCGATGATCCAATTGCTGAAGATTTAAAAATGAATACTGATGAATTATTTAACCTAGTACAACCAGCTCAGGGGCAGGCGTCAGGCGTGGCAGGGGGCGGATTGACCGCCGGGGCTGTTCCCGCTGGAGTTTCTCAGCCCAAAACGTTCTACTTTAATGGTAGTAATCAGGTTGTCAATCTACAATCTGATGCAGAACTTGCAAATGACGAATCTTTGTTACAAAACAGTTTCGCAGGTCAGGGTAATCCATCGGGATTTGGTCGCCAAACTGGTAATTTTGAGGAAAATAAAGAATTTGAAGAAGAAAATGAAACAAAAAGCGCCGAACAACTAAGCAATTCTAGCATGTCACCGTTTAATCAAGAGATTGCGGAGCAGGGGATTATTCAACAACAAATTCAACAAGCAGCGGATCAACAGGCGGCAGATGCAGCGGTAGCTCAAGTAGAAGCTCAAAATGCTCCTCCTCAAATTGGAGGCGACGGATCACCACAAAATTTAGCCCAAGATGTCGATAGGGCTAGTATGTCAAATAAAGTTCTCTTATACGATTTTTTAGTCCATACTACATTAAATGAAATTATACCAGTAAGTGAGGAAATGTTTAATTCTTCAGCTGATTTATCACAAGCGTTAGCAAGGGCTTACGAGCATATTCAAAGATTTGCCGTTGGTTATACACAGGAGGGCGGAGAAACAAATCCATTAAGTGATATTGCTTCTCTAATGGATCAAGGTATAATATCAAGAGAAGAGGGTTTGGTTCAACTTGGAGATTTACTTTTTCAAAAAGTAGGTAAAACCAAATCGTCTAAAAATACGGCTTTTATGATTAATCAAAATGGTCGTCGTGTAAAACGCCGAGGTGCTGGTGGCACACCTACGGATGAGTTTTTTTATGCTATTCACCCCTTAGCCGCCAAAGAAATAGGAGAATTGTTATCGACACAAAGACCGCCGACCGGCGAAGTATCTGATCGATTGCCCACAGGAGCGACGCAAGATGTTGGTACTAGTGATTTTACGAGACAATTAGAAGCATTGATTAAACAAAGAATTGAAGACAATAATATAGTGTTACAAGAGAATAAAGTTAGCGATGATGGCGTTTTATCAGTCGATACGTATATACATGATCCAGACGGACGAGTGCAAGCCTATGCAGAACAATATCAGTTTCAACGAGTACCAAAAGAATATTATAGTACCAAAAAAGAAAATAGAAGCAATCGAAGTGGGGTCATGTCTGATATACAACGATTAGGCAAAGATTTTGATGTAGAAGAATATTTGAAAGCAGAAGCTGGTGGGTTAGGTAGCCAGTACCTAGCGAGTATCGGCGCAGATATTCCGCCCGACCAGGTGGTTCAGGGTGGTCGTCTAGACCCAGCTACTGAATCTAAATTTGCCGAAAAAGAAACGTCACTTGGTGTAGGCGAACGATCTGTTGTAGGTAAAATGAGTAATGAAGGCGAAACTCAGGCAGATTTAAGAACGGAGGGGAGTGCAATGCTACGAGCTTACGGAAAAGTACAGGAACAACGACTTAAACAGGCACAACAAAGAACGTTAGCTCAAAAGCAATCATTAAAACGAGCTGATGGGGCTGGTCAAAGAATTGATGCCGCAGTTGCTCGTGGTGGAGGAGCAGGTGGCGGTGGCGCAGCAGGCGGGGATGGAGGAGGAGAAGAGAAAAAAAAAGGATGATGATATTTTATATAAGCATTTAAAAATAATGTAGTTATAATATATAATGATAAAAAAAGTATTTGCTACTAAAATCGATTATACGCATATAACCGTTCCATGTGAAAATCCAAAAAAATGTAAAAGAAGATCCCACGTTTATGGATCTTGTGCCGAATTGCATAACCGTTCAGAATCAAGAGGATCGCATTGTATAGATGGTAAAAACATAACTATAATTATAAATAATCAAACCGAAAGACCATTTTATCCAATTAAAATCTAATGTAATATTATTTATGTATATATTAGATTTATGTTGTGGGACACAGTCGTTAAAAGATAAAACAAATTTAGAATATGTTGGATTAGATATTAATGAAATAACTGATAAAAAAATACCTAATATAATTAGTGATATTCTACTTTGGGATTATGAGAATTATTTTAAAATAAATGGATTTCCTGAATTTATTTGGTTCTCTCCACCATGCCGAGAGTATTCGATTTTAAACAATGCAAGACCCAATAAAATATGCGATATTGAAGGTTCTAATAAAATTGTATTGAGGGGGATCGAAATCATAAATTATTGTAAATGCAAATACGTAATCGAAAACCCAGCAACATCAAAATTAAAAGAGCAAGATTTTATGAAAGATTTACCATTTGAGGACGTCGATTATTGTGCCTACGGCTATCCATATAAAAAAAGAACACGCTTGTGGAACAATTTTGATTTTAGTGGAGAAAAATGCAAGGGATCAAATTGTCCGTTTAAGGTCAAAAAAAGACATATTTATTCTATCGGTAATTCATCATATAAAACTAATGTTGCCGAGATATTTGGTAATATTTCTAGACTTGGTCAAAGNTATTCGATNCCATCTAAATTAATAATAAATATTTTAAAATCTAAACAAATAATATAATGAGCAAGAACAAGACCGACACAATCGTATTGGACGGTGAGAAAATTCGTTTTAAAAAAGGGGCATTGCATCGCCAATTAAAGATACCAGAAGATCAAGACATTGGTATGGCTAATTTAAACAAAATAGCTAAGGCTGAGCTTGGTTCGATGGTGACTATAAAGGGCAAAAAGTTCAAAGTAACCCCTCTACTGAAAAAGAGGGCTGTTTTTGGTAAAAATATATCTGGACGTGGTGGTAAAAAAAAATAATATGTCTATATGATAATGTATGTCATAACTAATTATACGAAAAATAAAGCGAAACAGCTAGGCGTAACCGTTAAAAGATCAAAAAATAAAAAAAAGAAATTAGATGTTTTCAACAAACAGGGGGAACGTATAGGTAGCGTTGGAGCGATTGGTTACGGAGATTATCCAACGTTTATTCGCCAGAAAGGCAAATTATTTGCTGATAAAAGAAGAGTCGCTTATAAAAAACGACATGAAAAAAACAGAAAGAAAATCGGAACAAATGGATATTATGCTGACAAATTATTATGGTAAAAAAATATATATATATATTATATAATGATTACTACCGTGAAAAATATGAGAAATCTTCTCACGTCTTATAATGGCAGTCTTAAAAAGATGGCTTATAAAGGTGTTTGGAAAATGCGAAAAGATGAGCTAAATACAATTATAAAAAACGATTTCAAAGCCATCGCCAAAAAGAAAGGGATGCATCAGTATAAACACAAATCTGGACGTTTTACTAAAATGTATTAAAAAATATATAATAAATATATTTGTTAATATTAATGAATAGCACTTCTATTATCAGTAGTATCGATTCGTTGCCATTTGACCCAGTTACAATTTCAGGGTGGGCAATGTTCCTGGTGAGTGAGATCATGCCCTTTATAAGACAGAGCAAGAAAGGAGAAAACAACGGTGTCTTACATACTTGTCTGTGTCTATTAAAAGGAAGTAAATGCATGATTGACTCGGCTATTACGGCTGTCGAAAAATCTCCGACCAGCAATGACATCCCAAAAGACCGCAAATCCCCGCAGAATGAGGATCATCTTCCCGAACTAACTGTTTGACCTCTGACCAAACGCTTTCTCTACACTTAGGACACGCCTCGATATAAAGTTTATCGTGGCGTGTCCTAGAATACATTGCATGACATACTGGACACATATCATTAGGTGGATTGGGTGGGATTTTTGACTTTTGATTTCTTTTGTATCTTCTAGGAGGCATATACTATATAATGTATCATTTCCTTAAGCCAATATTGCAAAATAAAACGGCGATGAATAAGAGCAGTGTGTGGGGTTATCTCTCCAATTATATTATTTTTAAAACTTTGACAACATTGACAATTTCAACAATGAAAAAGTGTAAAAGAAAAAAGAAGTTGCGCCCCAGGGGAGACAAAAAGTTTTGAGCAGAAGGTTTTCGAATTTGAAACTGTCAAACCTCTCACAGTTCTCTGAGGGAGGTCTATCAGATCATGTTGAGAGCGTGGTGATACCAGCATGAGGCGAGCAGGGGGCGAGCCTATAACCAGTTGAACAGACAGATGCGAACGCACGAGC
>JGI24006J15134_10000436_pt1 | contig 25818 bp, 26 predicted proteins | sample LinPmetageLP53_FD_15134 | JGI IMG/M metagenome (IMG submission 15134)
GTTCTAGTTCATCGAATTGCTTGGCTGGTAAAAGTCGAAAATATATCACCCCACAGTATCCTTGGCGTCACCTTTACTAACAAAGCTGCTAAAGAGATGAGAGGTCGCTTGGAAAACATGTTGGGAGCTTCCATTTCGGGCATGTGGGTAGGTACTTTTCACGGCCTTGCTCACAGGCTGCTGAAGCTACACTGGAAGGATGCAGGTTTGCCAGAAAACTTTCAGATTTTAGACAGCGACGATCAGCTTAGAACAGTAAAACGTGTCTACCGTTTACTTGGGATCGACGATAGTAAATGGCCTTATAGACAAGCTCAAAGTTTCATAAATAAACAAAAAGATGATGGACTTCGATCAAAGAAAATGCCCCCTGCAGATGATCCTTACCAGCGAATTATGACCCAAATTTATATAGCTTATGAAGATACATGTATCAGATCAGGTATGGTTGATTTTGGTGAATTACTTTTACGTGCATATGAACTATGGGCACAAAATCCAGCATTACTGAGTCATTATCAACAGCGCTTTGGTCAAATCTTGGTTGATGAGTTTCAGGACACAAACGCTATTCAGTATGCTTGGTTAAGATTGCTTGCTGGCGATAGCGTTAGAATTACTGCAGTGGGAGATGACGATCAATCTATTTATGGTTGGCGTGGTGCAAAAGTTGAAAATATTTTAAATTTCAATCATGACTATCCAGAAACTACTACGGTAAGACTCGAGCAAAATTACAGATCCACCAAAAATATTTTATCTGCAGCTAATGCAGTTATATCTCATAATACAGATCGACTGGGAAAGAATCTATGGACAGAAGAGGTCGAGGGAGAGCCGATATCATTATACGCTTCGTTTAATGAGCATGATGAAGCTCGTTTTATATCTGGAACTATCAATGACTGGGTTAAAAACGGAGGTATGCGAGCTGAGGTTTCAATCTTATATCGTTCTAACGCTCAATCAAGGGTGCTAGAAGAGGCTCTATTACGCGCACAAATTCCATATAGAATTTATGGTGGCCAGAAGTTTTATGAAAGACAAGAAATAAGAAACGCTTTAGCATATTTGCGATTAGTTGTTAATCGTAACGATGACGCAGCGTTTGAGCGTATAGTCAATACACCCACACGAGGAATAGGAGACAAAACTATTGAGATTCTGAGAGGACTTGCTCGGAGTCAAAATATATCTATGTGGGATGCGCTAAAAGTAGCAATCAGTGGTAAAAATTTATCAGGACGAGCTTTGAGTGCGGTGCAAACCTTCATGGATTTAGTCAATAATTTAGATCAAAATTTTTCTGATCTTAATTTGCCAGATCAAGCAGATAACGTTATTACTGAATCGGGTCTTATTGATTTTTATCGTCGAGAAAAAGGTGATAGAGGACAATCTCGCATTGAGAATTTAGAGGAACTCATTGTTGCATGCCGAGCTTTTGAGCCCGATGATACAGAACAATCGTCATTGCCACAGTTTCTAGACCAAGCGGCTTTGGATGCCGGAGATAAACAAGCAGGTGAAAATGAGGATGCAGTTCAACTCATGACACTTCACTCATCAAAAGGTTTGGAGTTCCCAGTCGTTTTTTTAGCAGGCATGGAAGAAAATCTTTTTCCACATAAAATGTCAATCGAAGATTCAGTGAGGCTAGAAGAAGAACGTCGACTTGCTTATGTAGGCATCACTCGCGCCATGAAAAAACTATACCTTACGTTTGCTGAGTCTCGCCAGCAATACGGTACAGAGAGCTACAATACTGTCTCACGCTTTGTGCGTGATATCCCTACTGAGCATATAGAGGAGATTAGATTAGGCGGCCAAATAGCAAGTCCTACAAGTTATGCAAAAAAATCTGTTAGTCGGTTTAGTGACGAGGGTACAGATACCGGTTTGAAGCTAGGGCAAAGGGTAATACATAAGGTTTTTGGTGAGGGGATTATTTTAAATTTTGAAGGCAATGGACCTAACGCAAGAATACAAGTAAATTTCTCTAATGCCGGGAGTAAGTGGCTGGTTCAATCCTACGCTAAGCTTGAGACTCTATAAAACAACATTAATTTTAAATTTAACTACATAAAGTGATACAAAAAAATGCCTATTAGATATTTTTTAAAAAATATNGCCTTAANCTTAATTTGTACCCTTACATTATCTGGATGTGGAGACTCCGAAAATAGAAAATCATCTGAGCAATCCGATGATGTNTCTGNGAAAAATATTTATAAATGGAAAATGGTAACTACTTGGCCAAAAAATTTACCAGGATTAGGTCTTGCAGCAGAAAATTTTTCGAAACTAGTAGATAAAATGAGCGGGGGGCGCCTTTTAATAAAAGTTTATGGAGCCGGTCAGCTTGTTCCAGCATTGGAAGTTTTTGATGCTGTTTCGCAAGGCACAGCACAAATGGGCCATGGCTCTGCCTATTATTGGAAAGGAAAGACACAAACGGCAGCCCTATTTACCACAGTACCATTTGGTTTAAATGCACAAGAAATGAATAGTTGGTTACATTATGGAGGTGGAATAGAGTTATGGAGGAAGCTATATGAGCCATTCAATTTAGTACCACTTGCAGCAGGCAATACTGGAGTCCAAATGGCTGGTTGGTTTAATCAAGAAATTAATAGCCTTGATGATTTAAAAGGGCTAAAGATGAGAATCCCCGGAATTGGCGGTGAAGTTATCAGTAAACTGGGTGTCGAAACAGTTAATATTCCTGGTGGAGAGCTATATACTGCGATGCAAACCGGTGTGATTGACGCTACAGAGTGGGTAGGCCCATATAACGATCTAGCACTTGGTTTTCATCAAGTAGCCAAATATTATTATTATCCTGGTTGGCAAGAGCCTGGACCCACTTTGGAGCTGATAATAAATAAGCAGTTATACGATAGTTTACCCCAAGACTTGCAAGCTATAATTGAAGTTGCTGCACGCGCAATAAATCAAGATATGCTTGATGAATATACAGCTAGAAATCAAAAAGCACTTGATCTATTAGTTAACACTCATGGTGTTAAGTTAAGAAAACTTCCAGATTCAGTATTATCTGAATTAAAAAATATTACACAGAAGGTTTTAAAAGAAATGGTAACCAAGGATCCCGTATTCAGAGAAGTATATGAGTCACAGGAAGCTTTTAAAGAGCAGATAAAAAAATACCACAAGATTTCGGAGCAAGCTTACTACAAAGCTAGAGAACTAAAACTACAATAGGAAATTTTAATAATTACAATTTTACTTTCGCCAGTACATCGGAGTTATTAATATAAGACATACAAATATTTCTAGACGTCCCAGAATCATCCCAAAACATAATACCCACTTCGCAAAAACACTAATATTGGCATAATTTTCCGCAACCACTCCAAGCCCAGGGCCTAGATTATTCAGAGATGCTGCGGCGGCAGACCAAGAGCTCTCATAATCTATACCCGTGGCCATTAATAATAAAATCATTAAATAAAATATCGCTATATATATACCAAAAAAAGCCCAGACGCCCTCAGTGACTGAGTTAGGCACATTCTTATTTTTTATTTTTATTCGAAAGATGCCGTTGGGGTGGATAAATCTTCGTGTATGACACATTATTTGTTTTGCGATAATTAGTAACCTGCCTATTTTAATCCCACCTCCAGTTGATCCAGCGCAAGATCCGAAAAAAGAACATAAAATCAGAAAGAATGGTAAAAAACTAGGCCAATTGGTATATTTTTCTGTTACAAATCCCGTAGTTGTCATGATTGATACAAATTGAAAAACACCATGGTATATACTATTACTTGGACTATATACATTTGCAGAATATAGGTAAATTGTTACCAGAACAGATCCCAACACAAGTATTAATAAATAAAGTCTAGCTTCTTCATTGTGTAAATAATGTCCAAGTGATTTTCTTATCCAAGCATAATAATGTAATCCAAAACTGAGACCAGAGAGAATCATAAAAACTATACAAATAAGCATGATTGCCGGGGTATTATTAAAAAAACCTATACTTGCATCATGAGTCGAAAAACCACCAATTGCTACAGTAGAAAAGCTATGTGAAACTGCATCAAAAAAAGTCATACCTGCGATCCAATACGCGATAAGACAGCTCAAAGTAAGGCATATATAAATAATGAACAAAACTTTTGCTGTATCTTGTATTCTCGGGGTTAGTTTCCTGTCGCTCGTTGCCCCAGCTCTATATAGCTGGATCACTCCAACACCAAGCATTGGCATAACTGCAATAGCTATAACAACTATACCTATACCTCCAAGCCATTGAAGTTGTTGCCGATAGTAAAGAATCGATTTTGGAAGTAAGTCTAAACCTGATATTACCGTTGCTCCTGTAGTTGTTAGACCCGACATTGATTCGAAAATCGCATCTGTAACAGTGAGATTTATAGAGTCAGCGAGGTAAAATGGTAGAGCACCTACAATACCTAATTCTAGCCAAAACATTACAGTTATTAAGAGGCCGTCGCGTGCACGAAGCTCAGTTTTTTGTGTGCTAAATGGTAGCCACATGATCAAGCCTATAGAAAAAATAATGGCAAAAGATAGCAAAAAATCCTGATGCGCACCCTCTTCAAAAACATAGGAAACAAAAACAGGAGGCAATAAAGTTAAGCTGAATATCATCATCAGCATGCCAAGAACTTTTGAAATCATTGAAAAATTCATAATTCTTTTATAGTCGTCCTTCAGCACAACAAACTATTTAGATAGCTTTATATGTACCCAATATTTTAATTAGAAAAAATTTAAGCCAACCGAGAACAGTCGTTCAACTTCATGGGTTTTTTCTTTATCCACAACAAAAATAATCGCATGATCATTATTTTTTATGACAGTATCATGGTGAGCAATTATGACTTTTTCATCTCTCACTAAAGCTGCAACAGTAACTCCTTTTGGTGACTTTATCTCGCTTATGGTTCTGCCTACAACTTTTGATGACTTATAGTCTCCATGAATAACGATTTCCATAGCTTCAGCTGCTCCTCTTCTCAGAGAATTTGCGCTTACAGTATCCCCTCTCCTTACATGCGCGAGAAGAATACTGGTTGTTGCCTGTTGGGGTGAAATAGCTATATCAATTTCACCCCCTTGAATTAAATTAGCATAGACCGGATTATTAATTAATGTCATAACCGTTCTAACCCCCAATCTTTTTGCCAGCAAAGAGGACATAATATTTACTTCATCATCATTTGTCAGCGCCATAAATACATCTGTTTTATCTATATTTTCTTGCAACAATATTTCTTGATCAGCAGCAGAGCCATGAAGTACTAATGTATTATTTAGGTGCTCTGATATAAACTCACATCTTTCTTCAGAGTACTCAATAATTTTCACACTTAGGTCTTCTTCAAGCGATTTGGCAACCTGGAATCCTATATTCCCTCCACCTGCTATAATTATTCGACGATAAGGATTATCTAGTCGTCCAAGCTCTTCCATTACTTTACGTATATTTTTCTTGGCAGCAATAAAAAAAACTTCATCATTTTCTTCGATAAGGGTGCCCCCTTCGGGAATAATAGGTCGATCTTTTCGGAAAATCGCTGCTACTCTGGCATCAGCTTTAGGCATATGTTCACCTAATACTTTCAGCTCTTTTCCGAGTAGTGGGCCACCCTGGGCAACCTTAACGGCAACCAATTGAGCTAGCCCATGGGCATAATCCACAACTTGCAGTGCTCCTGGCCTCTTAATAAGTCGACAAATATAGTCGGTTACAACTTTTTCTGGAGATATGAAAAAATCTACTGGGAAGTTACCATCATGGAATAATTGATCACGATATTTTTTTGATGTATAGCTAGCACTTCTTACCCGTGCTATTTTTGTTTCGGTGCGAAATAAAGAGTGAGCTACTTGGCAGGCAACGATATTAAGCTCATCACTTTTCGTGACTGCTACCATCATATCTGCATCCTCTATACCTGCTTTTATGAGAATATCTGGGTGAGACCCCATCCCGCATACTACCCCTATATCAATACGTTTCTGTAGCTCTAATAATTTTTTTTCATTCCAGTCTATCACCGATATATCGTTTGATTCGGCTGATAGGTGTTGTGCCAGAGTAGTTCCAACTNTACCAGCACCAACAATTACTATTTTCATAATGGATAGCCTTTAATGCTTAGAAATCAGGANATTTGTTATTATATTTTACAAATGTATTAGCTCTTTGTGCCGATTATTGTATTCATAGCCAAAACATACACCAATCTTTAACTATTTTTTATATTAGATCTAGAGTTTTCGGAGTCGAGCATAGTAAAAACCATCATGTCCCTTCACTGAAGGGAGTAGCTGTCTACCATATGAGGTTTCTATGCCAGCTCGAAGCTCTAATTTTTCAACAACTGCATCAGATGTGCAATCAAGAAATTTTGAAATTACCATATCATTTTCTTGAGGCAATGTGGAACAAGTTGCATATAATAAAAGCCCATTTTTTCTTAAAGTAGACCATACGGTATTTAGAAGCTCTAACTGTAAAATAGCAAGTTTCTCGATATCTATCGACTTACGTAGTATCTTGATATCAGGATTTCTTCGAATTACACCTGTGGCAGAACAAGGCGCATCTAGCAATATTCGGTCAAAAAGGACTTCATCCCACCAAACATTGGTTTCAAATATATCGCAAGCAATAAGCTTTGCTTGTAAATTCAAACGATCTAAGTTTTCTTGTACATGGTCCAAGCGTTTCCTTGATATATCAATACCTATAACATTGCCATCTTCAAGAAAATTTTTCTTAATATATTCTAGGATATGACAAGTTTTCCCTCCTGGCGCACAACAAGCATCAAGGATTCTTTGTTTTGGCATCAACTCAAGAAAATGCGCACTTAACTGAGCAGCTTCATCTTGAATACTGACTGCACCTACCGAAAAATTAGGTAGATTTATAACATCTAAAGGTTTTTTTAAGGTTATCCCGTTGGGGCTAGTAAGTGTAGCTGATGCATCGATGCCATTACTTTTTAACAGTCTTAAATACTCACCTTGATCGTTAAGATTTATATTAACCCTCAAGGTCATAGGTGGCTTAGTATTATTAGATTCAATTAAAGAGGCTACTTGTTCCGGCCAAGCACTTTCTAATAGGTCAACTAACCATTTTGGATGAGAGGTATCATAGCTTATATGGCCTGCTAGCTTTTCTTCTATCTCTATTTTTTCACGTACAAATCGACGTAAAACTGCATTTACGAGATTTGTTGCCCATGGCTTATTTAATGTTCTACATGCTTTTACTGATTCATTTACAGCGGCATGGGATGGCACACGAGTTTCTGTGATTTGATATATTGCACATACTATTGCTGCTTCAATATCTTTGTCTTTTTTTTTGAATGGTTTTTTTAGTAAACAATCTAGATATAACTGGAATTTCGGATAATAACGCAATGTTCCGTAGCTTAACTCTTGTACCAAAGCTCGATCAGCTTCAGGAACTTTTGTAATATATCGTGGAACTAACTTGCTCAGTGAACCAGAATCTTGAAGTATGCCAGTAATTATATGAATTGTAGCAATTCTAGCATCCATTTATATTTGATCCTCATCCCCAAAAATATTGTCAGGTGAAAATAACCCAGATTTAGACCGGAGTAGCTCCGAAACTTCTAATCGTTTTTTGCCAGGCAACTGCAGTTCAGTTAGTAAAATACTTCCCATTCCTGTGCCAACAAGAATACCTTCATTACTAGCATCAATTATTGTTCCAGGCGTAACTTTTTTATTATCAGGAGATAACATTGCACTCCAGATTTTTATTCGTATTCCATTCAGATAAGTATAAGTAACTTGATAAGGGTTGAATGCTAATATTTTTTTAAACAATATATCTGCCGGTTCTAACCAGTCAATGCGCATCTCTTGTTTATCAATTTTTCTCGCATATGTAGACTTATCACTATTTTGTTTAGTCTCAGTTAATGTTCCTTGCTCAATTTCCACCAATGTATGAATCAATTTTGCAGGACCTATTTTGGATAATTTTTTTTCAAGAGACCCTCCGGTCTCATTTGGCTCGATATCACATTTAATAGTACTTAAAATATTGCCCGTATCTAAACCAACTTCCATCTGCATCATAGTTATCCCAGTTTCATCATCTCCAGCTTCTATAGCCCTTTGTATTGGTGCAGCACCACGCCATCGGGGTAAAAGTGAGGCATGAACATTAATGCAACCATATCGGGGTATATTCAAAATTTCTATGGGAAGCAGTAAACCATAAGCAACCACTATTATTACATCAGGTCTATGGTTTGACAGGATTATTCTCTCTTCATGAGCTTTTAAGCTTTCAGGTTGATACAACGGTAAGTTAGCTTTTTGAGCTAAAGTCTTTACTGGACTAGAGGTCGTTTTTTTACCCCGACCTGATGGTCGATCAGGTTGGGTGTAAACGGCTACCACCTCATGAGCAGAATCTTCGAAAATTAATGCATACAAATGTTTAGCAGCAAATTCAGGAGTACCAGCAAATACTATACGCAATTTAACAAATCCTCCTGATTGTCAGTTTCAGCTATTATATTTATTGATCATCATAGCGCAGTTTTTTTTCTAGTTTTTTCTTGAGGCGCACCTGTTTCAGCGGAGATAAATAGTCTACGAATAATTTACCGTTAAGGTGATCAATCTCATGTTGAACGCATACAGCGAGCAAACCTTTAGGTTCAAACTCAAATGACTTTCCTTTTTTATCAAGAGCAGTTACTCGAATATTTTCAGGTCGATTAACAATTTCTGTAAATTCAGGAACAGATAAACATCCTTCTTCAGTTGGACAAATAGAGGTATCTAATATTTTAAGGGTTGGATTAATAAGAATAATCGGATTTTTATCACTTTTATCTAGATCAATCACTATAATACGCTTATGAACATCGACTTGCGTGGCAGCTAAACCTATACCTTCAGCTTCATACATAGTTTCGAGCATATCATCGATCAATTTTCTAATAGCGCCAGTTATATCATCGACAGGCTTGGCTACTGTTCTAAGACGCGAATCAGGAAATTTAAGAATATTTAATAAAGACATGATAATTTTAAGGAGTTTCTGGCCATTAGGTATTAACCACTGCTAACATACGCTTTCATAACTTAAAGAGAGATTATACACAATGAGTAAGACGTTTGTCGCAATTCTTATGGGCTCAGATTCTGATTTACCGGTAATGGAGTCATGTATTGATATTTTAAGGCAGTTCGACGTGCCTTTTAAGGTAAAAATTACATCCGCGCATCGAACCCCTGAAGCCACACATCAGTTTGTCAAATATTGTGATCATGAGGGTTGCGCAGCTTTTATTTGTGCAGCAGGTATGGCTGCACACTTGGCAGGTGCTGTAGCAGCAACAACTCTACGACCTGTCATTGGAGTTCCAATCAATGCTTCTATGGATGGTTTAGACGCCTTGCTTTCAACAGTACAGATGCCTGGGGGCATACCTGTCGCTACTGTTGCAATTGGAAAAGCCGGAGCCAAAAATGCTGCTTATCTTGCAATGCAAATAATCGCAACTTCAGATTCTAAACTTCATAAGGCCCTTGTTAATGAGCGCGAGAAAAATGCTTTAACTATTATCGAGAAAGATGCTAATTTACAAGAAAAATTAAATAATCAGTAATGATGAAGTCTTTCCCTGATCCATCAGATATTAGAAAAATTTTGAAAGCACTTCAGACCGATGGAGTTATCGCATATCCCACAGAGGCTGTCTGGGGACTTGGATGTGACCCTTTTTCCGAAATGGCTGTGGAGCGAATACTGGCAATGAAGTTCAGAAAGCGTAGTATGGGATTGATCTTAATAGCTAAAGATATAGACCAATTAAATCCTTTTTTAGAAGGCTTGTCGGGAGAAGAAATAACCAAATTGAAGCAAACTTGGCCAGGACCACAAACGTGGCTGGTTCCAGATAACAATCATGCACCCAGTTGGATTACTGGAGCCAATAACACTTTAGCTGTCCGTGTAACTGACCATCCGATTGCTTCTAACTTATGCGGTGCTTTTGGTGGCCCACTAGTTTCGACATCAGCAAATCCAAGTGGCCTACCTCCCGCAAAAAATATATCTGAGATAAGTACTTATTTCGATCAACAATTAGATTATGTAGTGCCTGGTTTACTCGGAGAGCTCTCTAATCCAACCCCAATTAAGAATTTAAAAACTGGTAAGATTTCACGTCTAGGTTAATCAGGTTAATATAGTCAAATACATTTAGTTGCAGATAGCGACCTTATTCCCTAGTTCTGACAATCGGTATCAATTGTATGATAGAAAAATTACATGTAAAAAAATATCTTTTAAATTTACAAAATACAATTTGTGAATCTATAGAGGCTGAAGACGAGAAATCCAAATTTCATCTAGATAATTGGACTAGAGCTGAAGGTGGGGGTGGCTCAAGTCGAATAATTACCGATGGCGGTGTGTTTGAAAAGGGCGGCGTTAACTTCTCACATGTTCATGGGGAAGCGCTACCCTTATCAGCCACAATGTCTCGACCAGAATTACAGGGAAGATCATTTGAGGCTATGGGAATTTCAGTAGTCATGCATCCACATAATCCTTATGTACCCACCGCACATTTAAATGTACGTTTTTTTGTTGCAGAGAAGCCTGGGAAGGACCCTGTATGGTGGTTTGGTGGGGGTTACGATTTGACTCCATATTATGCGAATGAATCTGATTGCAAGCATTGGCATCAAAATGCAAGAAATGCATGCCTGCCCTTCGGTGAGGATATATATCCTCGTCTAAAAAAACAGTGTGACGAATACTTTTTTCTTAAACATCGCGATGAGCCGAGAGGTATAGGCGGTTTATTTTTTGATGATTTAAATGAGTATGGTTTTGATAGTAGCTTTAAATTGATGTCTTCGATAGGAAACAGTTTCATAAACGCTTATTTACCAATCGTTCACAAAAGAAAATCAACTCCATGGGGTGATAGGGAGAGAAAATTTCAGCTTTATAGGAGAGGTCGGTATGTTGAATTTAATTTAGTTTATGATAGAGGCACATTATTTGGTTTACAGACTGGAGGAAGAGTTGAGTCTATACTTATGTCCTTACCTCCAATTGTTGAGTGGAACTATGATTGGAGTCCAACTAGAGGGTCTCCGGAAGCAGAACTGTATGATAAGTATCTTCGCCCACAAGATTGGATATAAGGTTGAATTTCTGAAGACAAATCTTCAGGTTGTTTTTAGACTCTAAAAAGGTTCATTGGTTATGCTTGATAATTATGCAGTCTTTGGAAATCCAGTTGAACATAGTAAATCTCCAGATATTCACACTGCCTTTGCAGAGGCTAATAATGAAAATATTTCATATAAAAGACAACAAATTGATATAGGTATATTTGACAAGGCAGCGCATAATTTTTTTGAATCTGGAGGTAAAGGCTTAAATGTTACTGTGCCATTTAAGCTTGATGCATATAACTTCGCAGAAAAGCTCACTAAACGAGCTAAAATAGCTGGGGCAGTAAACACTCTTAGTTTGAGAAATGACGGAAAAATCCTAGGAGACACAACAGATGGAATTGGAATTACTCGCGATATTGTCGATAATCTTGGTTGGATAATTAATGGAAAAAAAGTTCTTATGCTTGGGGCTGGAGGCGCAGTTAGAGGTATACTGCAGCCGATACTAGAACTTCTCCCATATAATGTAGTCATTGCTAATCGCACTATTGAAAAAGCACTAACACTTTCTAAAAAATTTGCTGATATGGGCTATCTACTCGGATGTGATTTCCAAATGCTAGATGGCCAGCAGTTTGATGTTGTAATCAATGGCACAAGTGCCACTCTGTCAAATAAAATTCCACCCTTACCGAGGGGTTTGTTTTCAAAAAATGCGGTCTGTTACGATATGATGTACGGTAGTCAACAATCTATATTTTTAGAATGGGCTAAAAATAATGGCGCTGCGCAAGTATCAGATGGTTTAGGTATGTTGGTTGAACAGGCCGCAGAGTCATTTTATATTTGGAGGGGGATTAGGCCCGAAACAAGAACGGTAATTTCAATGCTAAAAAAACAAATATAATATTTATAATTGCGCGTCCTTGAGATACTGATCTTTTAATTTGACATAGTTCGCAGGCGAATAAACGAAAAAATCCTTTTCCTTTTTTGTTATTTTTCTTAAAATTCTGGACGGACTTCCAACATATAGATTACCACTTTCTAGTATTTTTCCAGGTGGAACTACTGTACCTGAGCCGATAAGTACCTCATCTTGCACTACTGCACCATCATTAATAATAGCTCCATTGCCAACTAAAATTCTATTACCCAAATTACATCCATGTAATATTGCACCATGTCCAATAACAACATCCTTTCCTATAATAAGTGGCCATCCTTTAGGATTGAAGGAACTTGGATGAGTGATATGAAGAACTGCATTATCTTGAATATTTGAACGGCAGCCAATCCTTATTTCATTCATATCACCGCGTATCACGGCTCCCGGCCAAACCGAAACATCATCACCTAATATTACATTTCCGATAATAATAGCCGCATCATCTACATATACTTTTTTGCCCAATATAGGCTTCATTTTTTCGTAGGTCCTGATATTTTTGATCATTTCATTTCCATAGTTACTCAAAGATCGCTTTATAATAGCCTTACGTAAAAAAGGCTCAAGTTTTTTCGATGATAATATATGAAAAAAGACTTAATTTTTGTTAAAATAGAAAAAGTATCAACTAACGGCAACATTTATTATATGAGACCCCGAAATGTTTAAATTTAAGGCAAAAAAGCGTTTTATTGCTGGAGCTGTTTGTCCTAAATGTAGCGAAATGGACAAATTAACAATTTATAATGAAAACGGACAAGATTATCGACAGTGTATTAAGTGTGGCTTTAATGACAAGATGCTTTTACAAAGTGATCCGAAAGAATTAGAAACTAGAGTAAATATAAGCAAAGAGGAAAAATTAGCTGAAACACAAACAGTAACTCTTATTGATCCTAAAAATATACATTAATAATTTTCTCGTGAGTACAATTTTTTAATGCGAGTAATTATCATTATCAATTTTATTTATAAGTTAAATTTCAATAAAGAATATTTATATTGAATATTATGATTAATTTAGCAAATTTCCTATAAAGATTGACTATAAATACTAGAGGACAATAGCTAAAGTTTGATATAGTGCCGTTAAGTTTTTTGATGAAAAAAAGATGAACTAGTTTATTTACCAAATAAGCTTAAAACCTAAACAACAACTTTTTGGAGATAGGGTAATGTTAAGAAGAGCAAAAATGCTTTTCATGCTTATATTCGCCCCTGTTGTGTCACTAGCCGTTTCAGCTGGTGCTTTAGCAGAAGAAGCCGGTAATTGGCCTGTAAATATGCCCAGAGGTGCCACCTCTGTAAGTAATTCAATTTACGATATTCACATGCTAGTTTTTTGGATAGTCACAATTACTGGCATACTTGTTTTCGCAGTCATGTTCTATGTCATGTATGCACATCGCAAATCACGTGGAGCTGTAGCTGCGAACTTTCATGAAAATACAACTGCAGAAATTGTATGGACAGCAATACCAGCGGTGATACTGATTCTTTTATGTATACCTGCTACTACTACGATCCTTGACATATATGATACCTCAGAAGCAGAAATGGATATTAAAGTTACGGGTCTTCAGTGGAAGTGGCAGTACGAATATTTAGGAGAAGATGTAAAATTCCTTAGCGAACTGGCAACCCCAGAATCAGAAATTTATAACAGAGCCCCCAAAGGCCAATATTACCACGAAGAAGTAACCGAGCCACTTGTATTACCAGCTAACACCAAAGTACGCTTCTTAATTACCGGTCAAGACGTCATACATTCTTGGTGGGTCCCAGATTTTGGAGTTAAACGAGATGCATTGCCTGGTTTTGTCAATGAGACATGGGCTAATGTACTTGAACCGGGAGTGTATAGGGGGCAGTGCACTGAACTCTGCGGTAAAGGCCATGCATTCATGCCAATTGTGGTAAATGTGTTAGAAAAAGACGAATACAAAACATGGCTAGTAGATAAAAAAGCCGAACAAGCAGCCATTCGTGAACTTACAAATAAAACTTTCACTATGGATGAATTGATGGAAATAGGAGAAACTGCATATAACCGCAGTTGTGCTGGTTGTCACCAAGTTAATGGTCAGGGTATCCCTGGTGTCTTTCCTTCACTCGTTGGTCAAGGGATTGCAGTTGGTCCGGTAGAGGCACACATAGATATAATTGTTAATGGCCAAGCTGGAACTGCGATGCAGGCTTTTGGAGACCAACTATCAGAATTGGATCAGGCAGCAATCATTACCTATGAGCGAAATGCTTGGGGTAATAACGTTGGAGATATAACTCAACCTATTGACGTCTATAATTGGAAAAAAGGTAAATAAGGAGAATTTAGTAATGGCACATGGTCCTGCTAAAGGCATAGGTCGCTGGCTTTTCACAACGAATCATAAAGATATAGGAACACTGTACCTTTGGTTCAGTTTTGCTATGTTTTTGATGGGTGGTTTTTTTGCGATGGTTATTCGCGCTGAACTCTTTCAGCCGGGTATGCAAATTATTAGACCAGAATTCTTTAACCAGATGACGACTATGCACGGTCTAGTCATGGTTTTTGGTGCAATTATGCCAGCTTTCGTTGGCCTCGCTAACTGGATGATTCCAATGCAGATTGGTGCTCCAGACATGGCCTTACCAAGGATGAATAATTTGAGCTTTTGGATTTTACCGATGGCATTCTCCTTATTAACAGCTACTTTATTCATGGAGGGCGGAGCACCTAATTTTGGGTGGACTTTTTACGCACCTCTATCAACAACTTATGCTCCACCTACAGTAAACTATTTCATTTTTGGTGTTCATCTTATGGGCGCCTCTTCTATCATGGGCTCTATAAATATCATAGCTACAGTTTTGAATATGCGGGCACCTGGTATGACACTAATGAAAATGCCAATGTTTGTTTGGACATGGTTAATAACCGCTTTTTTATTAATCGCAGTAATGCCTGTATTGGCAGGTGCAGTAACAATGATGCTCATGGATATCAATTTTGGTACTAGCTTTTTCAATGCAGCAGGCGGGGGTGACCCAGTATTATTTCAGCATGTATTCTGGTTCTTCGGGCATCCAGAAGTTTATATTATTATTCTTCCAGCATTCGGTGTGATATCTCATATTATACCAGCATTTAGTCGTAAACCACTCTTTGGCTACAGCTCTATGGTATATGCGACAGCTTCTATTGCTTTTTTATCTTTCATTGTGTGGGCGCACCATATGTTCTTAGTCGGCATGCCTATTGGTGGGGAGCTCTATTTCATGTACGCAACAATGCTCATTGCTGTTCCTACCGCCGCTAAAGTCTTTAATTGGATTTCGACTATGTTCCGCGGCTCGCTAAGTTTCGAAACACCAATGCTATATGCCGTCGCTTTTGTAATTTTATTTACTATCGGTGGCTTCACAGGAATTATGTTGGCTGTCGCACCAGCTGATATTCAATATCATGATACATACTTTGTTGTTGCACACTTCCATTATGTAATGGTAGCCGGAGCTATCTTTTCTAGCACCGCAGCTGTTTATTATTGGTTACCTAAGTGGACTGGTAAAATGTACAACGAAACAATGGGTAAAGTTCAATTTTGGATTGGATTCATTGGATTTAATGTGACTTTCTTTCCACAGCACTTTATAGGCCTTGCAGGAATGCCACGTCGTTACTCAGATTATGCATTACAATTCTCCGACTGGAATATGATATCCAGCATAGGAGCCTTCACTTATGGCGCAGCACAATTATTGTTTCTTTATAATGTGGTAACTACTATTCGTTCTGGGAAACCAGTTAGTGAACCAAAAACTTGGGATGGTGCTGAAGGGCTTGAGTGGACTGTACCCACACCAGCACCATATCATACTTTCACCACGCCCCCGGCAATCAAATAATGGAAAATGACATCCCGAAAAGCTCTGTTAAAAAGACTTTGCTCAAGTTATCAGTTGGGGCAATCGGGATGTTTGTATTTGCAGTTTTTCTAATGCCGCCTTTATATTATGCTTTATGTGACTTAACTGGTATTGGCGGTAAAACCGCTGGTCGTTATGAGTCGAAGGATGCAACAATTGATACAACACGAACGGTAAAAGTGCAATTTCTTACAGTTAACAATGGCTCTATGCCATGGGATTTTTCTCCTACAGTTACTGAAGTCACTGTTCATCCCGGAGAAGCTACAGCTGTTACATTCTACGCAAAAAATAGAACCTCAAAAGATATGGTTGCTCAAGCTGTGCCAAATCTTACTCCATTTAATGCGACTAAATATTTTCACAAAACCGAATGTTTTTGTTTTAACCAACAGCCCCTTAGCGCTTGGGATGAAATAGATATGCCATTAGTATTTATTGTCGATAAAGATATTCCGAAATCAGTTAATACTATTACATTGTCATATACACTTTTTGATATAACTGAAAGTTCAAAGGACCTAACGGTTGCACAACTGAATTAATAGCTGAAAAAAAAGAGAACAAAGGAGTTACACAATGTCCACCGAAGGCGAATATTACGTACCAGAATCTAGCAAGCTACCTCTTTTTGCGGCTATAGGACTGGGTTTAATTGCGTTAGGTGCAGGCTCATGGGTGCAGGGCCAAAGCTCCTTAACATTTTGGATTGGGGCATTTGTAATCGCTGCAACTTTATACAAATGGTTTAGTATAGTAATAAACGAAAATATGGCCGGTATGAACAGTGATCAGCTGAAACGATCCTATGTATGGGGCATGAGCTGGTTTATCTTTTCGGAAGTTATGTTTTTCGCCGTATTTTTTGGATCTTTGTGGTATATAAGGGTATTAGTCTTACCGTGGTTAGGTGGTGAAACTACAGCAACTACATCAAATGATTTATTATGGTCGGACTTCGAGGCAACGTGGCCATTAATGGTAACTCCTGATCAAGCGGCAAATGGTGAATCTGCAAAATTTTTGGGACCAGAGCAAAATATGAGTTTTCCTGGCTGGGATAGAATATTGCACTGGTTGCCACTTTGGAATACGGTAATTCTACTTAGCTCGAGTGTTACTGTTCATATTGCACATACAGGTCTTAAAAATAATGATCGTAAGAAATTTAATTTATGGTTAGGCATTACAGTTGCACTTGGTATGATTTTTTTGGTGCTTCAAGCTGAGGAATACATAGAAGCATATGTACATATGGGTTTGACACTTGAGTCTGGAATATACGGCACGATCTTCTTTATGATGACAGGTTTTCATGGAGCCCATGTAACATTTGGAACGATTATGCTACTTGTTCAATTCCTTAGGGGTCTAAAGGGCCATTTTAATGACAAAGATCAGTTTGGTTTTGAAGCGGCTTCTTGGTATTGGCATTTTGTTGATGTTGTCTGGGTTGGGTTATTCTTATTCGTTTATATTCTAGCCTAGCAAATTTTACGAACAATGCCGTTTTAAAAATTTAAATTTAAGGTTTTGTAGTTGCTGGGATAAGACGTTCAGGATGTAGCTTTTTATCCCATGGTGCTTTGCTACCAAGTTGACCGGAATAAACTCCCCAAGAAATTGTCAAAAGTAACAGCACCGCTAATGAAACTCGAATTCCCAAAGCATATAGGGTCCTCCTTTTAGAGTTTCCAACATCTTTCATTAGAAAAACTAAAGCGCTGCTGAGGCTTACTATAATGCCTATAAATAAAATAACTATAACAACTTTTATAAGCATTAATATTCCTTCTTTGATGGGTAAACCTATATATTATAGTATTGTAGCGTTTAAATATTAAAATAGGTAAATCAAATAAAAATTTTATGATTATTATTTTTTTCAGTAGAAATTTTAAAGGTGACAAGTGACACAACAAACTAAAAAAAAGAAAACTCATTTCCAATGGCAATTTAATTGGAAGATTCTTTTATTTGTATTATTTTTTTTACCGGTGACTATTAGTTTAGCATTTTGGCAAATTGATAGAGCAGAGCAAAAAAATAATTTATTAAGTATATATAAGGGACGAGCTGAAGCAGCACCGATTTCACTCTCTTCAATTAATAGCAATTATGCTGAGGACGGTAATCGACTCGAACGTCTAGATTATGTAAGGGTAAACCTAGATGGAAAATATGATAGCCAATCCACATTATTATTAGATAATCGCGTCAGTAATGGTCGACCTGGGTATGACGTAATTAGCCCATTTCAGTTGGCTAACGGACAATGGATTTTGGTCAACCGTGGTTGGATTGCTGCAGACTTAGACCGTAGGATATTACCTGAAATACCTATTATCGCTGAACAGGTAAGTATAACTGGTTACTTGTATCGTTCCCCAGGAAAACAAATTATGCTTGGAGACGATCCATGGGTTAAAGGAGAAAGCCGAGTAGTCATACAAAGTCTTGATCCTGAAATAATATCCAAAAAATTAGGGACTAAATTTTATGATTTTAGTCTTAGGTTAAATTCAGCAGAGGCTGGCGCCTTAAAAACAGGATGGCCTGTCGTAAACGTTCAACCAGGAAAACATACCGGTTANGCTTTTCAATGGTCAGCTCTGACGNTAGCTTTAATAATNTTAGNTATTTTTGCTAATTCAAATCTAGGGCAGGTTATCGGTTCTAGGCGTAGTTAATATTTAATTTAGATGGGGTAGCTGTGGTGGAAAAAAGTAATACGAAGGGACAATGGCAAGTATGGTTTATGATAATAATGCTCGGGGGCGTCGTAGCTCTAGGGTTTTTGATTTACCCTAAAACTGAAGATCAAAGAAATAGTCTATTATCTAAATTGGGAACAACTAATCATGGGAACTTTATTGTACCTCCCGCATCGATTAAAGATTTAAATCTTAAATCTATTGATGGTCAAACCTGGGATTTTTTAGATCAAAAGCCTAAATGGAGATTAATAATCGCCGGTGATCAAGAGTGTTTAGACCAGTGTCGAGAATTACTTTATCTGACACGACAAGTTCATATTAGTTTAGGTAAATATAGTCGAAGATTTGAGCGTCTCTATGTTTCTTTGGATCAAAAGTTGGGAGCTGAAGTTTTAGAGTTTTTGAAATTGAACCATCCTTTTCTAAAGATTGCATATGCGAACGAAAAAGAATTTGAGTCTATGCTTGCAAAAACTGATACACCTTTTTATGAGAAAAATTTTAAAACCAACCGAGCATATCTTGTTGATCAGCAGGGTTTTGTCATGATGTCATATAACCTGTCTCATAAGGGAACCGAAATCATAGAAGATATTAAGCATTTAATGAAGTATTCCGCTCAGTAGTTGGCCCTTTACGTATTTTTTATAAATTAAAACTTTAAAGGATCAAAATTAAAATATTTTGTTAAGTCCAGTTTTAAGTTTATCTAATAAGCCTCTTTTTTTAACAGCTATCTCAGCTGTTATTTTTTCTATTATTAATATAACTCTTAATATCTATAGACGTTTTGAAGATACTAGTTTTGATTGTCTGGAATGGTTAGATTGTAATGGAAATTTTTACGTTACTGATGAAGGTTTAATTAGTATTCTGAGATATTATATAAGCGTAGTTGGCTGGCCAGAGATAATAAACCAAATTTCTTATTTTATGTTGATTTTTATGGCTACACTATTAGCTATCAAATCATGGTTTTTACGAAAGAAAAATAATGTCCCGTATAAATTATCAATCTTCATATTGCTTACAGTTTTTTTGCATGCTTTTATAAGCATATGGTCCTCTGATATGGTTATTTTCCCCCAAATATCTTTATTGCATTTTGAATTAGCTGTCACAATAACCTTATTGTTATGGATATACGCAATAAGAACTCAGGAAAATAACGGTTCAGTTTCAAAAAAAAACATTCATAGGTTTAATAAAATTAAGCCATGGATCACTTTAGCGATTATAATAAGTATGATAGAAGTTGCACTAGGAGGATGGACAAGTGTAAAGTTTGCTTCATTTGCCTGTACAGATTTTCCACTATGTCAAAATTCATGGTGGCCAGTGATGGATGTGAAGCAAGGGTTTAATTTTAATAAACCTCTAGGTTTGGAGGTTTTAGATAGCCAGGCTCGCATAGCTATACATATGATTCATAGACTTGGGGTCTTGGTTGCAATGATTTATGTATTAGGTTTGTCTATTTTTTTGTTAAAGACACCTTTTTATAAACTAAAACAAGCAGCTAGAGTTCTGATGTGTATTTTGTTCATCCGAATAATTTTTTTAGCTTATGCTGGATATCTACAAGAACCAGTTTTTTTAACGATTGTTCATAATCTAGGAAGTCTAGCGTTATTGTTAGTTCTTGCTGGTCTTGCAGTAAAAATAACCTATGTTGGCAGCAATAATTTAAATTAAGGTGTTAAGGTGACAAAAATAGCAGTGACTGATGTAGCAAAGACTAGTTTCAGAGATTATTTGGAGCTGACTAAACCGAAAGTTGTTGCATTAATGATCCTAACTTCAATTATTGGTATGTTTTTATCAGTGCCTGGTATGGTGCCTATAGATGTACTTATATTGGGAAATGTTGGAATAGCTCTATGTGCTGGTGCCGCAGCTGTTATAAATCATGTGGTAGATCGAAAAATTGATCTCAAAATGTCTAGAACACTTAACCGTCCCGTTGCCAAAGGAAGAGTAAGCCCTTATCAGGCAATGTTTTTTTCGGTGATCTTAGGTTTTTTGGGTATGGCCATTTTGCTACTTTATATCAATGCTTTAACTGCATGGTTAACCCTTGCTTCCTTATTTGGCTATGCAGTCCTCTACACTTCATATTTAAAACGAGCAACGCCGCAAAATATTGTTATAGGTGGATTAGCTGGAGCAGTTCCTCCATTATTGGGCTGGACTGCTGTAACTGGAGAGATACACGGTCATGCACTGCTCTTAGTTTTGATAATTTACGCTTGGACACCTCCTCATTTCTGGGCCCTAGCAGTTCACCGTAAAGATGAATATGCAAAGGCAGAAATTCCAATGTTGCCAGTTACACATGGAGAAAAATATACAAAGATAAATATTCTCTTATATACCGTATTGATGATAATGGTCACCTTACTACCTTTTGCAGTCGGAATGAGTGGCTGGCTGTATATCATAGGTGCATTAATTTTAGGAGCAGGTTTTTTATATTGGGCAATCATGATGATGCTTGGCCGTAAGCCAGACGCAGGTATGGATACTTTTAAGTACTCTATAGTTTATCTTATGGCATTATTTATAATCATGTTAGTTGATCATTATTTTATTTAAAACACTTTGTTTGTAGTATTACTGAAATTTGAATTAGTCCAAGGGCTTGGAAATTATGACTGAAAAACCAAGTAATAAAGGGGTTCGTAATACTCTTCTAGGGGTCTTTGCGTTTATATTTTTAATTATGCTCGCTTTCCTTAATAAAATTAATACTGAGTATATTCTCACTCATCAAGAGTTAATGGAAAAAGGTACAGTCTTATTAGATACACCAAGGAAATTTAGTGGATTCGAATTGGTTGATCAAGACAGACAGCCTTTTACTATGAAGAACTTACAAGGTAAATGGACATTATTATTTTTTGGTTTTACTCATTGCCCAGATATTTGTCCAACCACTATGGCTACGGCAGCGAATTTTTATGAATCCTTATCTGGGGAGGATCAAAATAAGGTACAGATTGCATTGATTTCTCTAGACCCAGAGAGAGACACCGCAGAAAAACTCTCTCAGTATGTAGCTTATTTTAACGAAGATTTTATAGGAGCCACAGCTAGCAAATACGTATTAATGAGCCTTGGAGTTCAGTTGAACGCCCCTTATTCAAANGTTCCACTAGGTGAAGAAAATTACACAATTGATCATAGNGGCAATATAGTTATCATTAATCCCTATGGACACTATCACGGTTTCTTTAGGCCGCCATTTGACCCAGAAAAAATGGAAGTTTCCTTAAACTCAATTATGTTAGCCTTCGATAAAAAACAATAGTTTTATTTATTTTTATTAGTGAGCGAAAGCAAAAATAGTGATCCTGCACTTAAAACTATCGATGGCCCAGCAGGAGTGTCTATAAACCATGATGCTAGCAGGCCTAATACAACAGATAAAGAGCCTATTAGGCTTGCAAAAACAGCCATCTGTTCTGGTGTCTTTGAGTAATTCCTTGCCGTAGCTGCTGGAATGATCAACAGTGAGGTTATCAGTAGTACTCCAACCACTTTCATAGCAACGGCGATTACTAGTGCAATAATAAGCATAAATATCATTCGAACTAATTTAAATTTTATACCTTCAGTCCTACCTAAATCCTCATCAATAGTTATTGCTAATAGCGGGTTCCATATTTTTACTAATAATAACAATGTAATAGCACTAATCGTATATACAGTAATTACATCTTTAAAATTTACGGTTAAAAGATCACCAAATAAAAGACTCATCAAGTCTATCTTTACATCTGGCATCAACGTAATTACAACTAATCCACACGCTAAAGATGTATGCGAAAGTATCCCAAGTAATGTATCAGAAGCAAGATTCTTATTTTGCTCTAATCCGACGAGTATTAATGCAAACACGAGACAAGTGAAAATGACAGATACTGTTGGGTTAACTGAAAAAATTAAACCGAGAGCTATTCCCAGCAATGACGAATGTGCTAGTGTATCTCCAAAATACGCCATACGTCGCCACACAATAAATGTACCAAGAGGCCCGGTTATTAATGCAACACCTATACCGGCAAGTAATGCATATAAAAGAACATCAATCATGACTATGTCCATTTTCATCTAACTTTGATGATTTTACTGCTCCATGTAATCCGTGTTTATGGTCATGATGATGTGTGTATGTAGCATAAGTATTGGTATTTTCACCAAAAAGTTCTATAAATGCAGGATTCTTGCTCACTTGATCAGGTCGACCATGGCAACATACATGATTATTTAAACATAAGACTTCATTTGTTGAGGACATTACTACATGTAGATCATGAGACACCATTAATACTGCACAATTTAGCTTTTTATGTAACTCGGCTATAAGCTTATAGAGAGCCTCTTGTCCAGCAACATCGACACCCTGCACAGGTTCATCGAGTACCAAGAAGTTCGGTTTGCATAAAATTGCACGAGCCAAAAGAGCTCTTTGCATTTCACCACCTGACAATGACGATAACGGGCATTTCATCAGATCTATAATTCCCACTTCTTTTAAAACATCACTACACATTTTAGTATTTTTTTCAGTTAGCTTTAAAAATCTTTCCAAAGTGATTGGAAGAGTTGGGTCGATATGAAGCTTTTGTGGCATATAACCAATTCGTAAATCAGGAGATCGAAAAACTTCTCCCTCATCGATATTTATCAGATTAAGAATAATTTTTACAAGTGTTGTTTTACCTGCGCCGTTGGGACCAATAAGTGTAATAATTTGCCCCGGATTTATAGATAAACTTACAGAGGATAAGGTTGTTTTCGTATTATGATATTTGCTTATCTTGTTAAGAGTAATTAGCGGGGAATTCATACTTTATTTTCCTATTTACAATCTGGGCATAAACCAATTATCTCAACTACTTGTTGTTCAACTACAAAGCCTGTTCTTTCTGCTGTATGCTCAATTATATTATTAATTTGGTCGGTGCTGCATTCAGCAGTGGTATGACAATTACGACAGATAAGAAAAAAATTATTATATATTTTTTCAGGAAAAGATCTGCCTATATATGCATTTAATGTACTTATACGATGAATTAAACGAAGTTTTGTTAGAAATTCTAAGGCCCGATATACTGAGGGGGCTTTAATCCGTTTCCCTGTATTGATGTTTAGAGATAAACTATCAACTATATCATAAGCTCCAACGGGTTGGTGGCTAGACCAGACGGCCTTAAAAACATCTTCTCTTATTAAAGTGAGTCGAACATTCTTTTTTTCGCATATTACTTTAGCTTTTTGTAAAGCAGCAACAATGCATTGATCATGGTCATGGTCTTTATATGCAAGACGAGAATATGCTAACATAATCACTACCTAATTTTCATAATGTTATAATATAACACTATTACTTTATTTGAACCTTAATTAAAACAAATTTATTCAATTTACTGAATGAGATATATATTATTGTTATAATGTAACACTAAAATTATTTTAGAGGTATAAAAAATGTTGAGGTCTTTCCTATTGATACTAACCATATCATTCATTGTCAATCCTGTATTTGCGTCACAAAGTACATCTATAGCCAGCTCTATTAGACCCATAGCTATGTTAATCAAAGCTGTTACTGGTGATGAGACCCCAGTAAAAATATTGCTACCAGGCAATATTTCACCACATGATTTTCGTCTTAAGTTTTCAGATATTAAATTAATCAAAGAATCTGATTTATTTTTCTGGGTAGGCCCTAATCTTGAAAGCGGAATATCCAAAGCAGTTAAAACTCATGGTTCATCAAATATAATTAAATTAATTGATATTGACGATCTTAGTTGGCCTAAATTCGTTGGCGAGGTCAGCCATAATCATTCGGTTCACCACCACGGACATCATAATGAGCATGAAAGCAATGAAGCTACTCTGGATAACAGGGATTCTCATATTTGGCTAAGTCCAAAAAATGCTATGAGGATTGTAGAAGTAATAAACGACTCTCTGGGAAGAAAATATCCTGACAAAAAAGAATTTTTTAAAAAAAATACAAAAAATTTTGAAGCGTCAATAAGATCTTTGGATACAGTAATTACTTCTAGGCTTGAAGAAATAAAACATAAAGGGTTCTTAGTAGCGCATGATGGATATCGTCACTTCATTGATTATTATGATCTTAATCAATTAGGTGTAATTGATTTAACAGATGATATTTCTCCAAGCGCTAAACATAAGGGTAACCTCAATAAAATAAGTGATAAGACTTCTTGTATTTTTACCGACCCTCAACACAGCAGTAAAGCAGCAAATCAATTATCAGAAAAGTTCAATATAAAGTCTAGAGAATTGGATTTAATGGGACATAATGTTCCCTTAAGGAAAAATAGTTATATAGATTTTCTTAGTAAATTATCTGAAACAGTCGTAGAGTGTTTAAAGTAAAATTAATTTATGACGATGGTAGGTATATATGGCTAATGATACCCCGCTAATTTTAGTAGATGGATCATCATATCTCTATAGAGCATTTCATGCTTTGCCTCCGTTAACAACATCCTCTGGCCAGCCAACAGGTGCGGTTAAAGGTGTCATAGCGATGATGCGAAGAATGATAAAAGATTATCCAGATAGTCCAATTGTGGTCGTTTTTGATGCTAAAGGTAAAACATTCAGAGACAACTTATATGCAGAATATAAGTCACAAAGGCCACCTATGCCAGATGACTTACGTTTACAAATAGAGCCTATTCATAAAATTATTAAAGCGATGGGCTTGCCGATACTCATTGAAAAAGGTGTTGAAGCAGATGATGTTATTGGAACTTTAGCATTAAGCGCGGCAGCTCAAGAAAGAAATGTGATAATTTCTACTGGCGATAAAGATATGGCTCAGTTAGTAGGCCCGCATGTAAGTCTTATCAACACAATGACAGATAAATTTATGGATCGACAAGGAGTAATTAATAAATTTGGTGTACCCCCCGAACTTATAATTGATTATTTGGCTCTTGTGGGTGATAAGTCAGATAATATACCTGGAGTACCTGGAGTCGGAGA
>JGI24006J15134_10000437_pt1 | contig 25798 bp, 39 predicted proteins | sample LinPmetageLP53_FD_15134 | JGI IMG/M metagenome (IMG submission 15134)
ACTTTCCCTTACCCAAGTATCGCATAAACGCATCGTGGCGTTCGGCTTGGTGTACAATGGCGTAAGGCTCCTTGTCTGGGTTGCACAGCAGATTGTCTACAAGGTGTATTTCAGGAACAGCCTCTGAAGACGTAGAGAGCGTCACGCACCACGTTTCTTTGGGTCCGCTTGGGTGACAGAAGGCTTTCTCTTCGGTAAGGTGTGTGAGGACGTTAAAACAGGCTTGGTCGATGATGAACTCCTCTGTCTTTCGTGTCAAAGGTGGCTGTCGTCCATTGCATTTGTCCCAAACATTGTAACATACTCGTCCTATCCTTCGGCCACCACCCATTACACCTACGTTGTGGACGTTCTTTTTACGCAAGGACGATACCATATCTGGGAATCCTGATTCGGTCTGCGCCAAATTCCACTCTCCTCCTTTTGTTCCCTCGTGCTTGATTCCTTCATCACAAATGATGTAGTCCTTTTTTAAATTAAGTTCCATCCATTCAAATGGATTTTTCTGGAAAATAACATCACGTATGTCGGCTGTCAAAAACAATTCGTGTTCTGACAAGTCAATGATTTCGTGAAACCATTTAAATCTGTTGGTGTAGTTGCACGTACAGGTACGTTCTTTTCTAACCTGAATTACCCAATCAAACTTGTCGAGGTAGTCGTTAATAGGTGAGCGTTGCTCGTAAACAATACAAAGGTCGTCCTGTTGCCTTCGAACCTCATTGTAAGACTCCACGAAGTCTTCTACTTTGTCAACGGTGGTGTAGCCAGTGTACCCGGCCAGAAGTAAGTTTCTTTTCATCATCAAGAATTTGTTGCAAATTAAAAAAGGGTCAGCTAAATGCCAACCCTTTTCTCTGCTTAACCAATGACCCTTGGTAATCCGTTATTTCTGCGTAGAAGGAGAAACGCAAAAATCGTAAGTACCAGAGGCACAACAAATTTACTCGATGTCAACAAAATACCCAAACGATATTTCCACGTTGACCTGTCTTTTAAAAGTTCCCATTCGTAGTGCGTACCCTCTTGGTGCGCTTTCTCGAATGTCATTGCTTCATATCCTTCCTGTCGTAACGATGAAGCGTAGTCTTTCGCTTCCTCTTTAGTCGGGAAAAAGTCAGAGTAAAGACGGAACGGAGAACCTGTCTCCATATACGCCACTTTGTATCGAGGCGTGTCCATCCTTTTTTAAACTCCGTAGTTCTGGGCAGTGGATTTGGGCAGATACATTTTTGCGGCCATATAAGCCACAAGTCCAAGGACAAGACCAACGGCAATGCCCTTTGCTCCCATCTTCTTGCTCAATGTAAAATACCCTGCTCCTGCGACCAATGCACCCATCCCAATAGCAACCATTTCTCGGTTCTTTTGAGACTTCTCGTACATACTACCGATTGAATCCTGTCCACCCAAGTCTTGCTGACCGAGGGTGCTTACTCCTGCGGCAACTGCCGCCTCTTGTGCCGCTTGAGTAGCCATTACTTAACGGTGTCGCGTACTGCTGTACCGATGCCTTGTAGGATGTTTCCGCGAGTCACTGAAGCCAAAATCAAGAGTCCGAGAACAATGAGGATGACGTTGTGGACGTTAGGACCGCCCAAGAAGTTGGGTGACTTAATATCGAGAAGGCCGTTTTGCTGTGCGTTTTGCATATCAGATGAATTAAAATTGTCGTTTGAGGTTGACGTACCACAATCAGGGTACGCAGTTGTGAAAGTTGCCATTTGCGAAGGAGGTACGGTTAGTTCACCGTTTACCATTTCACAGTTTGCTTCTTGAGTTGAACACCACTGCGCGATGTAGTCGTCACAATTTAATTGTGTGGGTTCAGCATTCATATTTCCCGGCGCACCAATTCCGAACTCCGAAGGAGACAAGCTATTGAAGTTGCCGTCAAACCCTTGGGATTCGGTGATGTCGTAAAAATCAGTTCCTAAATTTTTCATACTCGTTATTTAATCACGATGAAGTAGGCCAAAACCGCGATTATTAGAAGCGTCAATGCAATAATAACTCGGTTTAAATCGTTATTGGACCGGGTTGTGATATACTTTTTATTGTAATCAATGAAGGAATCCAGCCTATTTGTCCAACCTGTCCCAAAGTATTGAGCGTCAGACAATCCAAGTAGATACTCCCTCCTCCAATCAGTAAGCCCGTAAAACAACCGTTCTACGTCTTGTCTGGTCTGCCAATTTAAAATTAAGATGCGTTGTTCAGGCAACATTACATCTGTGTAGGAGTACCCGTATTCCTGCATCAAAAATTGACGCATTTGATTGTTGGCCCCACCCACACCGCTTCCCCACGCCCAACTTGCGTAAATGTTGGCTATTGCTTGATTGTACAGGGCATCACCTCCAATCTTGTCCCAATACAGCTTTTTGTAAATGTTGAGCCAAATGTCTTGAGGCATTTCAAGAAACTGGTCACACGAAGCACCGTAGATAGACGTGTAAGTCGTCCAAGTGATTCCTTTGTTTGTGTGGATAGGCGCACCGTAACGAGGGTCTTGCCCACACGGAGACGGGTTGTTTGAGGCATTGTCTTCAGGGTGTCCTGAAATGCCCCCTTCCCATTCTTGGATGAAGTTTACCGCGTCTCGAAAGTTTGCCATTACAGCTTTTTAATTACCACGTAGGCAATTACAAAAATCAATGCGTATTGAACCACCTCGCTTTCAAAGGGACTGCTACTCTTGTGAGCGCATTGTGACATTGGAGGGAATCCCAAGGCCGCCAAGCTACGTTCAGCTTGCATCGCCCTTGCCTCGGTAAGTTGTCCCCTTTGTTCCATTACAGCGAGAGTTTGGCATATCTCTTCGTAAGTCTTTGGTTGAGGGGTGTATTGCATCGAAGGCATAGGAGCGACAGAAGTGCTTGGTGCATTTGTCGGCATATTTTGAACCAATGGTGATGGTTTGTAGAACTGGTCGCCAACTTCGAGTTGGTAGTTCATCATAGGGAGTGGTGCGCGAGCCATTATTTTTTCTTTTTGGTTTTGGCGTAATAAGCCCTTACCTGTTTTAAAGTTAGGACTTTTCCTGTGGGTGATTTGTANTTCCCACGGTTTCTACCTGTTGTGATTTTACGGTAAGGCATTTACCGTTTTGGGGATTTGTAATCGCCTTGATTGCCTTGCTTCTTTTTAGCTGGGCTAAACTTGGCTGTGCCTCTGCGGTCTGCTTTTTGTGAAGCACCCACTTTGACCCACTTTTTAATCCTTCCCTTTGAGTCTCGCGTCACGTAGTACGATGCTTTTGCAGTACCTCCGCCTTGCTTTGACCCTTTCTTTTTTAAATAGCGTTTCATTATTCCAGTCCTTTTCTTTTGAGTTGAGATTGTGTTCCACGGCCTCGTGGTGCTTCACCAAAGAACTCTCTTTGCTCGCTTTCCGGCAAGTCAGGTTGGTCGAGGTCTTCAATCCTGTTGTACAAGAATGTTGCTGTAGCATCTGGCAAGAATGATTCAAGGTTCTTGAATTTAAAACTCGTGAACTTCTTCATCTTGGACACTTCGACAAGGGAATATGCCAAAATGATAAAGTGCTTAATCAAGTCACCTTCAATGTTTGTCATTGGGTGACGGAACTCAATCGTGCCAATACCTGTTTGTGTACGAACCTTGGAACGTCCCGTGTTTCCTGAACGTCTCCAACTACTTGGGTCAGGGTTTGGCGTTCTACCACCACGACTGTACCCAGTTGTAACCTGTCCACTTTGAATGATACTGGAGTTGTAGCTACGGCCTCCCTTACGAGAGTTTACAGGCATCATAAGGTCAATCAAAGGCTCAAACCCTGCGTAGTTATGAAGATACCTTTTAAAATCTGCCGTGTTGTAATCTGAACTTGAAATGTGAATGTGCAATCCACTCGATTTGTGAATACGAACCCCTGCTTGCAACATAGCTTCACTGAATACGCCTACCCATTGCCACATATTGGGGTAAGAATCCCACTTCATCTCGTTAAACTTTCGTTGAGAAACAGCTTCGTCGAAGTTTGTTTTTGCAATGTCAATTTCAGGTGGAATGAACACGGGCGTGTCAACTTCAAATGGTTGAGGACCATCAACGGAACCATCACCCTTCACTGTAACTGTACTGAATCTTTGGTCGCCCCGACCATTCAACTGGTAACGGTCACGGCTGGCGTTTAAACCCCTTTCATTTAGCACTTTATCAATGGCAGTGCCAAGAGTTGATTGATAGTCACTCCTACCTGTTGCTCCCATCATATTGCCTTCAATCTCGTAGGCAAATGTTCGGTCAATCTTCTTTGTTTTAATTGCCTCAACATTTCTCGCTATGCTGGCATTCTGCTGTTGATTCTCTGCTGTTGAACCACCGACCAACTCGTCGTTGTCTGGCTCTTGTGAACCCAATCGACGGTTAAGTTGTGCCATCGACGCAATCATTGCCAAAGGTGTTGGACCAATTTGAGCAAAGGCCACTGGTGTACCAAGCATCTCACTGCGTGTGACGGAGAACTCAATAGCCGATGAAGTCAAACCCGCTTCCTCTTGTTGCGCAAAAGCGGCTCGCAACCTACGCTTGTCCAAAATAGGAACCCGTTGAAGTTCAATCACGTTTTGACTTGAAAGCCTACCTGAACTGTTCCAAGCCATTTTTAATTGAGCAAGCCTGTCACCGCTATTTGTTTGGTTGCTAATCCGACTGTCTGGTGGCATCGCCCCAAACACACTTCTGAATAGGTCGTAACTGCCCTGTTCATTTTCTCGTGCGAAATAAAACACATACGAATAGGTTTGTTCGTCGTTTGGAAATTTGTTAAGGCTGATACTAAATTTCCCTTGTCGACGGAAGGTTTGCCCTTCACGAAAGAATTGAAATCCAATCAAACGGTAGCTTCCGGGATTGGTCTGTGTTGTTGCAGAAGATTGGCCTGTCGGCTCCCCATCGTTCAGTGTCAATCCTTCTACGATAGCATTTCGCGCTTCCTCTCTCTTTGCAAGCAACTTGCTGTTGGCCTCCCGAAGTGAATCTTCGTTTGGTACAGAGTTGATGTCGTTCAAGGACAGAACCTGAAGCCCAACGACTTGGCCTCTGCGCATACCAGAAAATTTAAAAGTCTGCAAGGCACGTCCTGTGGATGGAGCAAACTGACGGTCTACTCTTGAAGGTGTAACACCTCCCATCGTCGCCATAATGTCCTTTGAGATTCTTCGTTGGTAAGCACTCGCACTGCTTCTTATCCCTTTCAAGTCGATGAGCATATAAGCCCCGTAATTCCTTCTGGTTCCCTGCCTTAATCCATGAATTGCAAGACTTCTGTTGGCAAAAGTATCAAGCATAGCATTGATGGCTCCTGTAGCAAAGCCCAGCTTTTCCAACGTCAAAATAGAGATAGCGGCCTTACGAACATCACCGAATCGGTTCGCCCTCATTTGCGTGAGGTAAGCCTCCTCGTCACTTGTATTGAGAACACGCCTGAAGTAGCTTCCATACAAAGCGTAAATTCCTTCAACTTGATTTAATCTTCGGACGTTTGACCCTGTAGTTTCGGCTGTTGGTTCAGGTGTTGGTTCGGGTTGAGTCTCGACAGGTGGTGTGTCGTCTGTCATTTCTGCACTCATCGAAACCTCACCATCTTCCACTGGCATAGTGTCTTCCAACGGCTCAATGGAGTTGTATGAGGTCCGAATAAACTCTTTAATTTCAGCGGCCTCTGCATCTGTCATCCACGAAGGCTTACGCCAATTTGGAAAGTTCGATTCAGACATAGGGTCAGGCTGACCCACAAAATATGCTCCGAGCAAACGCTTCCACATACGGGTTTTATTTGCACCTCCCGCATAGCTTGTTCCTGTTGAATCCCAAACTCCCCTTGCTGTTTCCGCTTCACGATTCTGTGAAATTTGAGCAGGACTCAAATCGTACAGTACAGCCCACGAAGTAGGCCAATCAAGTAGTTTTAAAATTGAACCACGCAATCCTTTTGGAAGTACACCCTTCATCTTGGTGTAAACCTGACGGTATGTTCCATCTCTATGTAGAACACCAATGGCTTGAGCCGCCTGTATTCTTTGCTGTGAATTTACTGGCATCTCTTTATTTTAAAGTGAACCAGCTCCCTGTGTGTACAAACCCGCTGTAATGTCTTGACCTGTGGTCGGCAACATCTGAAGATAGGCTTCGTGCTTCGCTTGTGTTTGCGCTCCATACGCCCCATCCTCTGAAATCAAAGGAGATACGTTTTGTGGAACTGCGCTATTTAAATAATTCTGGAAGTTTTTGACTGCCATTCCGCAACAACCGTAATTCATAGCTGGGTTGTTCTCTGAAATTTCATCGCACTCATTTCCGCAACAACTGCTTTGACAGCCTACGGATGAGTTTGTATTGCCTTGATTCCCACCACTGCCTCCGTTCTCCGCAGGAACAGGTGTTTCACCTCCCGTAGTAGGTGTTTGTTCACCACCACCTTCTCCGGTGTTCATCAATATCCCACCCTTTTTTCCTTTAAGGACGTAAATTAAAAGGGCCACGACCAGAGTAATCAAAGCTATGGTTGCAATTCGTTTCTTGTTCATACCGCTAAATTTAAAAAATTAAACTCACCAAAGTAGCTGGTCGGCATAATATCCGGGCGTTCCGACCTTTTTTCTATCTCTTTGATGTCTGATTTTGTATGCTTTACGCCTTTTGTCAGCGAAAACCTTGCCCCTCTGTTGGGTGAACGTAGGAAAGTCACCATACCCCAAAGCCCCTACACTGGCTACTTTCTTTCCATTTTTAAATACGTCAATCTTTTTTCCCTTCCGTGTAGAAGGTTTGACTGTGACACCCAAAGCACGGGCGCGACGATAAGTATATCGTTTAATTCTGTAAGCCATCAACTGTATTCAATTCGCACATTTAAACTGAAATAGCACACACCAGTAGAAATTGCGGCAGAAGCACTCACATTGCTCAATCCAATAAGCAAATAATCATTTGTAGACTCGGAATAGGAGAGAGTAGTTTTTGGAATTTCAGTTACCCCTGTAGCTGATATTGCAATGTTGGAAGACTGGACGCTTCTTGTAAACACTGTAGAAGTAAATCCCGTGTTAATCGTTCCTTCATAAAGGCTAACACGAAAAGCGGCACGGGCAGGAGGTAGACTTGCGGAGTACACGTATCCCTCCACGGTAATCAATGTGTTTAATTGGCCGTTAAAATTTATGAGAGGATAGCGAATCCAACTTTCTGGGTCCGAAGAGTCTAAAGTAATTGTTGCCGCTGTTGCTTCTACGGCAGTTCCTGAAACGAAAGTAGTAGCACCAAAAAAAGTAAGTCTTCCTGCCCACGCACCTGAAGTCTGTCCTTTTATCACAAATAACTCTTCTCCCTTGGTAACGGCTTCGACGTGTCCTTTGGCGTTGACTTGAATACCTCCTACACCATCATAAGTACCCGCCACTACGCCTGAATCAGCGTGAGCGATGGTAGGTGTTGTTCCACCCGTAGAAGTGATAGGCGAACTACCCGCAACACTTGTTACGCCTCCACTCGTTCCGTCACTTGCCGCAGTGATACGACCCTTTTGGTCTACTGTGATGTTGGCGTTGGTGTAAGAATTTGGCGTTACAGCCGTGTCGTCCAAACTAATTTCAGGAGTTGCACCTCCTGTACTTGCAATAGGTGACGCTCCTGTGACACTTGTTACTCCTCCACTTTCTGCACCAAATTCAAGGGCTGTTCCCGCACCATTTACTTTTAAAACTTCACCAGTAGAACCAACGGCTGTTGGGAAGCTGTATGTCGTACCCGTATCTCCCAAACGAAGAACACTTGTATTGATAGTGCCGTCAGGCATATCCATCAAAGAATCACCACTTGCATCCAACTGAAGATTAAAAACTGTTGTGTTGGCAGAGTTGTCTACCCTAATTGCGGGAAGACTATTCGAAGACTGTTTAATTACCAGTTTGTCGGTTGACGCAACGCTATTGGGACTGCCTATCGTAGTTGGTTGACGAATGGCGAATTGATTGTTTACAGTGCTTGCAACCCAAATATCTCCAACAGTAGCAGAGGACAGACGGATAGCGTTCGTATCCCATTGTAGCTTACCCGTTTGACCATTGTTGCTGTCAAAGATGTAACTGCCAAAAAGGTCAAGGTTGCCATTGAGCGTTGGTTGTATGTCGTGAGACACCACGCCCGTAGTAGCCAAGCTAACTACCACGTCACCGCTGGTAGGGGAAACAATTATAGGCGCAGTACCTGTTACGGTATCTACACCTCCACCTCCACCGCCACTTGTGATGACAGCATCGCCTACGACGTTAAATACGTCAGGACTGTTGATAGACATTTTTACGGAGTGTTGCAGTCAGTTCCTGCGATAGTTAAAATATCTCCAATCGCGTCAAACTTGTCATTTGATGCAATGGTAAGTACAGGTTCCACGTCGATTTGGAAACAGAAATTGTTGGGGCTGTTAATCGGCATCTTTTTAATTTTGAGTGCAAGGAGTTCCGGGAACTTCTTTGATTTGTCCAATGCTGTCAAACTCATCGTCTGACTGGATAGTAGGCTTTTGATTTATCTGTACTTTAAAACAGAAGGTATCGGGGCTGTTGATAGGCATATCAGTAAAGGTCGAAGTAAAGATTGTTGTTTGAAAGGTATCGGCTAACCCAAGCGTCAGTAATATTCAATGAAGTACCTGACGATTTAAACATTACAATTTCTGCCATTGCGCCTTCAAGAAATTGTGAAACGCTAAATCTTGAACCTATTGTCAAACCATCATTTCCAAACGTTCCTACGTTCTCTGCTGACGATACGACAGTGCCATTAACAGCGGCCAAAGAATCCGTACCATTAAAAGTTACGGTTACTTGATTGTCATTGTTATTGGTAAGTCCACTGATAGTGGGTTGTGCGCCGGCAAACCAAGTGTTAAGACCAGTAGCATTAGGTTGTTTAATTAGGGCCGTTCTATTGTTACTGTCTCCATCAAAAATATATTGACGTTCACCAGAAGTGTAATTGTCAAGAGCATACGATACAGAAGCCCACAAAGGCTGTGGAACATCCGCTGAACCCCCTGTATTTGCAACTAAAAACTCCTGATTTGATGCCACACCTGAAAAAGCCAAAGCTGGAATTGCATTGCCTCCAAAAGTTTTGGCAACGCTTCCGGTAGACAAATAAATTAAAGGACCACGCAAAGGGTTGGACGCAAGGTCGACTACACTCGCATCGTATCCATTTCCACTTTGATTGTACCACGTCTTTACGCGAACATTCGCAGGGGTTCCGCCTTTGGAACTATGTGCCGCAAGTTGAGAGACGCTAATCTTTCCATTGCTGTCCCATCCAATTTGTGCTGTATCTGTTACATCGCCTTCACGATACACCTCCATACACAAGATTTGCTCGTGACTCAAACGCCTCGTAGAAAACGCAAAGACACGCTGGTCGTTTTTTAAAAAGTCCAAAGGGTACTTCGTCTCTTGCGCGAAGTCGGCCATCATCCTTTTGCCAGCGAGACCACCGCCATCGCCAAGACCATATCCCACTTGGAAAATGTTTCCTGCAATGGTTTGCCATTGAGTTGTCGTACCCCCTGTACCCGTGATAAAGGCTTGTCCTATGTTGGCTTGGCTGTTCATCTGAACGCAACCCTCGTTGACAAACTTGGAAATAGCGTCACCGATAGCACCTTCTTGGTATTTAAATCCAGACGGATTGTCTTGACGATTCTTGTCAGATTGAGTCATATTGCTCCACTGATTGTTCACGTCTCCCTGTTGAAACGCAAGCCTACCAAAAGCAGTGTTTACGCTGGTCGCGCCAAAACCAAGAATACGTTGACCACTGATGGGTAAACCATTTCCAGACGAGGCTGAATCGAGCCAAGGCCCATATTTTATGAGGTTTCCGTTGTCGTAAATGACTCTTGCGTTATCTCCCGGCTTCCCGTCTGTGATAGTTACGTTGTCGCCAGCGATGATGTTGAATACCACACTACCTGTTGTATTGATAGGGCCGAATGTTTTAAAACTGTTTGGCCTGTTGATAGCTGGACTTTCATATCCGGGCTGTGGGCCTTCTCCTACTCTACTCATTACGCAATGGTTTTAAAGTTTACGTCAGGGCTGAAAAACATCAACCCAGCAGTAGCGTCTTGGTCCATTACCCAGCCAAGCAAACGCTCATAGTGATTCTGTGTCGTAGGGATAGCAACGGTAACTTCTCCATTTGTTCCCAAGTACAAAGCCTGTCCAATGGCAAATGTGCTAAAATCTCTTGTCGTTCTAACAAGCCCTCTTTTCACACAATCTCTTGTCCCAGTACTCATCCCTAAAAGAAGTGTAGCATTGAAAGAACTTGAGTCTGCCTGCAACCATTCATTGGACGTTCCATTCCAGTATTGTACAAGCCCAGCTTGTCCGGACATATCGGTTGCACTCCAACTGAAAAACAAAATAACATCTTTCGCTGTCGCTCCCGCTGTAGCACCAGCTACTGCGTAGGATAGGGTTGTAGATTCTTTGTAAGTAAGGTCAGGTTGACCAATGGTTACATCGTTTGAAACAGTAGTCGCGACAATACCGTCATTTCCTATTATCTCTTCGATTGGCGCACCGCCCCCACCATTGTCGATGGCACGTCCTAAACTTTGAAATGAATCTGGTCTGTTAATAGGCATTACGGTATCTGATAAAAGTCGTTTGAAACATCAAGATAAATTAAACCACCTGTCCCTTTTGCATACCCCATAACTTGCACGATAGCGAATTGTGCTGTGGGTATAGTAGTAGTAAGGTTTCCGTTTGCATCCAAGTAAAGGGGGTCGCCCAATTCACCAGCGGTAAAAGTCTCCTTCGATTGGCACAACCCCTTGTAAACCATTTGAGAGCCGTCAGTGGTGTCGCTACACATTGCAATTAAGCCACCAAAAGTTGTTGTGTTTTCGGCTTCAGCCCACGTATTGGTTCCGGTCCAATAGTACATCTGTCCAGCAACAAGAGAGAGTCCTGTTTTAAAACCAGACAGCACTGTAGAACCATTCTTGTACCTTCCTGCACTTGCACTAATAGGGTCGTTTTGCACCAAAGCTGTGTCAACAGAAAGGGCAACCGTTACGTTGCCCTGTCCTGAACTCGGTGTAAGAACCACGTTGTCTTCTGCGATAACCTTACCTAACGTACCTATCGTAGAGCCTGAAACCTTTGCTTTTCCTTTGGAAGAAAAAGAGTTGGGACTGTTAATCGGCATTTTTAAAATGTCTTCTAATTGACAAAAGCCCTGCCGTGATACCCACGAGCAAAGCACTAATCTCTAACATCCGTCTTGTCGTCATCTTTATTCAGATTTGCTTTTTGAATCCTAATTAAAATAAGCACCACGGACAAAACTTGAATCAAAATCGTCAAGCCATCATTTACTTGCCCAGTCGTCATAACATCACATACGCGAGAGAAGTAGGGTGCGGTTGCAAGAAATGTACCCCCAAGTAGAAAATCTATATGTTCCCTCACGTTTAAAGTCAAAGTCTTTTGTTCAGTTGGTCGGCCAACACAAGGGCCAAGAAAAGCCCAACAAAAATAGACATACCCATCTTTGCATAATTAGCATTGGAAAACGAAAGGTTCAAGCCCTCCTGACGGAAAGCCCGAACCTCTGTTGCCAAATCATCAATTCCGTCAAGCATCTTTTTTGGATTTCATACGAAGTCTTCCTCCTCCCTTCTTGCGGTTAGGGATGATGAAGTCCAAGATGTAAGAACCAAAAGTCACGATTTTGTTGACAATACTGTTGTCCTTTTCAGAAGGGGTAAGACGTACCACAACTTCCAAAAGAGCAAAAACGGCCAAGGCCAATGAACGAAGGTCCATAGCCGAGTCCGGGTTGTCAAGGACTTGAAACAACATCATTGTGCTGTAGTCTTACATTGTTGCTCAATCTTACGCAGTTTCATCACCACGTAAACCATAAATGCGAGGCTAATAAGCCCAGCGGGTAGACGAATATCCATTGTTTTAAATTTAGTTGCTCACCTTAACGGCAATGTAAATAAGTAGCGCGAACATCACGTAATAGCGTGTCGGCATTGTCTCGAACTCCTGTGTAATAGCTTCCATATTAGCGTCTTTGGATTTTTTGTTGAGGTGCAAAAGAAGAGCAGTTGCACCCAAGTGATTCTCCTCTACGAGCGCATTTTCGTCGTGCTTCCCACATATTGCTCGCAAATACCTGTACGGTCATCCCCTGACAAGCAGTACAGGCGCAAGTGAAAGGGACGTTGCCTCCTCCAACACCTCGATTTAGGTCATTACGATTTTGGCCTCCGTAAAATAAATTGAACATTTCTTTTTAATTAGCGTCTTATGCGTCTGCGTTGGGGAACATCAATGAAGTAACCTGTTGCACCCGGCCCCATACAGTTGGAACAGATTTCTGTGCAGTCAGTATGACCCGGCCCTCCGAAAATAGAAAAGGCACTGCCCAAGCCAGTGCAAGTTTGCGACTGCATTCCATTGGTGCAAAGGCATCGACGTGTAATCAGACCAAAGCGACCTCGGTTACCTCCTCCATTTGGATTTCGAGGTGGACCCCCGTAAAAAATGTTGAACATAGCTTTACTTTTTTGCAATTAGATAAGCACCAACAATCAGTGCCACAAACATATACAGTTGCTTCTTCGAATGCGTTACAGCACCCTCTGAACCGCAGTTGCAAGGCTTCTCTACCATTTTAATTTGATTTACAGTTTCCACCATAGGAGCATCGACTTGATAGTCCATAGCCCCTCCCTGCGAACCGTAAAAAGTTGCAAGGGAATATAGGTTGCCGTAAAAATCATTTTGTGAAGCTGGATTTGCTCCGGCAGAAGGGCGTTGATTTACTCCGTAAAACTCCCAATCGAGCATACCGTTGTTCATCAATCCACCACCATACAATTCCGAGGCTTCAGGCGTATCAATTACACCCGCATCAAGGTGCATACCAGCAAGGTTGCAAGATGAACCTACGGAAGGTACAGGATTGCCTTGGTTGTCTACTTGACAGTTTCCGAGTTGAGTCATTTCAAGTCATTTAAATCAATAGGCTTACTTCCATCAAGCCCAGTAAAGGCTCCAAGTGCAAACCAAGTTTCACATCCAAATTTGCCATCTACAGTTACGTCTGCCCCATATTGGGAATTTAAACGCTCCTGTACAAAGGCTACTTCAGGGCCATAGTCCCCAATCACCACTTCCTTCTCGATGTCAAAACCATCGCTTGAACCAAAATCACGACCATTGTAAAGTGGTTCGAAATCAGGACAAGTCAATTCAGGTTCTTCGTCAGGTTTGTTGCGACGATTGCGGACAATTAAAAAGGCCACCGCAAGGAATGCGGCAACCAGAGTAACGGTAAGTATGTGCTTCTTCATCACCCACGCTTACGGTACAAGTTGGCGTACAAATTCTGCTCACTTTCACGAGAGTAGATGTTGAAATCGCTTGGTTGTAGGTTGCCTTGAACGAAAGGTCGTCCTGACATTGAAGACACACCAGCACCCATTTGCAAAGGATTGCGTCCGGGAGCAGTGTAGTTCAACGTCTTACCTTGGATGTTGCTCACACCGATTGTACCGGGGCGATAACCTCCACGACGAGCGTCCGAATCAGTATTGAACGGACGAAAGGGTTGTTGCTTGTATAGGTTCATTTTAAAAATTTACGCGGGTTGCATACCCACTGCCTTCTTGGGCAGGGTATTGTGAATCTTGTGCGCCTTCAAGAATGATAGGCCAGTCTACAACGATAAAATTGCCCTTACCCTCGGACTTGCCTGAAGGTGTGCATTTGTCACTGCCAATTTGAATGACCGTAACGCGCTGTCCATCCATTGCGCTAAATTGACCACCTGTCAAAGTGAGGTCCAGTGTATCGCCTACTTGAACGTGCTTCTGTCCTGCATTTGACATTGGAATAGAATATCCTTCATTGACACTTTGCTCATCACCAATCTCAAGCATTGCGTAGAAAGTGGTAGGTGCAGATGCCGTAGTTGCAGAAGCCCCCTCAATACCGCTTACGCTGAAGGGCTGTCCCGGAACACCGCAGTAAATAGGCTGACCCGAATCGTCTGTGCGAAGTGCAGAACTACCCACGTAACGCCAGTGAATTTTTCCGTTCAAACCAACATTGCTTGCATCCATCATAGGAGTGTCAGGCTGAAGGGTTGTAGAAGAATCGCTTACGGGCGACTTCTTTTTAAAAAATAGGCGATAGGCTAAATAGCCCACACCTCCATAAATCAATAGTTTTTCCGTTTTCATTTTTAGGAATTTGCGATGTTTTCTTCTGCCCCTCTGCTACGAAGAACGAAATACAAAACGAGGATTAGGGCTACAGCACCGATGGTTAAAGTGTACTTCATCGACGAGCAAAATAAACGATTACAAGAAGCAAAGCAACGCCAATGCCACCAAAAAGAAGCTGTGTTTTACGCTTCTCATCTTGGAAGACTTCAGTAACATTTGAAATGTTTTCTTGCAACTCATTTTGATACTGTTCAGCGTTGATGCCTTGTGCTTCAAGTTCGTCAGCAGTTTCACCCGTTGACTGTGCATAGCTGATAACTTCGTATTTCCAAGTCGCAAGGTCATTGCGCATAGCATCATTGGCTTCACGCAACCTCTCGATATTCCTACCAAATGGATTTCGAGTGACACAGCAACGCTTTTTTAAATTTGCGTTGTTGTCCATATCGTTGAGCCAACTCTTGTGAGTGTTCATATCCTCCTGAACATTCTCCGCCCATTCTGCAAGACGCAGAGAGTCTGTCTCAACTTGACCGTAATTAAATTCGGAAAGTCTTTTGTCAAACTCTGCTTGAATTGTAGGCCACGAAGATTCTTTCCAAGAAGCCCAACTTGTTGCATAAGGAGCAACATCTACATTCCAACAGTTGGCCTCATTAGCACCTTCAGGACATTTGTCACACTTGTACCCATCCTCGTTGACCATTCCCATATTGGAAAAATCAGGAGTTGAGACGCTACCCGTGCTTGTTTGAATTGTTACTCCCTGCATTTTAAAAAGTTGTGGGGATTCCTGATTTCTGCCAAATGGCTCGTGCAAACTCTACTTCGTTGCAATCGTCAAAGTAAGAAGTGCAATTCACCACCCTGTCATCGTAATAAGAAACGCTTTCGAGGATTGAACCAGAAAGTTTTGCTTGATATTCTTCAAACAGTGTTCTCCCTTGACGCACACCGTATTCGCCATAAACCTCACGAAGTTGTGCGCCATTTAAACTCATCAAAGGAGTGAAGATTGCCTCTTCATTTGGGTCTTGCATTCCCAAGAATCCAGTCTCATTTAAAGCCTGTTCTTGTCCGTTCGCAATAGCTTTTGCTTGTGCCTTAAACGCTTGTGTTTCAGCATCAGTCATTGACGTATCGTCTTGACTTTCAGTTGAATCCAGCGTTTGATTTACATTAGCATCAAACAAATCTGCGACACCCATTGCCACGCCTTTGATGGTCTTTGCCATCAGTCGATATGCAATGTAAACCGCAACGGCAATAGCCACATAGGTCAGTGTGGTTTGAACTCCTTTGTTTGAAAGGACTTTTTTAGCTGTCTGTGCGTATGCCATTGTTTTAAATTATCGACCTCCAGAATACACAGTCGTGCCGCCCGTAGGGACAGGAACAACGTATGGTTTTACAGAAGGAGGAGGGATTGCGCCCGGCACACGGCCTGAAGGCAATTTGTTTGCTGTATTTGCAACGCCCACAACGGGACGGCCACTGATTCCATCGCCCTTGCCCCCAACGATTGGTGGTGTATAAACGTATGGTCGCACCACAGCACCCGTGTAGGTGGTGGATGGGTCGTTTGCAATAGAGTCTGTATCGTCGTCTCCCGAAGCAACGTAGCCACTCCCAACAAAGTCTTGGGATGGAATTGCACCGGGGTCTACACCACCGCCCCCGGCATAGTCGCCTTGGTTGGATGGTTCAGTAGATGTAGCAGGGGTATTTTGTGCTGGTCTATTTTTAAAATAGTACAACAGGGCCAAACCCCCACCAATCATAAGAAGCTGTTTTGTCTTCTTATCCATTAGGCGGCCATTTCAGCACCACCACCATTTGAAGCGGCTGGCTTATTCATTTTGTACAGGTAGTACACTGCGACCAAGATGCCCGCGAGCATCAGATTTTGCTTTGAAAAGAGCATATTATTTAAATTTACGGATGAGAATAAAAACGAGAAGAAGGACAACTGCACCTCCAATGATGTAGGCTACGGTGTTGTCTTGTTGGGGTTGCACTTGCACTGGTCCTCCGGGACCACCCATTTGCATACCTCCACCATACATTGGTGGTTGAGAGTTTGGGTTGACAATAGAACCAATGCCTCCGAGGATTTCACCCAAGTTGTCTACCAATCCAGTTAAAAAACCAGACTGTTGTTGACCGGGTGAAGGTTGTGAAGGCAAAGAAGCCTGAATTGAACCACAGGCTTGAGCCAATGGAAACTCATAGTTTTCGAAAGAGCAAATCTCCGAGCCTACATTGCCCAAGGTGATGATGTCACCACCCATTGCGATACAACAGGCATTTGCTTCACCAGCTTGTGCGATGTCAGCAAGTTCTTGCTGTTCTTGTGTTAGTGCCATTTTAATCTTTTGTTGAAATAAGAACAATCGAGAAAAGCACCACGATTGCACCGATGATTGCGATAAAAGCTGAAGTTGGAATACCAAAGGTTTTTCCAGCCTCAATGTTTGCTTGATTGACTTGTTGTCCAATCAATGCTTGGCCGTACTGCGCTCCAATTTGAGACTCGACCATTTCTTGTTGGTTCTGCGTCACAAATACATTTGCGATTGCAGTACCCATTGTAGTAATTCCATTGATGACTTGAACGCCAATACCCGATGGGTTGGCATTGCCACTCTTACTAAAAGGCTGAATCGTCAATTCAGATTCAAGACCTCCAGTGTAGTTGGAATTGTCGTTGACGTAAGGAACAGTAAGAACTTCTTGTAGCGTATCTCCATCACTAATCCTCCGAACATCAGATTTAATTGACGGTACTGTTGCATTTTGTGGTGCAACAGAAAGGAGGTTCAAGCCCGATAGTTGAGCCTGAACCTCCTCCGGATTGTTGTCGATGATAAAATCTACTGCGAAGTTCGGGTCACTGTTCAGTTGCGCCATTACAGCGTTAGTGTTCCCGTAACTCATTTCAGTGATTTTTTAAATCATCCTTTCAAGAAGCCCTCCACGAAGAAGGTCAACGTGACGGTTTCAGATGCTTCGACAGCGATGTCAAATGCAGTCTGTCCGTCAACGACGACACGCTCTTGGATGGTCAACAGCTTTGAGTCAAACTGTGTGTTACGACGAGCCTTCTGAATGATGTTCGGGTGAGTCACCTGACGACCATCAATCGAGCAACGAACGATGTCAAAGTTCTTGGCGAACTGTGAATTGTCCGAAGAGACTTGGTAGTTAAAACCTGACAACACGATAGGGTTGCCGAAGGTTGAATTAAGAAGAGCATCCTTGTCTACAGTAGGAGTGTAGGTGGTGTCTTTGATTACGCCTGTTACAGACGAGACGATTGTGGTTGCGTCAAACAATCGAAAGTCTTTCGATGCGGTTGTCGCGTTTGTGATGGTGACCGTAAATGCGCTTACGCCATCTGGATTTACTACTTTCATATTTCCTGAATTTTTTTAAGGGTGAATGAATTACCTCAAAAATCAGATATTTAAAAGCATCGTAGCCCCCTTTTGATATATCATTTTACCAACCCACCCTCTCTACCAAGTAAGTCAGGTCGATGTTGTTGTTGTTGAAGACCGTAACAATCTGTTGTGTGTCCGGTGTAATTAAAAGTTCTCCTGAAATCACGGCCAAGTCACCTTGCTTCCACCAGTTACGTCTCAAGTAGTTGGGCTGAATTTGTCCTTTCCTTAAAATACTTCCATCTATGTTTTGACGAAGGAAGTCAAATTGACCATCGTTTAACTGAATCAAAGGGTCGCCTCCCGTTCCTGAAGCATTGGACACTCGGTAAATGATGCCCGAAATTTTAATCGGGTACTTCCATAAGGTTTTTGCCAAAGCCTCTGGGTCTACACTGCTACCAGCCGCATCTCCAGCATTGGCCCTGTCACCTGCTCCCGGATTAAAATCATTGGAGTCGTAAAGGCTGAAATTGGTAGAAGTCCCACGAGCCGTGGTATTTAAATTGATGTTGTATGCCGAAACGCTTAATCCAAACTCTTCGTCATTGTCAAAGTTGAGGTTGTTCAGAATGCCACCATTCTCTTCTGTAATGATGTAATCGGACCATTTAAAATCATATCCATCGCCTACTTGGTCGCTCAAGTCGTGATGTGAAACACTGTCGTCAAATTCAGTGTTTTTCGGCAAAAACAAATCCATACCCATATACTTCTGTAGGGATTCGTCTCCTGTCTCGTGTTGATAGTCGTCGAGTACCTTTTCTACGTTTAAGTCTGTATGGATTGCCATTTTAAAGTGGTATTACCCTGAAGTAGTGATGGTTAGAATGACCATTGATTTCAGGTATGTGTTTTTCAGTCAACTCTTTAAACTTCGGGATGTTTTGCTTCAACCGTTGTGGGTTGTCCTTGATTTTAAAAAGTACGAGATGAGTTGCAAAGGTCCAAAAAGTTGGTGGAACTTCGTTTAGGCTGTGTGCCACAGCAAAAATATCTACGTCTTTTTGCCTCCTTCGAACAAGTAGTTGACGAACCCCTTCTTCGATTCTACTCCGCACGTAGTATCTGCAATCGTCCAAGACAAGATTCCCGTTCCTGTAGTTGACCAACTCCACAATGTCTTTGTAGTCTGGGGCGATGATTCTTGCTTTTTTGCCATCTTTTAAAAGGTCTATTTCGCTAATATCAATGGTTGGAATCATTGACCACTCCAATCCATCAGGGTCCACAACAAGAGTTTTTCTGTTGTCAATCAACTTTTTTGTGAGGGTCGTTTTTCCAGTTCCGTTTGTTCCAACGATGATGAAAAAAAGAACCTGTCTTACTTTCTTTTCAGCCATTTAAAGTAGGTCATTGTCTTGCACATACGCCCTTTTAATAGGTGCGCTACGCACAACACCGTTTGCGGTTCGGCTACCAGTTTTCTTCCTCATAAAAGCATTTAAACGAGCCATTCCCCAAGCCTGTCTTGAGTTAGGGCGACCACCACGTATCGTGGGACGATAACTACTACTGTAAGCACCCATACCCCTGCGAACCACTGCTTTAGCCGTTGAAACAGTGATTCTTTTTCGAGGATTTTTGCCATTGTAAGACGAAACTTTGCTTTTAATCTTGTCAGTCAAAGAAGCACCAAAGGTGATAGACTTTGCTGATTTTTTACTCTTTGCAGACCCCTTCTTGTTGGTCTTACTGCCTTTAATTCTGTCCTTTTTAGGTGCTGGGGTCTTGCTCAAATTCATTTACGTGAAGGTTTCGTCTAACAAACGCTCCAATGTACGAGCCATAGACGTTTTTTCTTTAAAATTTGTCACCTTCTCCTTTTGTACATTGACATACTTCTCATCTGTAAGCAAGTCGATTGCATTGGGCAATAGATTTAAAAGAGGACTTACTACAGCATAGTTTGACCAGTAAACATTTTGTTGAATGTCGTCGCTTCTTTCACATAGGGTAAAGAAACCTCGGTGCAACGCTTCAGCCATTCGTAAACTTTCTGCAATACGATTAAACTGTGAAGTCTTTAAAACATTTGTGGTTGGTGAACTTCCAATGGACAAGATGAAACTGTAGTCAGAAACATCTTCAAATAGTTTGTCACCCCATTTTGCTTGAATGACACCAATGTCTACGTGATTTGCCAACTGCTTTAAAAGGTCACTACGCCTGTCACTTGCTCCCCCGTAAAAAGCAATGCCTCGGCTGGCATCTTCTTTCCAGCAAGGTTTAAAACAATCTTTTTGGAAACCCCAATCAAAGACGTGATATGAATTGCAACCTTTAAAATGTGGAGCGTTTTGAATTGAGTAATCCCATACGTTCATATTTTCACTCCACCTCACCCACTGCGGTCTTTTCTTTTCAAGCCGAAAGTTTGCACACCACTTTTCCTCTTCCATATCGTCGAAGAGTTTAAATAGGATGTCAGTTCCGTGCAACAAAAAACCTTCTACGTTTTCCACCTGAAAGACTGCGCTGTTTTTTCGATTTAAAACTTCAGTGTCTTTCAACATATCGTCTGTGATGAATTGCCAAAATGTCAAATTCACCGTGTCGCGATTGGCCGTGTCAGTTCTTTCTACTGTGTGACCTAACTCCTTTAACGCACATTCAATTAAATCTAATCCCGGTGCAAGACCACGGTAGGCGCGATGTTGCTCAACGTCAGGGTGTAGCAGTGATATTTTCATTTCTTCATCAAAATTCCAAGTCCGTGTGAGTACGGAAATTCGTAAAAATTACAGTCGTGTTTTTTAGCGAGGTCCGTAACTGCCTTTAAAACTTCAGGAAAGCTAATAGTGTCGTGAAAGACAACACAAGGAACTCCTGCATTTAAAAGCATATCTCCAGCATCGTATGTCGGTTGGTAATCGTGTACGATGTCTACGTGAGCAAAGTCATACTCATCCATTGCTACAACGTGCTTTAAACAGTCACCTTGAATTAAAGTGATGTTGTTAAAGTCACTCAATGCTTTTGCGGTTTCTGATTTAAAATTTTGCCTACGACCACTGTGCTTGTCACCAGTAAACAGGTCTACGGCTACCACCGATTTAAACGTGTTTGCCAAGACAGCAGTAGAATAGCCATACTCACATCCAAATTCAATGGCTCTGTCAGCCTTCAATTCAAACTCGTCAACAAGAGGTTGTATCGCATAAGCGATTGTACCCCAAGCACTAATCTCATTTACGGCTTTTGATAGAGTCAACTTGACATTGACGTTAGGACTCTTCGGGAACCAATACTTCTTCATCTTCGGTTTTAATTTCGGCCCACTTTTTTTGTGGACATTCTTGTCCTTTTAACGCGGTTTTCCAAGTCAGCTTGCAACCACAACTCACACTTTTAACTGGACGAGCAAAAGGGCCACACGTCAGCCCCATACCAAACGTATGTTGACTCTGACTACATCCCTTGCAAACATTTAATCTTCGTTGTTTGAAACTCTGCGCTGTATTTTCCATTCCACTGTGATTTGCGTTCCACTGATTTGGTCAAACTCTTCAAATAGGTCGTTTAGAATTTTAAAGAATTTCTCACGCCTCTCTTTTGGAACACGATAAGTGTCCAGCCAATAAATAAAGTACGCAAGAACCTGTTTTTTCATCCCTTTATTTAACTACGCACCCAACGGGTTGCTGTTCCTTCGCTGACATTTAACTCTTTTGCAATCGCAGAAAATGACTTGCCGTCCTTTCGCAAAGCCTTTGCTTTTTGAATTTGCTTCTTTCTGTCGTCATCGCTCAACGCTACCCTNGGTTTTAAATCTGTGCCACCTACAGGGCGACCACTTCTTTTCTTGGGTTGCATCTTTGCCATCATTTCAGCCATCGCATCCTCTTCGTCACGAGAAGGTTCTTGGATACTGTCTGCCAAAGAAGGTCCAACCTTCCATTCCTCTTCCTTCTCTTCCGGTTCAGTGACAACCGCTGTTGCTCTTTGAATAGGTTTGTTGACCTTTCGCTTTGGATTGTTCTTTTTGGCCCTACGCTCTTGAACCGCTGAAATCATAATTGGGCTGTAGCTGACCACAATCATAAATGCGAAGACAAGTTCAGGTGCAGTTTTAACTTCACGAGACTCCAAGATTTTAGCAAGAGGGTCACGCAACTTCTTTTTACGTGCATCCTTGATGGAATACTTTTTCTCGTTGTCCCAGTCTTGAGCAAGTGCCATTGCACCATACGTCATCATCATATCAATCATCTCCACGCCTATTTCGGCAAGGAGTTCATTGTCCTCAAACAAAGCACTGCTTTCGTCAGAACCTAAATCTTCGAAACCACTAAAACCTCCACCTTCGGAACTTTCGTTTTGAGGGCGAGGATTAGGCGACATTCCTTGAAGTACATCCTCCCTTGATTCACCACTTTGTTCGCTCGTATTTACAGTCTCCGTAGGGACACTTAAAATACTTGTCAAACTCTGTGCAATATCACTGCTGTCAGAGTCGATAAAATCACGCTTTTCCTGCGTAGCGGACGCACTACTATCTTCTGGCGTAGAGGAGGTGTTGTTTCCCCCCTCATTTTCCTCAATCGTAGTCTCGTCCTTGTCTGTAGGGTTATCAATACCCTTTTTTACCCGTTGTTTCGCCATTATATGAGTGCTTTATTAAGCCAATTATTTAATCCTCGAACTTTGGTTCGTGTGTTTTCTCTTCTTCAACATCCTCGATTGACGTCTTTTTGTAGTTTGTACCCGGCATTTCCTGACCATTTTCATAGGCCAACATCGCCAAATCCACTACTTGTTGGAAGTCTCCATCNAAGGCCATATACCCACTGTGTCGAATCTTCATTCGTGGATGGAAATACAATTTAATTCCAGCTTCTTTCAGACGAGAACANAAGGCAAAGTCTTCAGCAAGATTGTGTCCATCANTGTTNACGGATGAATCAAACACACCATACCCTTCAATCATTTTACCGTTCCAAGGCCAGCTTTTCTTNGTCATATTTTTGTCACACCAAGAAATCAACTTGTCTGCACCNTCTCGCTTCATAAGCATCATTCCCATACCCAACATTTCACAGGTAGAAAGACCATCCAAATCACCACCTTGAATGATGTTGGTCTGACCGCCAACCACATATTCGAAACTCGCTTCAAGGCAAGACTGTGCGTCAACCTCTCCAGTTAAGTTTTGCATCAAAGAGGCAGTCTGCAAAAGTGTACGAACGTCTATTTTCTTTTTAGGGTAATTGCCTCCGATAACATCCACGTCAAATTCAAGCATTTTTTNCAAATCCAAAGGACTGTAAGAAATGTCGCTATCAACCCAAAGCAAATACTCTACGTCTGTATCGTAATACCACTTGTTGAAAATTTTGTTCCTTCCACCAACGATGTCCGACACCCCAGACAAGAGGCTCAATTCAACATCGTAATCTTTGCCAAGAATCTTTTGTGTATGAAACACGCTGTTGGTGTAATTCATATCAACCAGCCCATCACGGGTTGGTGTAACGATAGCAATGCGCTTTTTAGCCATTTTTTCTCTTATTAAGTGATTTTCTTCTCATTTCTGCGCCTTTGTCAGAAGACCAAAACTTCTTCATTTTGTCTCTTTTAATTGCGCTGTCGCTGATGTCCTCCAAAAAGGAATCGTAAGATTTTGCGGGAACGTATTTCTCGTTCAGTCTTTTAAATACTATTGTAGCCACGAACTCAAAAGCCTCAAAACGTCCACCCGTGCCGTAATAAAATTCAGAGTTGCCAACGCGAGGTTCAGGAAACTCTGTTTTGTACCACGCAGCAGTCCAACGGTGAGAGTCCACACTGACTTCGATACGGTAACCCTCTGATTTAAACCAAGCATCTACCTTTTCGTGAAGAGTCTCGAAACCATCGGAATCGTAAAGGTTGAAAAACTGAAATGCGTAGGGAAAGTCGTTTGATATACTATCAAGCCAGACTTTCTCACTTTTTAATTGTTCTTTTGACATTGTAGCGGTAAGCTATTTTCTTCATCATTACTTGGAAGGGGTCGGAACTTTTGTTTCCGGCCCTTTTCTTATTGTGGCAAAATAGTAGGCACGTTTGGCAAAACGGTCGCTGACAAAGTTGTCCGTCATCACAACGAAGTCACCTTTTAAGGCATTGTAAAAGCCTTGAACTTTAAGCATAAGACCAGCATAGCTGTCGTCACTTAAAGACACCGTTGTCACCCCCGATAAATCGTTTAATTTCTTCATCCGTAATGTCCACTCGACGAGGTAAATGTAAGAATTTTTTCTTACCATCCTTGTAATAAGTGAGCCAACCATTTTTTAAAGTACAATCCTCGATAACTTCGATTTTGCTTTGATAACCAAGACTTTCTATGTAACACAGGCAGTCCCAAGGGTCACCAGTCAATGCGATACCGTCAACCCAATAGTGCAAAACCTCATTGCCGTATCTCTTTTTGCATAGGTCCATAATCTCTCCAATAATCACACAGCACATAAAGAACCATCCGCTGTAGTCGCTCGTGTCAACGGAGAAGTCAACCAATTTACCATCCTCGTAGTGGTAAACACCCTTTTGTGTAGCAAGCATTCCCACACAACGCAATCGGTCAATTTTGTCGATGCCTGTTTGAAGAAAGTCGAAAGTTTCAGGTGTAATCGCACCTGTGTTTCGCAGAGCCGTTGGATAAGCACTGTTGATGTCTACGCTAAAGAAGTTTTTGGGATAGGCGTGTTTGTCTTTAAACCACCAGTAGTTTACATCCTTTGCATTGCAATCAGGAGTCTCCATTCCTGTTGCTTTGATGTCTCGTAAAATCTTGTTGTACCCCGCAAACGCTTTCTTGGATGACGCTCGACCATTGCCAAAGAAGTACTTGCGACGAGGAGTTTCTATTTTTAAACTGTAGTTGGTTCTTTTGACCGTTACAGAACTGCACTCGGAAATAGACTTTTCGAGGAACTCCCTCTCGTTGCCCAAGCGATATTGAAGCGTAATTGGGGGCTTTATTTTACCCGAAGTACCGCCTCCAAATGACTTCGATACTTCTGAAAAATTCTTCGTTGGCTTGGCGTAGTTCTTCATCTTCGAGGTCAGGGGCAGTGGTTAAGCTATCAAAATCAAACAACTCTGCATCGGGCGATTCAGCGTGAAGCAGTTGCAAGTACACGCCACCTGTGAGGGGTTCGAAAATACGGATATATTCGTACTCCATCTCGGTGAAAAAACTTTCTAAATCACCCATTTGCTCCGGTTCAATCTCGTACAACTGGTCACCAAATTGGACTCCTACTTTAATTCCTCTTTGGTTCGCATCATTTAAAATGCGCCTAAATTGCTGTGATTGAATCGGTTGGAAAGACGGGCTTGGAATTAAATCACGGACCTCCTGTGCTGTTGTGTCGCTCTCCCTGCGCAACAACTCACCAGTCTGTGTAATTGTAATTACCCTCCTCCTTTGTTTTGTGACGAATTTCTTACTCTTTCGATTTCCACTCTGGTCACGGAACTCATAAAATCTTTGTGTCTGTGGCTGAATACCGCGACGAAGGGCCGATTCTTTCTTTACGAACCGACCCTTGGAGTCACGATAGACTGTTCGGCTGACAAGCCGCTTTGTAAAATATCTTCTTGGTAGGGGCATCAGAAAGCCTCGTCGATATTGATGTTTTGCAGAACTCGATTGACTTTGATTTTTCCATCGTCGTCAATTTTTAAAGTTACAGATACAAGATGGACTTCATCGTTTTCCTCGTATAGCATCAATGCACTTCGGAGTTCTCCGGGTTCAAGACCAGTTTTTTTAAGCCAATTCTTCAATAGGCGATTGGCAACCATCGCTGACATACTCATAAGGAAAGGGGAAAAAGAAAGGGGGACAAGCCCCCTTTCGGTTCAACAGTTTACTTCGCTTCGATTAAAACGGAGCGTCTTCAGTTGGAATCGCAGTTTGTTCAGGAGTAGAGACTTCCTTTCCCGCTTCCGGGTCGTAGTCGCTAATCTGACCACCCATATAGGTGTTTCCAGTTGCAGATTTGTTCAACCAAAGTGAAACGCGCTTTTCAACGCCATTCACCATTACTTTACCCCAGTAGTCAGGTTGCTTTGAACCTTCTTCCTTG
>JGI24006J15134_10000440_pt1 | contig 25771 bp, 20 predicted proteins | sample LinPmetageLP53_FD_15134 | JGI IMG/M metagenome (IMG submission 15134)
CTACATCTACTTTGGTGTAATCTACAAATAAATAATCATTTACTTTTACAACTGCCCAAGGAACTTCTTGCGCTATTACTCCTGTGTATTTACCTTTTGGATATCTAACCTGGTCTTTATAATTCCAACTATATATATTTACTCCGCTTGGAGACTGACCTATTAAATTAATGTTTTCTTTTAATCTTTTATCAGAAGGTGCTTTTTTACTATCAGCTATTTGTTTTTTTATAAGATTAATATCTCTAACTACTTCTGACCTCAACTTAACTTGATCGTTTTGGAATTTATATGTAAGAGTTCTTTCTCTATTTGTAGTAGGATCCATAAATGTAACCGTAACAGTGTTTTCTGCTGACAACGCATTATCAACAACATCAACAACTGCGTTTATTCCTTCAAAATTTAAACCTTTATCAAACGCTTGCTGAACTACTGGCCCTGCCTTGTCAATATTATCACTACCATCTCCAATTTGATCAAACAGATAAGCTGTATTGCTTGTCGCATCTCCATCTGTATTTGGATCGTAAGGTTTATACACCTCTACAGAAGTGTCTGCAGTTTCAAAAGAAGTTGAGCCTTTGTAATCTGGATTTGGAATTGTTTTTGTAGGGTCTTTAGGGAATTTTGGGTCTTGAATCCTTCTTGGTACAAAACTAAATCCTTCTTGTTTTTCTAATAAATTTAAGAAACCTTCATACGCTAAAGTTTTTAATGTTTCTTTAGGTACAATAGCTCTATATATTTTTCTACCTATATCTTTTTGAGATAAATCACCTGTGTTGTCAATTTCTATTTCTTCTGTTCGAGTACCACCATATTCATCCGTTTTTATTATACGTTTAATAACGATTTGATCTCCATCTCTTTTTATACTTTGAATTTGTACACCATCTCCTGCTAACCTGCTGTTCATATCCATTATTCTGTCTTCCGCTACAGCTCCTGCTGTTCCCGATTCTCCGCTTATAATAGCAGTTATGTCAGCACCTATTCCTGTAACTGCACCTGCTTTTTCATTTTCACCATCTTCATAAACTTTTTTGTTTAAACGATAATTTAATAGCGAAGCATTTGGCCCAGTCTGTTCAGTTTTAGAATTTATTTGTGAATTCATGCTCTCTTCAATTTCAGTATTAGCAGCATCTTTTAAACTATCGATATCACTAACTACAGAAACTACTCCGTTTTGCATGTTAACAAGAATAACGTCACCTCCATTATCTATTGTTTTAGCATCGTCACCATATTTATCTTTCATGTCTCGTAAAGAAGTAGCAATTTTTTTACCTCCTATTTCTGTCATTACTTGTACGATACCCATTGGTGTACTTGTCAGTGTGTTTTGTAAATCTTCTAAAACTTCATCATAAGCAGTTTTACCAGCCTCTACGCCTGGCATATTTCTAAAATCAAATATAGTAGCTGTTGACCCATCATAAGCATTTACTTCTGTGGTTATATATTCTGCCAACACACTAACTTGATTAGTTATTTCGCCTCCAACATCTACAATAGTATTTTCATCGCCTCTATAAGTAAATAAAGATTGCAATTCGTCAACACCTATAAAATCACCCCTATCTTTACTAAATTCGTCACTATATCCTGAATTTTGTTCAATGTACTTTTTTATATCCTTATCCGATATATCTGCACCCTGTTGATTTTTATTAGCTCCTTGATAATTAGCTCCTTGTCGTATTTTAGTAATCGCATCTTGAGCTTCTGCTTTAGTCATTTTATATCCTAACTTACCTATCTGAAGTCTTCCGTCTTTTCCTGAAACTATATTGTGACCTCCTAAACCACCGTACCCTTGTAAATAATCATAAACAGCAAGGTCAACATTTGTTGCTTGGTCATTGTCAATTTTTTCTTTAATTTGTTGAGTCCATCCTCCAATGTTTTGTAAAATTTGACCTGTTGTTCTATAATCAGCTTTTTGATTAGTTTGAAATAAAGAAAAATCTTCTGTAGAAATAATACCATCTTTTACTTGAGCATATCTATCTTGCAAAATACGCATAGATTCTTGAGAGGCTTTAATTAATTTAGCCTGTACATTTAAATCATTTGTTTCTGGAATGTCACTTAGTTTGTCAATTGAAGTTTGAAAATTTTTTTTTACAGCTTCTTGCTTGTCAAGTTTTCTTTGACGTGCTTCCATTAATTGACCTCCAAAATCAGCGGCTACTTGACCCCAATTTATTTCATTGTCTTTTCCTTTAGTAGGACTTATATTATAATCCTGAACTGATCTTTTTGTAATCGCCATACTTATTTCTTTTTAAATGATAATTCGCCATTAAGAACTGAAAAGTCAAATAAACTTGCATCTTGTTGATAAGCAAATAAATCTTCACGACTTACATTGTTTCTTAAGAAACTTGATATATCGCCTTTACTAAAGTTTGCAAAAGGTGTTGTAGTTGAAATGTCTGCCGAAATGTCTGTAATGGCTTTAGATTGTTTACCTGCGCCAAAAGTTTTTGATGCATCAGACATTGTTGCTGCAGCTTGTCCAATACTTGAAACTCCTGCTATTTGAGAAGCATTAGCTGCTTCTTTCATGTCTTGAGATTCTTGAGCGTATTGTTTAGATTGACCTAATCCCATAGAAATTAACTCATCTTCAACTTCTGTTTTCTTTTCTATTTTCATTTTTCTATTATCAAATAATTCTTTTGATAATGCTATTCTTCTGTTTTCTGCTGAATCTACAGCTACCTGATTTACACCACCTATACCAGCTGCTAAATTTCGAGGGTCACCTTCTTGCAATGCCTGTATAGCCATTTGTTGAGTAAGAGTATCTTCAGTAGCGGCTTTTTCGTATGCATCTAAAGGTACATTTAATCCGTCAAAATTATACTTCATTTTTTCTAAATTCTTTTTAGCCTCCAACAATAATTTCTCAGATTTTATTCTTGCTGCTTTTGCTGCTTTTTTTTGTCTTGCTGCAGCACTAAAAGACATGCCTGCGCTTGTTAAAGCACCTACTGCAGCTACGCCTGCTAATATTACTGATGCTGCTCCTGCCATAATTTTTTCGTTTTATTAATTAATTCTTTTGGTAACTCTGTAAATTTATCTGCATACACATCAGATTCAGCCTCTTCAAATGTTTTAGCATTTGTTTTATAAACACAACACCATTCACTATCTTTGTGAATATATAAAACTCTTTGAGTTCCTGTTTGTGTAAATATTTTATGAGGCGCAGTTATTCTTTTTATTTCTCCTTCATCTGTCAAATACGACAACTCACCTTTTAATAAAAAAGATGGGTGTTGCTGTTTGTGAATCATGCTCACAACTACCGCCCCCTTTGGCATAAATATTTCTCTTGTATACAAACCTCCTTCAAGATGTTGTTGTAAAGGCAAATGTTTTTTAAAATCTTTACTTTGTTTTTCTCCTGATTTGTGTTTTAATACTCCTTCAATATTATTTACCTGTTCTTGAAACTCAGCTATTTTTTCCCACATCATTCCTCGTTTATTAGATATTTCACCTAACACCGCTTTAGCTATTGCAGTTTCATCTTGTTGCATTAATGTAAATTTAATCAAAGATACAAAAAATCTATGGAAAACTTTTCATTACACTTCCTGATACAGCAAACAACTCTACAGCACTTCGTGAATCATTACTTAGCTTAAATTCAAGGTAATATCCTCTTGCTCCAAATGATTCGGCAATACTGTTTTTATAATATAATATAAGTTCTCCTGCAACAGGTACAGGGTAATTTGGTGGTGGGGTAGGATTTACATTATTTACTGTTATACTATAAGCTCCTGCTATATTACTTATGGCTGTTATTAATCCTATAGCATCAGGAGTTCCGCCTGTAGTTCTATAAGCCATATCTCCTATACTAATCATATATCCAGGGGGAGTTGCTAAAGTTATTACCATAGCAGCTGTTCCCCCTCCTGTTATTGTAACTCCAGGAGCAAGTCCATGAGCTGAACGTAATCTCCAATTTACAGTATTAGCATCTGATCTTATGTATGTAAACCATTCTCCTTCTTTTTCTCTAAAATTGTCTTCAGGAATAGTAGGTGTAGCAGGATTAGTATTTGGAAAAGCTATTAAATCTGTATTCAAAGTTACAGCAGCCCAACGTGCTTCAGATGAACTAGTAGTTGCAATCTCTACGTTAGATTCATAAGATAAAGTTTTAAAAAGTTTTATCTCTAAAGGTTTATCATTTAACACACCTGTTATAGTAGATGATGCATAAGTACCATAAAAAGTGTTTCTTACATCATTTACATTGTGTCTCCACATATTACCTCCTCTAAAAGTGTATAAATAACTATTCATACCTCTAATAAACTCAGGAAAATAAGAGTAAAAAGATGGCCACCCTTCTGAAGAAGGATTGTATGTTACTGTAGCATTAACTTCTGGCATAATTTTTAATTTAAGGTGTTATACAACTTGTTCCATTACATTGTTTAATATCAGTAACAGTATTACCTGCACCTATTAACATTTGTTTATATACTCCTGTAGAAGTGCTTGTACTTGTAGCTGCATATGCATACCATCCTGCTGTTAAAGCTGCGCCTTCAATAACATCGTTTAAACCAAGAGTATTATATGTATCACATGATGTAGTTTGTTTTTGAAGATTAATAGTGTAATTTGTTCCATCACAAAAATCTTCACAAGAAGACCTTACTGCTGATATAAAAATAAAGTTATTACAAGCAGGGCAATCAGCAATGCTTAATACTACTCCATCTGCAGAAACTTCCATAACTTGTTGTTTTAAAACACCTGCAATAAGATTAGTAATACTATAAAAACCTGCTGGTAAAGCTGTAACTCCATAAGCATCAGTAAAAACCCAATCGTGTAAACCGACTTGTGTTACAGGTGTTGCGGGAATTGTTCCTCCTTGACCTGGTGGTCGTAAAGCATTACCTAAAGTATTTATAGCTGCGTGATGATATGTGTTTGGTTTGTTTTGATCACATGCAGCAGCTATAGAACCATAGACATTTGAACAAGAATAACTGTTTAGTAAAGTTGGACATGCTACATCAAATGTAAAAAATGTGCTAACACATGGAGCTGACACTTCAATAGTCACTAAAGTACTACTTGCTGATGGAGGTACAGGCACAACCATAACTGAATTATATGTTGAATATCCTACTAATGGCACTGTTTGAGTACCACCCCCTGCACAAACTTGTAAAGTTTGATCACCACCACCATCATTTACACCTGTGGAACTTTGATTGCCACCCCAAGCAGGTATTGTAGTAGTAGCTCCTGAGTTTTGAAAAGCTCCAGAAGTATAAGTATATATAGGAACATTAGAAAAAGATGTAGTATTAGAGCCTGAAGCAACTGTCAAACCTCCTGAAATACTTGTGCTACATATTTGACAACATACACATGTGTCAGGAGAACCAATATATCCAGTCATATAACCACCTAAATACGAAGAATATTCAGAAGCACTTTGACCGTCAAAAGACCAAGTCATTTTGTCTGGAACAGGGTTTTGAGAATTTGCATCAGTACCTGGGTTAAATGTAATTATAGCNGCTCCTTTAGAAGTTCCAAAATCAAATACTGCTCTATATAAACCTGAATTACCAGAACCTGATATAGGTGAACCACAAGGTATTTGACAAGTAGGACAAGGAGCAGGAGCTAATAATACTCCACCACTTTGTTCACGATATACACCGTTTTGTGAATACCATCCATCTGCAGCAAGATTTAATAATGCTGCATCTGTATAAATTGCTGTAGCAGATATAAAATCTAATCCGTCATAAAAATATTGTCCGTATGTTGCCATTTAATTCAAATTTAACAATTATTTATTAAAGTAATTACTCCTTGTAAATTAACATTTGCATATTGAGTAGAACTTATTCTGTACCATCCTGCAGGTGCTGTATTTGCTGAATCACATCCTGCTGAAGTAAATAATATATCTCCAACTACAGGTGTTGACCCTTGACCATTAAAAAATGTGTTTTGTATTAATAAGCTATTACAAGCTAATTGTGCAGATGTTTGTGGCGTTGAGGTAGTAACCCCTTTACAAGGCACTGCGCAATTACAACAAGCATCTTCTGCGCTTATAGCACTATAACAAAGATATTGATTTGCAATAGTTCTAAAATCATATATTAAATACAAATATTTATTTCCTGAAGGTATTGAAGCATTATTTTGTACACCTCTAAATATATTAGTAGATACTTGTGAAACAGTAAATTGATTTAATGCTTGACTTAATAATGCAGGTATACCATCTACAGTACTCGAAGTATTTGCATACAATACATTACTTGAATACCAATATAATTTATCAGTACTATTATCAAAATTATAATTGTCTGTAAATATTTTATTAGTTTGTGACACTAAATTACAACCATCATAAGGAAAATATCCATTAGAACGTATTCCTAATTCTCTATAATATAAAGAACCAATTATAGGATTAGCTCCAAACACCATTTGATTACTCAAAATTGGCGATGTTGTTGTTGTATTAGTCCATCCCATTTGACAATGAACTAATTTATTGTTGTTTTCAATAGTATTTAAACCAACTTGTATAATTTCTATTTCTTCTTCTGTAGGACATATAACTACTACTTCGTAATTTGTGTCTGTTGTCGTAGGTGTAAGCTCTACGTCTACAGTAGTAGGCGTTTGTAATGTTTTATTTATTGTTATAGTATAAACTCCAGGAGCAGATGCTGTAACAGTTTGAGCAGCACCATTCCAAGCAGCTATTAAAACTGCTGAACCTGAAAATATAGTCATTTGTACAACTACAGTTCCAATAATTAACCCTACTTCTACAGTAAAATTTTCAACAGTAGAGCATGCGTTATTAGATATAATAGTGCCACAAGGGATTGGTGGGTCAGGAAAAGGTATTTTAATGTTGTTAGTAGACAACACATATTCATCCATATAAGGATCAAATCCACCTAATTTTTGTGTTTGTAATTGTACTTGAAATTGGTCTCTAAACCATGAACGCATTCCTGAATCAGATATAACTACCAACTCGTCATTTGAAAATGAAGAGCCTTTAAGTTGTAACACAGCCCCTCTTTTAGCATCTGTAAAATACATATCATATCCGTATGCAACAAAACTTTCTGGATTAAAACTATTTCCATATTCTTCGTTTCTTGCAATTTGCTCACCTAACACTTCTGGTACAGAGGTTACTACACCACCACCTACAGCATCAGTTAATATGTTTTTTCCTGCTAAAACATAAGTTATTCTATCTTCTTGTAACACAAGAATATCAGTTCTTCTTGCGTGTAACACTTGTATTTCACCAAAAGAAGTTTCGCAATCTTTAAAATTTACTAAACCTAAATTAAATTCATTTAAGTTATTTTGATTGCTTTCTCCACTAAATATTCCACTATAAGTTAAACCTGCAAATCTATTAGATTCTTTAAAATCTTGATTAGATACAGCTAATCCACGTTCTCCTAATTGAAAACTCATGCCTTCTAATCTATCTTGTATTTTAAAACTTTCTACACCATTTCCAAATGAATAACAATTAAAAAATGGTAAAGTTAATATAGATGGCAAACCTGCAAGTGTTTGATTTTGATCTGTAATATTATCATTATGTATAATTACATAAGATTGCCCTGTTAATGTAAATATATCAAGATTTAAAGTTAATAATATATTACTATCTACAGCTGTAACTGTTGCAGTTGCTCCTGTAGTTGTGTTGTAAACGAAATCTCCTACCGCTACAGAAACAGTAAATATTCCTGTAGTATCATTTAATTTTAAATTAGTTAAACTTGTTACAGTACTATTTGCTACTTCTGATCCTGATGCATGCTGTCCTGATACAATAGGATAACTAATAGATGAATCAAAAAATAATTCAGAATTTGCAATTTGTGGCTCACTTTCAAAAACTATTAAACCACCGCCTTGCACAACTTCAACTCTTAATCTTGAACGTGAAGCTCTACTTGATGTACCACTTAATCCAGGTCTAAATTGTAAATATATTGGGTCTCCAGGATTTGTACCTATGGATGAAAACTGTATATTACCCCACCATCCTGATTGTGGACAATTTCCTCCACTTCCAGTTGACATAGGTTGATTTGTATCACGACATGGAGGAACAAATATAGGAGACCCTGTACAACTCATACCTGATTGCACGTTAAAAGGTGCTAAAGTATTTTCAAAAAAGATATCATTTATATCTCCTTCACCTGTGTTAGACCCTTGTCCAACAGGAGGCTGTGCAGCCACCCACCATTTATGTAAATCTTCAAAATCTTGAGCAGCAGTAAATGTTTGTTCATAAATATATTCTACTGATTCTGTATTTCCTTTTGATCCTCTCCATATTTTTATAAAAATAGTAATTTGTGCGCCTGCGTTTATTGGAATATTAACTTGAGTTCCTGTAGTACCACCTTGAACATAATCGTCATCGTACCACCATGGTTGAGTAGAAACTCCTGTACAACTATCTCCGCTTTTTGTTTTGTAAAAACCTTCATCACTTGTCCAATAAGTAGGTAATGAATCATTACTAACTCTAAATTTTTGCGGTATCATATTCATATAATATCCCGCAGGACTTTTAACTGTAGAATCAGAAGGATTAGGAGTAGGATCTACAAAATTAATTATTTTTGCTTCTGCCGCTAATACTTCAGCTTTTATTTCGCTGTTTAACGCACCGTCTGCATCTATTTTAACGATTAATTGATTTCCTACCGCTACTTTTTCACTGTTGTCACCTCGTAATAAAAACCATATACTTCCATCTGTATCTCTTACAAAATAATTAGTATAAATAGTCTCATAATTAGTTGCGCTTGGTTTTACTACATACTTCCATCGTTTAGCCCATGATGGTGGTTTGCTAAATAATTCTACTTGTATTTTATTTATTAAATCTGAACCTGAAGGTGGTATAAATTGCGTGTTAAATTGAGAAACTAACACCGTAGAAGCTCTTGCATATTCATCCATATATACCAATCCTACTTCATAATCTCTATTACTGTGTAAACTACCTTGTTCTAAAACATTAGTAAAAGAAGCATTAGCATCTGTAACAGTAAAATATTCAAAACTATGAATAGTATAGTTAGTTGGTACATTATTAAAAACATACTCTATTGCTAAAGTTTGTAAAGAAAAAGTTGTAGCTGTACTTGTTGCAGGTGGAGTAATTCTAAATCCTTGTTGATTAGAAGAATCATCTATAGAACTGTTAAATTTTGTATAATTAACAGGAGTTATAGTAGCTTCATTAAAACTGTCAGTTAATGAAAATCCAGAAGAAGCATTACCTATTAATTCAAAATTAGCTACAGGTGATGGTGGAGCTATAGTTCCTATTGCGTTTGCAAAATCTACTGAATTTATAAAATCAAACACAGCTGTAGGCCCAGTATAATCTTGCGTTAAATCTACAAAACATTCCACTTCTATTGTAGTTACAATATTTTGTTGCCCCCATCCATTACANCCTGTTATTGGCGTATTATCAGCTGTACATTGAACAATAACTGACGTGGTATTTTCTTGTGCGTATGCTTGTGTTTGATGCGTTAGTAATGTTATGCTTAACGTAAATTGTGACCCTGAAGTTAATTTAGTTTTAATTGAATCTAAATCAAACGTAGCAGTTGATTGAGGAATAGTTAATGCCGCTACTGTAGAATTAATTAAATATTGATCTCCGTTAGATAATGAAGGAAATCCAATAGATGATATTCCTACCTCTTCTGTTAAAGCGTTTAAATAATAATCTAAATCTAAAACTTCTCCTGTAGCTGAAGTAATATTATACCCATCTACGTAATTACCATAAATTAATCTATTACCCATAATAGTTTGAGCTTTAGCTAATCTTGGAACATTATCATATAATCTTAATATTTCATCACTTCCTAATACAGTATAAATTTTACTGTTAGTAAAAGTAATAGTGTGAGTTGTATTATCAGCCCACCCTTCGTTTCTTTTATTAAATCTTTCTATTAAAAATATAGTTGTACTATTAGTAAACTTATATAAAACATCTACTGCTATAACTCTTTTAGAACCTGTGTTAAAAGATATTTCTGCTGCATTAAATTTATTTTGCATTGAAGCATTAGAATAATTACTATAATCAAATTCAAATACTCCAGGCTGAAATGCAGGAGTTGTAAATAAAGAAGTTGCACTATATTCTTGGTCTACATATCTATAGCGATAAGCAAAACTTAAAAATTTATCTTCAAAATAATTTTCTGCTCCAGGAACATTAATTAATCTAATTGTTGGTGCGGTAACATTGTCTAAAGTTTGAAAGCCAGGAGGTTTTACAATAACACCTATATCTTCCTCTACAATAGCATCAACACCTGCAACAGGAGTCGGATAATTTCTTCTAACATCTATTTTTCGAGGAGGGTTTTTATCATCTGTCCAAAACAACAAATTGTCTATTAAATCAACACCTGTAATTAAAAATGCAGGGTCAAAATTTAATACACTTGTGCTTTCAATGTGATATGTAACTTGATTAGTAACAGTGTTATATGACACTACTAAATCAACTTTACCTGTAACAGGAGATTGCGTGTGTGCTGGGTCATGAACAAACCAATACATAGTTTCGTTCATAGAGTCTTCATAAGCCCCTATACATCTTGCTTGATTAGATAATAAAATAGAAACAAAACGTAATTCGGTAACTTGTAAATTACCTTTAGTGTTTTCAACTGCCCCTATTTCTGTAGTTTCAGTTGCTCCTAAACGAACATTCATTGCATCTACGTACTCACCCTGTGGTATAAGACGTTCATCAACACTTTTATTCATTCTACCTTTTATAAAGGTAGCAACTGTTTTTATATCCATATTACTTTATCCACTTATCCTGTCCTCTTAAATTTTGTAAAAGTCTACCAGGATGTATATTACTTAATCTAATTTTAGCATTTCTTAATAAAGAAGATTTATCTTTTCTTGCTCTATTTATAATGTATTCCTGAATACCTAATCTACCATTTAATAAAGAATAACGAATAAATGAATATAAATAATCTTCAAATAGTTTATTAACGCTTATGTTTGCATTATCGCCATTTTCCATACCATCAGATACATATTCTAAAACTGCTGTCTGTCCAGACATTGTTGAATCAAAATTTATAACTCCCCCTTTTTTGTTTATACTAAATGTTGGATTAGCATTAGCAGTTTCGGTATTTAAACCAAATCTTGAACCTACTGAATAATCAAAATACCAACCTCCGTCTAAAAAATAACCTAATGAGTTATGATAAGGGCTGTTAACATTTAAATAAAGAGACCTTTTAACTCCTTTAATACGATCAAAATCTAATGAAGAAAACTCTGGTTTCAAAACATTTCCATCTTGGTCAAATAAAATTTTAGCATTATTATCTTGCAAATATGCACCTGACCAATTAGTTTGTATGTTTTCTACTAAAGGGTATAATACCCCGCCTTGATACATAGAAATTCTTACCCAATTAACATAATCCTGTGGTAATATAAACCTTAAATCTTCTCCAACCTCAAGTTCTAATATTTTTATTTCTTTCATAGCATCGTAATTCAACTCTTGAATTCCTCTTTTAGCGTAAAATAAAACTTGATATCTACTAATATTATTTAACAATTCATTATTGCCTTGATAAATAAGCATAAAATTATTTACAATTTCTTGCAATGTGACATATTGATACGAACCCCAATTTTCATTTTCAGGATTAGCTCCTCCGTTTTCGTAATATTGATAATCTGTTATATATGCCATCTTAATTTGTTTGTTGTGTGTCTACCGATTGTTCTGTTGCTCCAAATTTATAAACATCAGCTTCTCTAATTTCTATACCTACATATTGACAAATTTTAGCAATTAAGCCAGGTTGGTCGGATGATGGTAATTCAAAATTTTGATAATCAGCTTGACCAGGGTTAAAAACAGGCTCGCCTGCTGTTATGTTTGTAAATGTCCAATTAGGAGTTAAAGGATATCTCACGTATTGCGTTTTGATACTTGTAGCTCCCAATATTGTTGAGGGATATATAGTTACGTTATTTCCTCCTAATACATAAGCAGGAAAGCTATTTGATGGAGCTGTTAATGGTGAGCTTGTTAAATAAAATAATTTGTTTTGACTAACTCTTTCTACCTCTACAACATTAGTATTAGTATAGATAATATAATTATCATTTAAATTCATAATATTAGCACTAATAGAAAGCGTTGTAGCGTTATCTACAGCGGTTACATAGCATTGTGCTTGTGTAGTAGTGTTTACTATAATACTGCCTACAGGAGGCGTTGTAGGATTTGTTAAAACAGAAAAAGTTGCTGCAGAATCTGTTAGTTTAAATGCAGCTACAAATGTGTTTGTTCCAGTTGCAATTGCTCCTGGATAATAAAACAATTTATTAATTAAATAATAATCTGCAGGTAAAGCGTAAGTGTTATCTGCGCCAACTTGCGTTAAAAAAGATTCAACTGAAAAAGAATCTATTACTTCTTCTAATCCCTTTACTATATCTGCATAACCAGTTCCTGAAACCCTTTGATTTTGTTTGCTAATCCAACTGTTATATTGATAAAAATAGTCTTCATATATATCCATTTGAGCTTGCTCTGCGTATAGATTAAAATCTTGCGGAGTTATATAGCCATAATTGTTTTTATTAGCTATAGCTAAAACAGTTGTTCGTACTTCATTAATATTTGCAGGCATCCTTTAAATTGATTTACACAAAGATAAGAAAAAAAAAAGAGGCTACTTTATTTGTAGCCTCTCTTAATATTGATTAGTTAGTTTTATACTTTAGCTATACCTAAAATTAAACTTGATGGTAACCACCCATTATAGCTAACCTGTGGCCATGGTCGAATTAAAGATGCATTTATAGAATCTTGGAAACCATCTCTTACAGCTTCACTCCCAGCAGCAGTTGCTGCGTGAGTAATTTTAACTACAATTCCACTTGATCCACAATACTGAATATTTACTTCACTATTGATTGGGTCAACAGGGTCATTTTCAACAATAACAACTCCATCAGAAGCTAATAATTGCTTAGTAGATACACTTGAGGAATAAATGATATAGTTTTTACCAGTATTTAAACCCGTTCCTACTGCAGATCCAATAGCTACTAATGATAAAGTATTAGCATTTACAACTGTAGCTACTGTATACATTCTATCATCAGATGTATCATGTACAACATCTCCTGTGTTAACTACGCCACCTGTAAAAGTAGCTGCACCATCTTGTAATTCAAGATTACCTGTTTCGTCTACTGTTGTTGTTCCGCTTGCGACTGTACTTTGTACAGGAACTTCAACATACTTTTGCATAGAACTATACATTAGGCTATATCTATATTACTCACTGCTGAGCTTGGTACATAACTGTAAAGAACTGCTGTCCACCCTGTCGCAAGAGCATCAACAATAGCGTTTTGTACTTCATCTCTCATTGTTTCTTTTCCTACTGCAATAGCTGCGTGAGTAATAGTAACTACTTTACCAGAGCCATAAGCTAAGGAAACAGATGTAGTAGAAGCTTGCTCTACTAATTTTACGTCCAGTATCGAAACAATTTGTTTTTGTTCGTTAGTTACTGGGATGTTTAAAAATTTTTCCATAATAATAATATAATTTATGTGTTAATAAAGTACAAAGATAATGTTATTTTTTATCTTTATTTAAGAGAGATTTAAGCATTTTTAATGTTTCAATTCCATCATCAGATTGAAAGTATGATGCAACTATATATGTTCCGTCTTCGCCATAAGGAACAGTTAGCATTTTTTGTTTGTTTTTAGTCAAATTAAAATACACATCTTTGTTACCGTTTCTCCAAGATAATAAATTTGCCGCAAAAAATTGATACACTAAATCTTGTAATTTTAACATAGGGTCGTTTAAGACTCCCATAAATTCCTGTGGTTCATTTTTAGCATAAATTAATATATCTCTTTTTAATTCTGCAGTTGACATAGAGTCTACACGTGAACCCATCAAAACTCTACATACCATTAATAAATGTTCTAATGATAAATCTTTTGCTTGTATTTGAGCATCCAATGCTTTTTCTACATATTCTAATTCTTTTGCAGCATCTTTAGCATAATTAACTTCTGAAAATAATCTTCCATTACCAGGATGATAATGTAAAAATTGTTGTAGTGATTGATTTTGCTTTTCTACTATTAACATTCCGTCTTCGAATATTACAGGTTCTAATACAGCATTTCCATCTTGTTCTTCTTCAAAAGGAGACTTTTGATTTCTTGCGTATCTTAAAGCTTTGTTTTGCCCAGAGTCTTCGTCAAACCATAGTAATGGTGACCTTACTGAATGTCTGGATGATAGCATATAAGATAGTGGAGATTTTCCATTTAATAACTTATACGTCTTGTCTGTAAATTGTTGTTTCTTTTTCATTATATTTTAATTTAATTTGATTTATAAAAATAATAACTACCCTCGTCAATACAACGAGGGTAATTATTACTATTGTTTACTTCTTAGTTTTCAAATAAGAAGAAATTGTTTGCACCTAAAGTACATACTGCTCTTTCAGATAAGAAATTTACTTCCATTGCATCTAAAGAAGATGTTCTTGCTCCACCAGCTGAACCAGTAATCCAAGTTTTGTATCTTCTATCTTCAGTTTCAGAAGCTCTGTATCTTACGTGTAAGAATGGTCTCTTAGCGTTTTTACCTAAGATTTGGTCATACACAGTAGTTGAACCAGCAGGAACTAAAAGTCCGTTTACTGCTCCAGCTGTGATACCACCTCTCATAGTAGGGTCGTTAAGATATTTCCAATCAGACTTGTAAAAGTCATAACCTCTTCTAAATCCTGTAAATCCAAGATTTAAAGCCATGTCTTTGTCATTGTCAAATAAACCATATGAAGTTCCACCGCCTCCGTAAGAGTTTTGTGCTGCTAACATATCGTCAATATCAAATGAAAATTGTCTGTTTACAAATATTACATTTTCTTCAATTGAACCTTGCTTATCAAGTCTCTGAATTACATCGTCAAATTGAGAAAGTACTACAGGGTTTCCACCTCCGAATACATTACCTCTTTGTTTAACAACGTAGAAAATTCCTTCAGAACCTGCGTTTACAATTCCTGCTCCACCTGCTGCAGAACTTAATGCACTTTCTGCACCAGAACCTTGAGCTGCAGGAACAGCTTCAATCATAGAAGTTTCCATGTAATCTTCAAAACGTAATCTTGTGTCATGTTCAGACTTCAAATACCATAAGTATCCTGAAGCTCCATTTTCACTTTGTACTTCAACCCAACCAATTTGAGCCATATCTGATCCTGAAACAGCATATTTATCTTTTAAGATAATAGGCTTGTTTTGGAAGAATAAATCATCTGATTCCATTGAACCAACCATTCCTTCTACTCCTTTTGCAAATTCAGAACCATATACAAAAATTGTACAATTAGTTGCATCAGGAATAAGCTGAGTAGCTTCATAAAAAGCAATTGTTAGAGTAGTTGCTGCACCTACAGGAGCTACAGTTACTACTGCTTTGTTACTTAATGAAGAACCAGGCGTGTTGTCTGATAACATAATTGTTTGTCCTACTCTTAATGCTAATCCTGTTTGATTAGCTACTAATGCTGGATCCATAGCGTCATTAACTGTTAAAGTCGCTGTTGTTGCTACACCTGCTCCACCTCCTGCAGATAACTGACAAGAAACGTATTTAGTGTGTAATCTACCTTGTTCAGCCCATTTTATCATGTCTGAGTTAGTAGGCATTTCTGCACCCACCATTCTAAGGAATGATGCTACAGTTCTATTTCCATAACGCTCAAATTCTTTTTCGTAAGTATCTGGTAAATACTGATTCAAGAAATTAAAGTTAGTTATGTAGTTTGTTGATAAGACTTGTTGTTGCGCACTTGGCTGCAACTGAAAGCCTGGTGATGGTAATACTGCCATAATAATTTTTTTTTTTAGTTAAACTTTGTTAATACTTTTAATTCGTAAGCCTTTTCCACTTGAGGTGTCTCCTACTGATCTAATTTTTAATCCGTCTTTGTTGTACGATGTGTTTGTTTGTCTAACATCCATATCAATGTTTTTAGACTTTTTTGCCACATTATCAACAGCCGAACTAACTCCTTGATCATAAAAAAACTGTGCAAATTTATCTGGATGCATTGCCATAGATAATGCTCTATGATAACCTTGCGCATCTTTTATTAATCCACTTTCATCTACATATTTGTTTACAAAATTTGAAACAATATCTAATTGTAAGTTTTTTAATTCATTTGCATCCCCTGGTTTAAAAGTCAAATCTTTATCACCTACGTTAAACTCAAAACCTTTGAATTTATCGTTGAAAACTTCATTAGTTTTCTCAGTAAACCAATCATTCTTTTTCTTCCAAGTTTCTGTCATGGAATCCTCTTTCTCTATATAACTTTTATAAGCACTAAGATTTTTTTCTTGTTCTTCAGATAATCCACCCCCACTTGACTCAAGAGGAATTTTATACTTATCTTTTTGTTCATTCAAAAACTTTTTTGCTTTCGCAAGTTCTCTTTTTTTAGATAATTTAATTTTCTTAATTTGTTTAGCATCGTCTAAGTCTTCATCATAAGAAAACTTATCGTCCATCAAATCTTGAATATCTTCATTATCTAAGCCTTCCTCAGTAGAGCTATAATAATTAGCCAACAACTGATCGTCATTCATAGAGCTGTAATCTTTTTGCAAGTTTACAAAATCCTCTATTCCACGACCTGTATCTTTTTTATATTGAAAATATGCTGAAACATCTTCTGGTAAATCATCATTGTCTTTTGTTTGCGCAAACAATTCATCTACAGAATTAATTTCTTTATCATACCTATTTTTAATATAAGAAAGAACGCTTTCGTCATTTAACTCTAACGAGGGAGTTTTTTCTGTTACCTCAGTTGTATCTTCAACCTCTGGTATTACTTCTTTGTTTTGAGGAGAATCTTCAAAATTTTCCTCATGTTTTTTTAAAAGATCAGATTCTACTTCTTGAACTGACTTTTCTTCTACTAAACTTACTTCTTTTACTTTAATGTCCATTTGATTTAATTTTTTACAAAGTTAATATTATTTTATTTAATTTTTTAGACTATCTTGGGTCGAACTCAGCTAAATCAAAACCATCTAAACTATCTTCGTTTGATTCAAAGTTTATTGATGGTAAATCTCTTTTTCTTTGTTCAATCATTTTAGATTGTTGAGTAGCTTGTAGTTTTGTTCTAAAATCTTTTGCGTCTTCTTTTTTCTGGTCTCTATTGTCAACTTGACTTTGTTCTACACCTTTTAATTGCATTTGATAATTAAATTCAGTTTCCATTAAGCTTCTTTTTAATTCAGCTTCTGCTTTTAATTTTTCTATTTCAAAAGATATATCTGCTTGACGATATTGCATTTTAGCCTGAGACTCCATCTGTATTTTTTGAGCTTCTAATTGAGCTGTAGCTTGTTGAGCTTGCATATCCATTTGAGATTTCATTTGCAACTGCATTTGTTGTTGCTCTTGTTCTTGCTCTTGTTTTTTTCTTCGTTTTAATTTTAAAAGCTGATTAGCCATTTTTATATTTTTCAACTCTCTAACATCTATAGCATCTTCTAAATTTATATCTTGTTTAGATAAAGCCATTTGAATATTAGCTTCTAATAAAGCTTTTTCTTCTTCATCAGGAGCAAGGTCAATAAAAATACCAAAAGAATGTAAATATAAATTTTTAATATCTCCTAATAATTTTATATTGTATTTACCTATTTGCATAGCAAACTCATCGGCAAACTCAGAATATTCTAAAACATCTGCTATTCTAATTGAAAGAGCTTCAGCAATTGTTCTTGTTATATACAAACTTGATTGTAATATATGACGTGTTGCTGTGTTTGAATTTAAAGCTGCTAATTTTTGAACTCCTACTAAAGAGTTAGGATCAGGAGTACTTCCATCTCTGGCTTCGTTTAATCCTGTCACTTGCCTAATCATATCTAAATAATGATTGTAGTTTTGAATAAGCATTTGCATTTTGTTAGCTCCACTTGACGCTGTCAATTGTTGAATAGGAACTCTTGCATTGTTAAATTCACCATCTTGAGTATAACTTCTACCTACAACACTACCTGTTTGGAAATATAAACGCAAAGCGTCTTCAGGATTATAAGCGTTCCCAGTTCCTAAGTCTACTTCATTTAAACCATCGGCATCTATAAACACACCATCTGGAACAACTCTTGAAACTACTTGTTGTATTTTTAAATGTGTTACTTGAATTAAATCAGCAAAAGGAATCATTCTTCTAACTAACGATTCTATATTTCCTTTATACATTCTTGGTGCGCAAGCAATATAATTAGGTAAAGCGTATTGCGATGCAGCCTGTGGTCTTACCATGTTTTTAGATAATGCCCATTTTAACATTATATTAGTTCCCATAACCATAACACCATCATACCAAACGTCAATCTTTTTTTCTATACGTTCAAAATTTCCTTCGTCCTGCATTTCTTGAGGAGGATTAAATTGATCGTCTTTTTCTACTGTTTTAAAATTACCTGANGGAGTTTGTTTCTTTTTGTAAACAAAACTATGAGTAGTTTTGTAATTAAAATACATTAATGTACAAGTATCTCTTGCAAACATACTGTTCTCATAAAATTGAGCTACATTAAAATAATCATACCACGCTTGACTATACTTAGAAATTTCAGACAAATCTTCATTAGTAATGCTTGGGTCTATTTTAACTAATTCTGTAATAGGAACAGTTTTAATTTCTCCCCAATAAAAACAATCTTTAAATTGTGGGTCTTCTGTGTAACTGTAAACTACATTAGCAGGATCAACATAATCTAATACAACACCTTGTCCTAATTGAAATTGATGTCTTGTTATTCCAATACCTATTGTAGTTATGTCATAATCTACTCTTTTTCTAATATCATTATAATGATTTTGAGCTAACATTGTGTTAATAGCTTCTTCTTCTGCTATTTCTATAGCAGGCTTGTATTTTAAGTTCATGTATAATGCTAACTCCTCATCTGATTCAGGAATTTCATCTTCATCCATAGTAAATACATTCAAACCAAAATCATCTTGTATTTGTTTAAACAAAGGAGCTGCTAACATGTTTCCTCTTACTGTGCTTTCAAACTCTCCACGTTTTTCTGCTGACATTGCGTCTTCCGCATAAACTTTTACATCAAACAATCTGTCTGACATTCCATTAACAACTATATCAACAAATTTAGGAATAATAGCTATTGGTGTCCAATCTAAATTTAAATAACTTAAATCACCATCTACAGCTAATTCGTTTTTGTATTTAGCAACAGATTGTTCTCCACGTGCATACAGGCGTAACTTATTAAATTGTTGCCATTGACTGTAGAATCTACATTGATTACTATCTTTTCTAAACCACTCGTATTGTATAGCCTGACCTATTTGTAATCCATACTCAATTGTATCTTTAGTGGAATCCGACACAAATTGATCAGGAAAGGCTGTAGACTGTAAATTTATTTTAACGTCTTTCATTTATTAAGTAATTGACTTACTGAGCTTTTATTATTATATCTTGCAAAGTTAATGCTTATTTTTGATTGTTTTTCAATTGGAGTATACAGGTGTTTTTGATTTGCCATAATGGCTAATCCAGAACTTATTGACGCATCAAATTTAGTTCTATTGTTTATATCAAATCTTGCCCAATCTCCTAATGTTCTACCAAAATAACATTCTCCCATATCTTCTTTTGTTCTATATTCACCTGTCAAATCTAAACCTATATGTTTTTCTATATAAGATTCTATAGCTGAAGCATGAGATTGTTTCACATCTTCTGAAGTATTAGGAATCCCACCTAATTCTTTTTCAGTACGTGAAAGTTTGTTATATCTTTTATCTGGCCTATTCATACAAAAACCTCTGTAGCCTCTATTTTTAAAATGATACAATAATCGAGGTTTATTGTTTTCACATAAAATTGGCATTCCATAAAAAATACAAGCCATTAATACTTCTTCAAAAAATATTTCCGCAGTTTGAGGTCGAGCTATATATTCTAAAAAAAAATGATTAGAAGGAGCTTCGTCCATATTAAATTTTGTCAAACCATGTAAAGAACCATTAGAGCCTTTTCCAACTACTACTCCAGAAATATCGTAAGAGTCACATCCAAAAGTTCCTAAATGTTCGTTGCCAGGATACTTTTTTCCGTTTCTTTTAATTACTCTGTTTTGTAATTCTCTTCTCGGTGTCCAAGTTACAAAAAATCTTCCATTTTTATTTGGACTCCAAATTACTTTAGAATCTTTTACACCATCTTGCCACCTAAAAGAACCTTGCGTAACAAAATGATCCATAATTAAAGAATCATTGTAATCTATTTGCTGATATATTTTAGTTAAATTAAACAAAGATTGTTTACTCTCATCTCTAAATGCGTGAGATTCAGACCTTGGAAATTGTCTATAAAATTCATTTAAAGCATCAGGGTCTTGAGATAAAGAGTCAACTTCGTTTTTCCAATAATTTATAGCTCCTATATTTATTTTTTCTCCATCTATTCCTGTTAGTTTTTTAAAAGGTGTTTCTAATACAGGCATTCCATATTTATCTATATAGCCTTCAAAATTCCATTCCATAGGAATAAACAAACTATATAACCCTGATTTAGTTTGACCATTTTGATTTCGTTTTTTGCAATCAGAATCATCAAATAGTTTTTTAAAATTATTACCGCCTTTATCTAAAGCATTAGAGGTAGAACCCATCATACATTTACCAATAATTTTACTTCCTAAACGTAAACAAGTTTTTGTTACACGCCAATTATTTAAAATGTTTTCAGGTCTTTCCCATTTACCACTTTCATCATGCAAAAGAAGTTGTAATTTTTCACCATCATAAGAATTGTCAGAAGTATTTTTCCAATCAATAGTTGTGTCTAATCCTTCAAGTTCTTCATCACCAATATCATACATATTTTTCTTTGTAATCTTAGATGCAGGAACTCTATATGCTAACTCAGTTTTAGGTTTATCCATACCGTCTTGAATAGGCTTGAAGAAAAAAGGATAGTTATTAGATATAGGCACAACTTTGTCCGTAAACATTTTTTTAGCATCAGCTCCTGTTTTTGATAAAATACCTATACGAGAATCTTTAGATATCGTAGCTCTATTAACTCCTTCAGCTGAAGCCATAAAAGAAAATCCAGATCTTCTTATTTTTAAATAACACATACCAAAACTTCTATAATCAGCCTTACAAGCTTCCCAAAAAATAAAGAAAATTCTATTTGCTTCCCTAAAGTCAGGATTTCCTACATCTATTTTAGTCCATTGCAAATACATATAATGAGTTCCTGTAATATACGTAGGTATGCCTTTATTCATAAACCAATGTCCTTGTTCTCTATAATTAAATTCATGTTCAATAAAATCCACCCATTTTGTTTTAAATGTTTCTGAAGTTTCATGCCATTGAAATATGCTTTGAATTCTTTTTAATTCTTTAGGTAAAGGTTTTACTTTCCAAGTTTGATTTTCTTTTTTTAAATCGGATTTTATTTTTGGTGTTAACGGTAAAGCTACATTTAAACCACTTATGTGGTATATGTCTCCTATAGTTCCGTCTCTGGAAATAACAATAATATTATATTTTTCATTGTATCCGTACTTCCAAGAATGTGTACGGTTTTTTGTAGCTCTAACAGTATTAGAAACTAATTTGTTATTTATAGTGTATATTTTATTTTGATCTTGACTCAGCAAATCCTTTTGGAGTATTATTAGTTTTTACATCAATTCCTTCTATAATATTTTCTTCTTCTTGAATTCTTTTTAAAATTTCAAAAGCATCAAAAATTGCTAATTTTTTTGTAGCCGCTGCATTTTTTAATTTGTCTGCAGCTAACTCGTCTTCTTTATCATATTTAATAATATCTTCTTTTGCAACTTTAATTAATTGAATTACAGCTATTTCTCCTGCTTTTATTATTTTTTGTTTTATTTCTTTTATATTCATGTTAAACTAATAAAGTTATATTTCTTGTATACATTCTATATAATTTTTCACCATCTATATTAAATTCGTATTCTGAATGAGGTTGATAGCTAACTTCATCACCTACATTTAAACCTAAAGATAACAATTCATTATTAATATACTTAATAGTACCAAATAAAGCTTCTTCTTTTGTAAATTTTTCTAACATATATTTTTTTACAGGAGCAGGTTTTATAAAACAATAATTATTAAATGCTTTCCATTTATTATTATGTTTGTATAAAAAAAACTGATCAGGGTCTACAAAAAACAAATCTTCTTTGAAATAACTTTTTCCGCTTTTTCTTCTACCATACATGTCATTGTAAAATTTAAAAACATTATGGTGAACTAATAAAGTGTCTCCAACAATAATTTCTCCAGAATAATTTAAAGGTAACGATACTACTGTTGCGTAGCGATTAGAAGATGTAAAATCTTCTTCAGAGGTACTTGTTATAAAATCTATGTTCCCATAGGTTTTTATATTATCATACCGTCTGTCGTTAAGTGGCTTAACGATGAACGAGAACGGTGATTGCATTAAAAATTTATATTAAATTCTAAAGATATNGGNAATGTCAATTTAAACTCTTTCCATAATATAACTTCATCTTTGTTATAAGATTTTATCCAAATTTTATAAGACTGATCAATGTGGTCAAGTTGAATTAAATGAATACTGTATTTTCCGCCTAAAACTTCTTGCCCTGCAATATAATGCATAGCTCCAGATTTGTAATCTGCTCCTATTGAAATTTTTCTTATGTCCATTTAATTATAACGATGATAAAACTACTACTCTATATCTTATGTTAAATTTTAAAATACCGCTTCCTACGGTAGCGTCAGATGATGCGTTAGTTAGTGTAACTCCTGTAGCAACTTCACAACTTACATCATCAGCTGATATATGTTGCGCTTTATCAGCAATAGAATTCATAAATGTTGTACCTAAAGTACCCCAAGTGGCAGCTCCTTGTTTTACGGTAATTGTATTTGAAAAATCAAATGCTACCGCCCCAACATCTATAAAAGCAAATATGCTAAATATTTCTATAACACTACCCGCTGCAGGAGCAGGAATTAAAGTTATAGGAGTTGCGTTTAATGCTTTTAATTGAGCCGCAGAAACAGCTACCGATACCTCGTTATACTCTACTTGAAATAAATTTTTTAAAGATGTAAGAGTACAAGTTTTTGTTGCTAAATTACTGTCCGAATCAGTTAATACGAAATAATCATCTAATACTGGAGCTATTGCAGGGTATGCTGTTTTGTTGCTTATTTTTGACATTACACTTTTTTAATTTCTTTTATTGCTTCTTGATTTGCTGCTTTTTCTGCATCTTCTTTTTCAACTTCTTCCTTAGTTTTTACTATTCCTGTTTTTAAATCTATTACAGAATCTTGACCAAACTCTTCAATTAAAGATTGTTCTAATGTTGTAAATTGATCTTTTAATTCGTCAAGTTTTTTTATCAATAGAGATTGTTTGTAAACTAAATCAGCTAATTGTAATTTAGTTCCTGAAAATTGATTTTGTAACTCTTGTACGTTTTTTAATTGCTCTTCACTTAATTTCATTTTATTTAATTTTTATTATTAAACACAAAGATAAGTAAAATTTTTTAATATTTACACTCCTGTTATTGTGCTTATATTTGTTTTTGGAATTGCTTGTACTCTTGATATGTTTGAATTAATTACACCTGTGACAGCATTTCCATATCCTGGCGATGTTGCGGTAAAACTTAAGTAAGGAATAGTTCCAAAATTTTGGTAAGCATTTTCAAATCCTGTTGCGGAAGGAGCAAGATTAAGATAATCTGAATACCACACAATACAAACCTTAAGGTAGTTTGTGGTAAAGGCTGAAACAGCAGTTGAATTTAAATCAAAAGAACTTAATGAATTACTGTCATTCCAATATACAGCTGTACTCCCCAATACGCTTCCGCCATATACAGTATTAAAATCTAAATTATTCCAATCTGATGTTGTTAAATTTGAATTAGCCTCTGCTTGAGCTGTTGACTTAACTATTGTAATTGGAAAATTAGTTGTAGTAGTTACTGTAGGGTCATAAAAAAGCTTTAAATTTGTAATGGTATCAGAAGCATATTGCGTTACGTCAAATGCCCACCAACTTCTTCTTAATGTCCACTCGCTACCTTTTGCACCTGCAACATATCCTCTTCGTACAGCTTGTCTGCTTGAATATGTTGGTTGATTTTCAGGATTAAAAGTTGAAGCAGATTGATTTCTAAGGTCAGAAAAACTTACACTGGATGAGTTATCCATAAATCCGTATTTTCCTGCGTTTACTGTTGGCATATTATGAAATTTTAACCCAAGTATTGTCTGGTCTAAAGAATATATGATTAGCATCTAATGCGTAACCTACAACTCTTGCAACGTCATTTGTACCTGAAGGAGCAGTTGCTTGTAAATCTCCTGGATTAGTTGATAAATATAAAGGAGTTCCTATAACAAATCCATGACTTGCTTTATATATTATTCCGCTTACCAACATTCTGTTTGTAGACGGAGTTCCTGAACTTTTTGCGTATGCTATCAATCCTTTACTGCTACTTTCATTATCAGCATCTGTTTGACTCCAAGATAATCCTGCAAAATAATAAAATTTTCCTCCCACAACACTACCTGAACCAATAGGTAAAATAATTCCTGAAGTATTACCTGTAGAAAGAGATACGTCTAAATTAATATTAGCGTCTCCTAATAATTTTATATCTCCACCCTGCACACTAAAATCAACATTAGTGTTTAAGTCTACCGAACCGTCATCTACTGTTATCTGTGTAGATCCTGCTGTCTTTAACCGAATTAAAGATATACCGTCTGTTTCTTCAGCATCACCTATATTTAATGTAGATGATGATGAAGAATTACTCATAACTACTTCAGCATTAGATTCATATTTACCTTGCGTAGAACTTATAGTTCCAGAAAAAGTTGTCTTTCCAGAGCTATCTAATATAATATCAGTAAGACCTTCTCTACCTATTCTGAAGTCATCTTGATAAGCATCTATTCTATAAAAAGCGTAAGTAGTATCGTAATCCGCTGCGGTATGTAATTCTATTTGACCACCTTCAGGTGTACCAGTAGCTCCTCCATGTATTCTAAGTTTTCTTTCTCCACCATCTGCAACACCAATTTCTACATCCCCTTTTAAAGTTGTGTTTCCAGAACTGTCTATAGATACTGCTGTTCCATTTGAGCCTGTGCCTAAAGTTAAACTACCCCTTGCATTTCCTAAAACAACACCCGAACCACTATGAGCAACATAAAATTGTTCATCACCCGTTCCACCTGTATTTAAGTTTTTAGTATTAATTAAAGAATTTCCTGCTTCTAAAGCACTTGAAACTGTTAAGATTGAGCCATCAAAGGTTAAATCAGCATCAGAAGTTATTATAGATGAACCGCTCCAAAAAGCCACCCTGCCACTTACGCCATTACCTGAAACTGTACCAGCTCCAATATCACTTAATACCTGTGCGCCAGTTCTGTAACCAACTTTACCATTTCCATTAGCACATAAAAACTTATCAGGGTCTGCGGTTG